>Ga0065720_1003027_pt1 | contig 30084 bp, 15 predicted proteins | sample Thericmetagenome_FD_59107 | JGI IMG/M metagenome (GOLD analysis project Ga0065720, IMG submission 59107) | Thermophilic microbial communities from the Joint Bioenergy Institute, California, USA of rice/straw/compost enrichment - eDNA_2 v2... | ecosystem: Engineered > Solid waste > Grass >... | reverse complement strand
TATGGAGGATATGATGGAAAAATCAAGGCGAATTAGGGTTCTAATAATTTGGATTTCTAAAAATTCAATTCAGTATAAGTTCAGTAACAAGAACCTTTTTTAGAACTCTAGATGGCATCTTTCTTCTCTGATCCTCTAAGTGGAAGACAGTGCTCGATGAAGTATGAAACATAAAGCATCGAAGACTTCTACTTTGTATAATCGAACTGATAATCGTTGTATTGAGCATTCACGTTCAGTGAAGTATTGAGGAACAATTAATCTGATCAATCCGATCCTAAAACCAAAGTATTTTATAATTTTGGTTGCTAGTATTTCTTTTTGGATTATTCAATAAAAAGAAAAATAGGTTTTTTATCTCCCCTGTAGCAATAAGTATAGCCTGCATACATAATTACCTTGTATTCACAATCTTATACTAGATCTGATTTTGGTAAGAGATGTTTATGTATTGGATTTCAGGTATGAATTATTCTGAGCAAAAAATAATGGGTAGAATAAAACGCTACTTTTCTAATTACTAAGATGTCTTCCTCAGATCATATAACACTGAAAAGATTTTATAAATACTCAGCCACTGAAAATATGAAGAGAATAAATTAGCAAGATTAAAAGAATGCGAAAGCAGGAAAATATTTTAATCTCATGATTCTAATTACTATGAAATGCTTGATAATGAGAAATCCAGTCCAAACAACGAATAAATTTGAAAAATCATAGAAACAAATATGAAATAATGAAATACATTCATCAAATCAGTGAAAAAAATATATTGAATTAGTTTATTAATATAAACCTTAGTTTCAACAAATTCATTCGCTTCTTAACTTTGAGAAACAATTCTTTAATTGAGCGTTTGAATAAACTTCTCCAGAGTACCATTTAGAACTCTTAATTTCGTATAAAGTGGCTCTCTCCACTGGATCCTCTCTCACCATAGAGGAGAAAAGGTTTTGAGCGTCCTCAGACATTGAAATGCCAAGCTCTGACATTTTCGCCCAGTATAATGATGAGTCCTTTCTCAGAAGATCCAAGTAATTCGTATCCTCAACAATCTGATCTTCCAAGTAGGGTGAACATCCTGTAAGGAGGTTAAAGAGAATGACTCCAGCTGAATATATATCTGCAACAAAGGGATCTATGCAAGTTCCATCCTTGACTTCAGGCGCCCTATAATGTGTTGTTCCGATACCTAAGTATGTCCAATCGCCTGTTTTATAGGCAACATCGAAATCAGCGATTTTCAACATGTAATTCTCATCCAATAATAAATTTCCAAGTTTCAAATCCATATGGGCAACCCCTTGACTGTGTAGATACTCGATACCCTCAATAAGTTGATGAAAGTAAGTTCTTACTACTCTTTCATCTTTCAGGGTGCTGCGATTTGACATTAGACTTGAGAAATCTCCATTTGCTGCATAGTCCATGATGATATATGAGGCTTGTATTTTCTCCTGCTTGTAGCTGATTTGCTCATACTTTTTAATTTGCCTGAAGGAGATGATTGAAGGATGGTTGAGAAACATGAACCTAGATTCATTCAGGAAGTTTGTCTTAGGCATCTCCTTTTCATAAGGGTAAAGCTTCAAGACAAGATTTCTTTTTAATTCATAGCAATAGATTAAGAAAATGGGAAATTTTGATGTTGCAAGTTCCTCTATAATGCTAAACTTGTTCGAAGATGTCTTTGTTTCTTGTTGCCCCATGAGATCTAACTTTCTTTCCATTTAGAACCAAACAACTTTATTTGTTAAATAATAACCCTTAGGGTTCAATCATCACTAGGGTTTCTGAAGACTTGTTTGAGTTTATTCTAAACAATGTGCAAACGTATGTCTTCAATTCAAGTTTCCTTTTATAGAGCCTCCTATTTACTTCCTATTTTTCTTTTGATTAATCAGAAAATATGAATTCCAGACTTAGAGTGATAATTAATTATTTGATTCCTGTTATAAGAACTCAAATTAATTTTAAGTGCCAATAATTGGATGTCTTCTTGACTAGACCTTAAGAGTTACCATAGATAGCTCAGCTGCTCAATTGCCTAGTTCGGCTTTGACATACAATCTTTGCAATCAGTGTCTAATCGTTTATTCTAAGCTAGCTTTGAATGACACACATTAGAATTTTTCCAAAATTTCTTTCAGAAGAACCAAATATTTTATCAAGCCACAATTTATGAAAAAAATATAAATTTTATGATCAAGAGGGACACAGTCTTATCCTTTGATAGCGAAACATTTAAATATGTTCCATTCTGACCCTACTCAAACTTCGATGGATTTCAAGGGTATCAGAGCAGTTCTGGGATAGGGTTTAGTATTTTGTTCGGCAGTGAGTAGAACTCTAATTCAAGAATTTATGACAAATATTTTCAGGGTTCTAAAGATTAGAAGGTAATTTATCAGGAAAACTCCAAACAAACAAGGTTTATCTTAACTCCTATTTGATCTTTTCTTTCTTAGAGTTTGAAGAGAGAGGAAAAACTGGCTGAAGCACCAGAACATGAAAACAAATACCTTTAATAAAGTTGTAGCACTTCTGATTTTTAACCATTTCTTAACTACCTGTCATAGTCAACTTTGGTTATAATAAGTAGATATCTTTTTGGAATCTCTTAACACCCATTTGATTCATGCTTGTTTGTCTAAATCTATGATTTAATTTAAGGGTTGATTAGCTGAAGAATTTCATCAGGGAAACAGAGACAAGGGATCAATTCCATTGCCCTAATCTGCGAGAAATCATAAGCTTCTCGTTTACATGATATAGCTAGGCAAAAAGTTACGACTTTCTCAACTTTTATTTCGAATAGACCATTTCTAAGCTGAAGATCCATAAACCTACTCATGAATTGTCTCAAAGTGTAGAGGATTCACCATTGGCGGATGAGGAAGTGAGTGAACTTAGTAGGGTACAGAAAATCAACCCTATGAAGAATTTCCTTTTGGCCAGGGAAGATAATTCTTTTATTTCTTAGTTTTTCAATATTTGTAGATGCCTTTGATCCATGAGACTCTCTTGTGCAAGCCGGACAATAGATCATCACTATCACTTATGTGAGGTACTTCCTTAAGTTTGGATATGCATTTAGACTGATATCCATACTTTCAATAGATATATTTACTAAGAGACTAGCAAGAAATTCGAAAAAATCAACCCTCATTCGCATGTTGTTGATATCTAATCATAACTGCTCTTGCGAGTTCACTTTCCTTTATAAGCTCATCAAGAAATAAGTTTTATTCGGTTTGATCTGCATTTCTCCAAAGTTCCTAATTCACGAAAACAAGTTTTAACCCCAAGAAATTCTCAATACTTTAGGTCTTAGGAGCAATAAAACTCTTGCGAAAGGATTTAGCAATCACTTTTTTAGTCTTTTTCTTTCCTGAACATCTAAGAGACAGAATTGTAAGTTAGAATAGTATTTCCAACTGATATGATTTTTAGACTCGTATGAGTGCTTTCATAGATAGCCAATATAAAAATGTTTATAACATAAACACATTCATTCCAAATATGCCAATACATTATTAACTCTTTAGGACAAAGAGCTTTTTTAGATCCGTCAACAATCTTATACATAATCTCTCTTGTTTTTTATCAAGAAACAAATTAAAGTGTGTGAGAGGCAGAGCCTATAGGGCCAATAATTAATAAGAAGCATAATAGAATACAGGATTTCATACTTAACAGATATGATTCGGCAAGTCCTCTGATTCAAGAAGCCGATCTCATGGCTAAATATCACTTTGAGTTTTTAATTTCAATCAACGTTGCTCTCTCTCTATAGGATCATGGCGAACCATTGAGAAGAAAAGGCTTTTAACGTCCTCGGATAAATTGATATTGTTTTCTGAGAAGGTTTGCCCATAAAGCTGTCATTTTTAAGAAGCTTGTATAAATTTAGTGAGCCAGATTTATCATCTTTGAGATAGGAAGGTTAAATAAAGAAGCAAATTTCAGCAGAATAAACACCTGCTGCAAAAGGATCATCACAATTTCCTTCTTGATCTCCATAACTCTATAGTTCTTTGTACCTTGAGTCACTTTCTCTGTCCTGTTTCATATAGGATGAATCAAAATCAGCAATTTTTAACATACTCTCTCGTCCGATAATAAATATTTGCATATCCATATGAGAGACTCTCAAGGCCCTGAGAATCCCTGAAAAGGTTCCATACATCTCAAGGGTGCCAAAAGTCAGATATGAGAGAAGTTCCATATAAAGAATGGAGTGCCTAAACTTTTTCCTATCTAGTTTATGCTCTTTAACAACTTATTTAGACAAGGTCACATGGGCATGTGAGAGGAAATGAATTTTAACTCGACAATGAAGGTCTTGCTGACCTAGTTATTTTCACAAGGAAAAAGTTTCAAGGCAAAAGACTGATTAGATTGGATCATTGAAATAATAAAAAGACTATAGTTTGAGAAAGAAATTTTGTTGTCAATTACAGACGAGAGAACATTTGAAGCTTATTCTGTTGATAGAAAATCTCTAGTTGGATACCTTAGAGAAATATGAGGCATTGTAAAATTAGCTCATATCAATATATTTTAACTCTAAATGCATAAATTAATCCTCATTTTCTCTATATTATCGGGTTATTTGGGATCATACCACCTAGTAAGGTTTAGGCTCTGCTAAGTCCTCACATTGACCCTCTTTGTGCGTGGCAAGTGTATCACACACTCTGAAAGCCAAAAATCAAAATATTTCAAATTGCTTTCCTATAGATCTTCGAAAACTCGTGGAGTAGTCTCAAGAATCTTGCAGACCTTGAATAAATAATTTAGACATTATAATCTTTTGGAATTATACAATTACCCTCTCATCCTAAAAATAAGTTGGAAGTGATCCTGTTATGAAAAAATCAAAGGTTTATTTTTGGCATTCAACTAATATGAACAGCACATCATACTTAGAATTTTATTTCTTTGTGACATAGACAATTAATTATTGGACACTAAACTCCTAGTAATGTAAAACAATTTTCAAAGAATTTAGCTTTGTCTTCAAATTAAAATGAAAATATTAATAAGTCTATAAACACTTCCTACTAAGCAGCCCTCAACGGATTGGCTTAACAATTTTTTGCTCATGGCATGAAGATAATCACTGAATACATGATTTAGAGAAGCTCAAAATGTATTCTTCAACTTTATTAATTTATTGAGTTCATGTACAATTTTTACAAAAAAATGATTGCATAGAGCATAAAGTAAAAAAAAAAAGAGTGAGTAGTGAATTGCACATTGATATTAAGTGCTGAAATATGAATATTCACAGGATTAAATAACAAATCATTAGTTATTTAACTCTAGTAAAGATGAAACTATATATTTGTATTCTTTCTCTCTGTAAACTTCTCCCTTATACCACTTACTCTGTTTAATTTCTTGAATTGTGGCTCGCTCAACAGGATCATCTCTGATCATACTCATAAACAAAGATTTAAAATCTTCATCAAGTAATTTTGAGCCAACAGGATTGAAATTCTCGTGAACTTCCCAAAAATGGGAAGGATCACTCCTGAGAAGCTGCTCAAGGTCATATCCCCTAACAAGAGTATCTTCTACATAAGGAAAGGTTTTTGTCATTAACTTGAATAAAATCACCCCAGCTGAATAAATATCTGTAGCAAAAGGATCATAGACTTCGACCTGTCTTACCTCTGGGGCTCTATAGTTCCTGGTCCCTCGACTATGTATTTCCAGATCTCCAGACTTGTAAGCACAGTCAAAGTCAGCAATCTTAAGCTTAAATTTCTCACCCAGAAGCAGATTATCCAGTTTTAAATCCATGTGAGCAACTCCTTGTGAATGTAAATATTCAATTCCATTGATCAACTGGTGAAAGAATGTCCTTATCAGCTTTGGATCTTCAAAGAGGCCTGCCTCATTGAAGAGTGTTACAAAATCCCCATATGGCGCCAGCTCCATAAGAATATATGATGAAACTGAGATGTTATCTTTGTGTTTAACTTTCTGGCGTTCCTCAGCGTATATGAAAGCGATCACATTCTCATGACATAGAGTGATGAATCTGGACTCAGCTATGAAGGATTTGTTAGGCTTGTTATATTTAAAAGGGAAGAGTTTTAGTGCTAAATGTTGATTGGAATCATTAAAGCAAATTGTATAAACACTGAACCTTGACGAAGATATCCTTTGGATAATCTTAAAGGAGGGAGATTTCAATGAGGGTTGAGAGCAATGGGGATTCTGGCAAGCCTTGGCGTGCATCATACTGGCTCAATTTCTCTAATGTATTCAAAATTAATTTATTATTCTGAAGGACAATTTAATTTATCATGAAACAAAATTTTCTTTCTTCCTTCATTTTTTTTGGTCCTTCCATAGCTCGTAGAGGCCTGAGGAAACCAATATATAATTCCTTAAAGAAACTTAAACATTTAGACGAACTTGCTCTCAGAAGAAACACGAAGTTATACAGTTTTTAATAACACTGCTAATCTGAGAATCTAAAATCATTCTAGCTATAACAATACTCCTTCAAATGTTTAGCATTAGCCCAAGACGAAGTATGGACTAACTAGAATAGACACAGTGAAAGAGGTTCAGTCCTTTTGACTTAAAAACTAGGAGCAATATTTGGAATTATTTGTCTTAGTCCAAATTTATAATTGATGGAATAATAGAAGATTAATAGGATCCACGTATATACAATAAATTATATTTCAGAAATACTAGCAAGCCCTGACCAAATAGAAAATACTCTAAAATTCCTTAATTTATTCTAATTTCTGGGGCTCTGCTCTGTTAATTATCAAGTGTTAACAGGCTTCAGGGAAATCTCATATATAGTTACTTCTTCAAGAAAGGATTACTTTACAAATGCGAGTTTAGTGGAACTTTTTCTGAATTGATGTAGTTTTCAAATCTATCTTCATATTTATATCGTTTATGAATATCTAAAATAATACGAAGGAGTCTGAATCCTAGAGTCCATTGAAAGATGATCAAGCCTGTTAAAGATCACGAAAATGTTAATGGTTGCGTTGTTTTTAGAACAAATTGTGAAGGCGTATGTATTGTTATCTTCTAGTTATTTTACTGATTTAGTCACTCAGATTAAGCCTAACAATAATCAGAAGATGCTAGAACTAACAAAATTAAAAGCACTTATCCGCCCAAGGTAGAAGCTTGATTCCCTTAAGCTTTCTCAAAATTATATTAAGAAAAAATTTTAGGGATAGGACGATCTTCGAGAAAGGAAGGAATTTATTTTTTTTTAGCGATATAAGAAAGAATTTTTAAAATGGAAGAGGGCTCTCTTCTGGCAGACATACATCTCTGCATATCAAATAAGGGGAGACATCTCACAAAATATCAATGAAATAAATTATGATGACAAATTTGTTAGAAATGAGAAAGTATCAATATCAAAAGTTTTACAATTTCTTCTTTCTTAGAAGAATACTTTTGACTTCATCCTGAGAATAAACTTCACCAGCATACCACTTTGAGCTCTTAATTTCAGTCAAGGTGGCTCTTTCCACTGGATCAGCTCTAACCATAGAGAAGAAAAGGGCTCTAGCCTCTGCAGAAAGTATTAATTTCAATTTAGCCAGTGCAGTCCAATACAAAGGGCATTCATTTCTAAGGAGCTCAAACAAATTAACATCGTCAAATTTCTGGTCTTCGAGATAAGGGAAGCAACCAGTAATAAGAACAAAGAAAATGACCCAACAGAGTAAATGTCGGCAGCGAAAGGATCGAAGCAGTTGCCATCAATGATCTCAGGAGCTCTGTAATTGTGTGTTCCTTTGCCTAAGAAGTCAGGATCACCCTTCATGTAAGCTGCATCAAAGTCAGCAATTTTCCCAATAATAAATTATCAAGCTTTAAATCCATATGAACCACTCCTTGGCTATGGAGGTACTCAACACCATCAATAAACTGATGGAAGAATGTTCTTGCTAGCTTTTCATCGTTCAGGGAGCCATATTCTTGCAAAAATGTGGTGAGGTCTCCCTCGGCAGCATACTCCATGATAGTGTTAGAAGCATTGAATCTTTCACGTTTGTAAATGGTTTTGTGGAATTTCTGGATGTGTTTGAAGGAAATGATTGAAGGATGGTTGAGGAATGAGAAGCGAGACTCGTTTAAGAAAGCTTTTTTAGGAACTCCATCCTCAAGAGGAAAGGATTTTAAAACATAGGTTTTGCCTGTCTCCAAACAAGAAATAAGAAAGACAGGAAACTTTGATGATTGAAGTTTCTCTGTAATAACATAATTGAAAGGAATTAAAGAGGTCTCTGACATGTTAAAGAAGAAATTCAGCTTAGAGAAAGTAAAGAAATTATTATAAGGATTCTAATAATTAGCAATGTTAAAGCCTGCTTTAGTCACGATCAGTTACAAATTATTCAACTAATGGATCCAAGAAATTAACTGGATTATAGAGCTTCGAACATTTTAAAATTTTAAATATGTTTCTGAGGGTCAGCCTGTAATTAATCTTTATTTAGGACTCGCTGAGAATGAATCTCATCAGTCCTCGTTAAAGGCTAGTCGTTCGTTCAGTGTTGAAATCTAATTGAGAGATTACTGGTCAGGATGCGTTCCTGACTGTTTACACCTTCTTCTCAGTTTAATATAATTTACTCATCATCGCAGAAGTGTTAATAGCCAGACTTGAAAAACCACTTCTAAGTGAAACCAAAAAACACTAATCTATGAGTCCGCCAAAGCTGGCCAGTCTCTCTCACCTCTTGGATGTGTGGCTGAGACCTTGAATTGAACTATAGGCTAAGTTCACAAGTTTAGGAATCATTTTCTGGTGCTGACTTGGTTGTTAATTAGTTTTTGAGTTCAGATTAATTGAGGCTGAACAGGAACTAGGAAGGAACTTAAATAGACTAAAGAGCCTTTACTAGTCATCTGATATTCAATCTAGTCTTAGCTTATTCTCCTCGAAAGAATTAAAAAGAGTCCGTTGTTTACACATCCCTACTGCACAATTAATTATGGCACACACCTTATATATGAAAGAGGAGTCGAGTAAATTATTTTATATTGCCTTCTTTATCTGACCCAAGGGAGAATGCAAAAAACGATTCATTTATTCCCTGAAACAAATGTTAATCATGGTCTCAAGATCCTCTGTGCTTTTAGAGCTTCTCAGCTAGCCTATTATGTCTTCCAAAAGATGGATTTATTTTATGATTTTTCTTACTAGAATAACTTCTGGAGCCGCTCATTTAGATTCAGCTTCTTACAGCCATCAATCTAACTTAGGCCAGCTATAAGTGGCCTTCATTTAATGTTTAGAAATTTCACATTTCTCTGTAGGCCCTGAGGATTTCTGATTTTATCTCGCCTGTTGTAAGACTTTAAATCTTAGTCTAGTTAATTTTTAATTTGATAATTACTGAGAGTTCTTATATAATATAGCTAGCAAACGCCGCTATTATATTATGCATAAATATTCCTCGAAATAGGAATTACTACTATATAGCAACAATACTAAATAATCCATGATTATTAAGGACAAAAAATAAAAAAAAACTAATAAATACTTGTAACTATTTAGAGGTTGTCTAATCCTAATTTAGAAGTAATTATGCTCTTGTACTCTTTGTATGTATACACTTCTCCTTGGTACCATTTACTCTGCTGGATTTCTAAAATTGTCGCTCTCTCCACTGTATCTTCTTTGACCATACTCATGAAAAGAGTTTTAAAATCCTCAGTCAAGACATCTGGATTACCCAGTAAACCCTCCTGAGTTAACCAAAACACCGAAGGATTATTCCTTAAGAGTTCTTCGAGACTCACCCTTTGGATAATGAGGCCCTCAATATAGGGAAAACATCCCGTTAAGAAAATGTACAAGATTATACCCGCAGAATAAATATCTGCTGCGTAAGGATCAACAACTTCACATTGAGCCACCTCTGGAGCCCTATAGTTCTGGGTACCTCGGCTAAAAATGTCTAAATCACCTTGCTTATAAGAGCAGTCAAAGTCTGCTATTTTGAGCTTAAAATCTCTCCCAAGTAGTAGGTTTTCTAACTTTAAATCCAAATGAGCCACACCCTTTGAGTGTAAATACTCTATACCATCGATCAACTGATGAAAGAAAGTTCTCACCATCTTCTCATCTTTGAATAGGCTTTTCTCCTTAATTAATGTTGAAAAAGAACCATATGGAGCCAACTCCATAATTATGTAAGAGGCCATTGAGGTATGACCATTCTGTCTAACTTTTTGACACTTCTCAATGTGCTTGAAAGAGATCACATTTTCATGGGAGAGATCATTAAATAATGATTCTCGAATGAAAGATCGATGGGGTTGCTTATCCTCATAGGGATATATCTTCAACGCCAATTTTTCTTTCGACTCGTTATGAGAGATCAAGAAAACACTGAACTTTGAGGAGGAAATCTTATCGAGAATTGTAAAGGGAAGTTGCTTGCATGGTTCTCGAGTAGAAGCTGGGCTTGTGCTACCTTTTCTTTCTGTCATTGCAGTACAAAAATCAATTTTAATTAATACTAAAACAATTATAGCTGACTGATTAATTTAGTTTTTATTTCCCTGAAATGCATACAGTCATAACTCTTTAGCTTAGAACTCTGCTGAGACTTTCAGAGTCTCTATGGACTTAGACGGCATACGAGAGGAGGGTTTTTCCTCTCCTACATTTTTTTACTGAAGAATCTGAATAAAATAGAATCATTAAATCGAGAAGTGTGCGGAAACAGACCAATCACACTAACCAAAAACCACTGTTTGTTCTCCTAACTAGGATCCTCCTTGAGTGATTTGCGCAAGCTACAGGCTGGAGAAGACCAGAAGAAGAGCGAATTATATTCTACAAAATGGATAGAACTGCATCATTGATATTTTGATTTAACACAATTCAAAGGTTTAAATCGTAACTAATTTGATTCTAATAATTAGCTAGAGAATGGCGAACTGTAGTGTTAAGGGGAAAGATCCAAGGAGCTTATTAGATCTAAGAGCCTTTTTCCAATACGAGAAGCCTAAAACCACAAAGTGTTAAGCAATCGTTGACGCAGGCCTACAGCCACTTTCTTAAAGCTATCAGCTAACTATTATTATCAAGGAATCTGAATTTCTAGTTTGGCTCTGAGACAAAATCTAGAATCTATTTTCATATAGATTTTTTATGTTTCTAATAATTAGACTCATTATTGAATAAATTCCTTTTAATTATTGTGCATCCTCGGTCAGCTCTTATAACAGAAGGAATCCTTGGCCAGACTCTTATCAAACGCCAACTTTGTTGTATAGAGATACACTCATGAAATCTAATCCTAATAGAATAAGAGTTTCAACAAGCAAGTATACTGAAACAGAGCTCTGGATTGTTCTATAAAAGGTTCTTTAGAGTATTAAGAGCCATATAGGAAATTTTTTATTTTATTTCTAGTGTTATAAAGACAAAATTATAAATATCAATAAGTAGTTTGAAGATATATAAAAATAGCTCAAACTAAACTCATAGTACAACTTTCTAAAATGCTAAATAGCAATTTGTTAATTAAGTTTATGGTTCTCTCTCTTAAGTAGAATGCTCTTTATTTGATCTTTATTATAAACTTCACCAGAGAACCACTTTGAGCTCTTAATCTCAGCCAAAGTCGCTCTCTCCACAGGGTCACTTTTAACCATTGATAAAAAAAGTTCCTTGGCTTCTTCAGATATTGAGATATTGTAACTTGCCAGTACTTCCCAATATAAAGGGGATTCATTTCTAAGAAGTTCTGATAAGCAATGTCCCTCAACAATCTGATCCTCTATATAAGGGAAGCATCCTGTGAGAAGTATGAATAGGCAAACTCCAGCAGAATAAATATCTACAGCAAAAGGATCCGAGCAAGTCCGATCTAAAAGTTCAGGAGGCCTGTAATTTCTGGTTCCATTACTCAATATATCAGGATCATGGTTCATGTAAGCTGTATCAAAATCAGCAATTTTCAGGATGAAGTGTTCATCTAGCAATAAATTATCAAGCTTTAAATCCATGTGAGCCACTCCATGACTATGCAGGTATTCAATTCCCTCAATAAGCTGATGAAAAATCGTCCTGATGAGTCTCTCGTCTTTAATTCTGGTCAATTTGGGGATATATTTCGTAAGGTCCCCATTGATTGCATATTCCATAATGATATATGAAGTGTATATTCTGTCCCGCTTGTAAATGGTTTTCTGGAATTTCTGAACTTCTTTAAAAGAGATGATTGAAGGATGCTTGAAAAAGGTAAACCTAGACTCATTCAAGAATGCTCTGTGAGGAGCTCCATCTTCATAAGGGAAGACCTTTAATGCATAACGCTTTTGTGTTTCCAGGCAAGAAATAGTGAATACTGGGAACTTAGATTCCTGGATCTTTGAGATAATAATAAATTTAAGAGGAGTTGAACGAGTTTCTGGCTGATGTCGGCCAAATAAGCTATCTTCCATGAATCGGTAAATTTTTAGAATTGCTAATATTAGAATCATAACAACTTTTCTGATATAAGGCATTATAGATTGTATAATTTAAAGCTAGGAACCATTATCTTTTATTCTCGAACTTAGAATATTTGTTAATTTTAAATCCGTTTCCGATACAGTCTTGCGCTAAAAGAATCAATTATACCAAGAACACATTCAGATTCTCCTCGTTAAGATTAAACTTAAGGCGGCCTATACTCTCAAACTTCTAATTTGACATTTAAGGCATTTTAGCGGCTTTTTTCCCATATGTTTAAGCACAGTTCGGATTGAATGAATTTTACGATGATCAAGATAAATTTAATTGTCATGTATTGAGAAAGAAACTGCACTTATACTAAGCAGTTAAGAGCAATTTTACAATCTTATTGGATTTAGCTTCTCTTCCGCAAGCTCTGGCTTAGCATCATTGTTTTTCCTTAAAAGAAAACTTATTTCTATAGCATCCGCAAATTGCTTAGGCTTACTCTACAAGACAAAAACAGACCCTGTCAAGTGCGATTGGCTCATTAGAGGGCGCTTGTACAGCCAAAGACAAAATGAGTACAATTTAATAATTTAATCAATAAAGATTCTGAGAACATTTATTGTTGTATCAACTTAAGCCAGCGAAATAGTTAAATTTCAAGAAGGGCAATAATTGGCACGATAGCTATTAATCCACCAGATTCACGGGAATTTCCCTTAGATAATTTAACACAGAAAAAAAGAACCCTTGAAATCACAATTTCTTGAGTAAAGATTAAATAACAGTTGGCCAACCCTCAATTATCCTACATTGAAACATGTTTTCAAAGAAGGTATTGAGAAGATTCCATAAAGATTTGCTTTAACGATCAAGCCTCTCAACGAAAGAGAATGTTTAATTTTTTAAATAGGAATTGTTCCAAATTGGATGTCATGAAAGATTGAGCAGTTTGTGATTAATTTTTCCCTAGTTTGGTTGATAATTGTGAGCTAGAAGTTTACGATAATTTTCAATACATTTTAGACAATATCTGTTTACAATATCAACAATATTAACTGTATACAAATCAAGTTCAAGTCAAGGATCATTCTACACTCCCGTGAATAGATTCCTCAAAATGAGGAACCTTTTTATTCACAATAGTGAAAGGGAAGTAATCATCTTTAATACTCTCAATTAAAAAAAAAATATTAGAGTACTATTAGAGTGATGTAAACAATTAGTGTTCACTTAGTCCAAGTTTATTAGAGACAATCTTTCTGTATTCCTTGGGCCTGTACACATCGCCTTGATACCATTTACTCTGCTTAATTTCTAGAATTGTGGCTCTCTCGACAGCATCCTCTCGGACCATGGCCATGAAAAGGCTCTTAAAATCTTCGGTTAAAACATCTGGATTTGGTAGAAATTCTTCATGGGCTCTCCAGAATTGCTCAGCGTCTGTTCTGAGCAGTTCTTCCAAATTAATCCCATCAATAACTACACCTTCAACATAAGGGAAGCATCCAGTGAGCAGAACAAATAAAATAACACCAGCAGCGTAGATATCTGCAGCAAAGGGATCAGTACATGACCGCTCTCTCAGCTCTGGAGCGCGGTAGTTCTTAGTTCCTCTGCCACTAACATTTTCATCGCCAGGCTTGTAAGAGCAGTCAAAGTCTGCTATTTTAAGCTTGAAACCTGCTCCGAGGAGTAAGTTATCAATTTTTAAATCTAAATGAGCAACACTCTTTGAGTGTAAATACTCAATTCCATCAATCAGCTGATGGAAATAAGTCCTTACGAGCTTCTCGTTCTTGAACAGATTTGTCTCCTTTAGAAGTGTGGTGAAACATCCGTATGGAGCAAGCTCCATAATAATATAGGACGCGAGGGAGGATTTGTCTTTGTGTTTAACCTTTTGGCAGGGTTCTATGTATTTGAAGGAGATTATATTTTCATGGGAAAGTCCCAGGAAAGCGGACTCATTAGTGAAAGATTTGTTTGGTTGATTGTCCTCATAGGGAAACAGTTTTAAAGCCATGAGGTCTTGTGTTTCTTCAAGAGAAATGAGGAAAACACTGAACTTCGAGGAAGAAATCTTCTCGAGAATTTTGAAGGAAGGAGCCTTACATGAAATTTGACGATAGGTGGGGTCTACAAAAGGAGTCTTATGCGCCATGCCAGCAAAGTTCTAAAAAATTTAAACAATAAATTCAATTATAGGTCTGAATGATTGACTTAATTTATTTATCTCAGAGAACACACATCCTTTCCTAATACTACAATTTGCCTTCTCTAGGGCTATAGACTTCCTGGCTTACCCAGCACTTAGATCAGTTTCTATCTTCAGTGATTATGTATTCTGAACTGAGGCGATTATTAATGGCTAGGTTCTACAAGTTAAAAAGTATTTCTGGAGTCTCACAAATCCCTATCAGGCGTGGTTCGTGGTTATAATACTTTCTGGTGTAGCTAGTCTAAATCTATCAACAGACAAGAGGCGGCAGTGGATTTTCCTTATAGTTTAGTGACCTGGCTTGGGTTCTTGTCAGAAAACATCCTAAGTGCAATCAAATTATTTAAGACAAGCAGGCTAAATAAGTAAATATAGACAGTAGAAAATACAGAAATAAAAGGCAATATATTTAGTTTAGCACTTTGATACATTCTCTCCCTAGGCAGTTCGATTCCCTTCCATGATCTATCACATCTCTTCTGAATACTTGCTTGAGTTTACGATCCAGAAAAGTCATAGGGCTTTTATCAGAAGGACAGTCCGAGATGGAAAATGAATATATGATGATTAGAATAAGAATTATAGGCTTCTAGACCCATGATTATCTAGTTCTAGTTTTATTTTTTGAGATCGTGTTCTAATTCAAAATAATTAAACTCAGAAATTATCAAATATGTTACGCCTAAACAAGTCTATCCTCAGGCTTGCTTTCAAGCAAGACAAAACTCTTCCTAAACTCCTCTATACTACTCAACCTTTCTGGTTTTCTAAAGCTCAGCAAAAGCGAGTTACACACTCTGAAATCCCAGAAGAATATAAAAATCCTGAAGAAGCATTCAACAAATATTTCAACTTCGGGCTCAAGAAATTAGAAGAAGGAGACATTGAAAGCTCCCTTTCAAGCCTGGAAAACGCCCTGCAAATTTACAGAACCAACTGGGGGGAGGTTAACAAAATAGTCCCAAATATCTTATTTAACAAAGCCACTGCTTTCTGGAGAAGCGGAAATTTACAACAAGCTGTTAATACTCTAGAAGAAGCAGAGAGAATAATTTCGTTATTGAAAGAAACCGATTTTCATCTCAGACTAAACATCATTATGAGCCTTGGTGATTGTCATTATGAAATGTCTGAGGATCAGAAAGCCTTGGATTACTACCTATCAGCTCTTGAAATTTGCAAGACAAGAAAAAGTGAAGATTATTCCTCATTACTCAGGATTTATCTAGCTATCGGAAAGCTCCATTACAATAAATCTGATTTTGATGAGGCGCTAAAATGGTTTAACAAGTGTTACGAGGAAGTCCCAGTGAATAAAATTAGCTTTGATGACCATGTGAAGATCAATGAAGGAATCGGGCATGTCTACCTTGAAAAAGGCGAGCTCGATAAATCTGAGGAATATTTTAACAAAGTACTAAAAGTTGTGGGAGAGGATGACCCTGCTGCAATAATTACAATTAAAGGTCTGGGAAATATTTACAAGGAAAGGGGAAAATTAATAGACGCTGAGGCATTTTACAGAAAAGCTTTAAAGCTTTCTCAAAAGTATCACGGAGAAGAGGACAGCCTCACCGCCAATATTTACAATGATATTGGAATTCTATTCTCCGAGAGAAGAAAATTCAACAGGGCAGTCGAGGCTCACAAACACGCCATTGCAATTCTTGAAAAGCTCTATGGAACAAATTATCACGGAATGATGAGCAGTTATAATAACCTTGCGAGAGCCTTACTGGGCCTTCACAGATATGAAGAAGCCAAAGAATACCTTGACAAGGATCTCAAACTGACCCTAGAGATCCATGGGGAGCCCCACAGAAATTTATCTTTTGTTTATTCAAATTTGAGCAGTTTATACAGACATTGTGGGGACAAGGCAAAAGCATTAGATTATGCTAAAAAAGCACTTGAGAATAGCGAAAAAGTCCTCGGATCAAACCACCCTGAAACTCTCCTTTATTTAACTTCACTCGGGGTGGCATATCATGAAAGTGGGGATTTAAAAATGGCAAGAAAGCTCTATACTAAAGCAGAAAAGGGTTTCAAGAAGCATGCCAATGCCCAGAACCCTTCTCTGCTGATCCTTTATGAAAGTCTCGGAAATTTGAATTTGATAGAGGAAAATTTCGAGGATGCCTTATATTATTACAAGAAAAATGCTGACTTGGCAAAACAGTTAGGAGATCCCTTCTTGCAAAAGGAAATGCTTCTAAGAAAAGGTGAGGTTCAGGAAAGACTCTCTAAATTTGATGAAGCCATCAAATCATACGAAAAATCACTAAAGATTGCTTCACAATTAGATGATTTGCCCTGCATTTTAGAAAATTTAGAAAAAATTGGGAAACTAAACCAAAAGCAAATGAAATATAAGGAGGCTCTTAATTCTTATCTGGAGATGTCAGAGCTTCTCCAAGTGATTGAAAGCAAGGACCAAACAAAATTAATCCAATGTTTTGAGGAAATATCTAAGTTATATGAGCTTCTAAATAACCAAACAGAAGCCCAAATTTTTAAAGAGAAAGCAGAGGAATTAAGTAAGTAATTACCCAAATTTTCTTGCTCTTGTAAGCTACTCTTGTGTGTGTCTTTACTTTTATTGCCTTTAATTTAAATATGAATTGTTATTGAAGTTATGTTAACAGACAGAACAATTATTATATTAAACCTAAACTAAATTCCTCTTGCCCAACCCATAACTCTTCCAATCCAATGTAGTTCTTGGCATATATTAAGTATCAAAATTTTTTGTGATAACTTATGCATTTTCATGTGATGAATTAATTATTTATCAATCAAAAGAACTTGCCATTCGGGAATGGCAACCAATTTGTCGAGAGAAGTCTTCAGAACCAACTTCTGGACTATTAGCATTTTGGTTCTAAGTCATTATAATAATTTCATCTTTCAAAACAAATTTTAAAATATTCTGTAACTGTTTTAAAAAGTTAGATTGAAAATTTCTATGCTCTAAGAGAATACTCTTCAAAAGTGATAAAGGAGGAATGTGTTCAGCACAGGCCAGGCGTACTCTTTGGTCATTTCAAAGAAATGTCTCTTTCTGAACAAATTATCTTAGATTGAGCCTAACTGATAAAACCAGGCAAGAAGCTTATGTGAGATATACTGGCATGGGTTTATCAAATCAATTCGAAGTATTTTTCTTCACAACAGAGAGAGAGAGAGAGAGAGAGAGAGAGACTTAAAAACTAATTAATCAAAATAATTTAGATAACAGCGGGGAGGAAACATCAAAGCTCTTCTCATGACTTAAACGTTATCTCAGCAATAGAATAAGAAATGTGAGATTCGGCTGATCTCGATTAGTATTATCAAGGCATTGAAGTCAGGTTCATTAATGAATAAGGTAACCGAACACGTAATTAATTTTTTTCTTGGTTGACTTAATAATATATTTCCTCAGATTTCTAAACTTCTGGAACCAAATCAGATTTATTAATTGAAATTTTACTGTTTGAAACTATGAAGGCTTCCTCGAGAGACACTGTCTCCACAATCTCTACAAATGATACAACCTATGGGGAATGCCCATTCACAATAGTTAAATCAATCGGACAATCAAAATATACAGTTTATCTCGTAACTTACGTTAAAGGGCAGGAAAAATTAGCAGTGAAACTGTTTCCTTATGAAAACGACAAGATCTGTGCATCCTTTAAAAGGGAGGCCAGAGCTCGCACTTTGCAACATCCTAACATCGTGTCTATCATTGAAACCCAAGAAAGGCAGAAATTTCTTCAAAAAGGGAAAAAATATTATGCCTCCTATGTTGTTATGGAATTGTGCCCACACGGAGACTTCGCTGACTTTCTCATGAAGACTGATATTCTCAGAATTGATGAAAGGCTCCTCAGGACTTACTTTCGTCAACTGATTGAAGGCATTGAATATCTTCACTCAAAAGGAATCTCTCACCTCGACTTGAAACCTGAAAATTTACTTATAGGTGAGGATTATCTCCTGAAGATCTGTGACTTCGATTGTTCTTATGAATCCACTGATGAAATGATTACTTCAAGAGGCACAAAGAATTATAGAGCCCCTGAGATTAGAGCACAGAATTGTGAGGATCCTCAAGCTGCAGATATTTATTCTGCTGGGATTATTCTCTTTTGTCTCAAAACTGGAAGTTTTCCTTTTGTGGAACATAGTAAAGAGGGCATTCTCGAGACTATGCTTAAAAATGAGGACCCTGCGTTCTGGAAAACGTATCTAGATACTCACAATACTACGATTTATTTTACTAAAGAGTTTAAGAGTCTCTTTAAGTCTATGGTAAAATATGATCCTATTGAAAGAGCAACCATCACAGAAATAAAGAATAGCGAATGGTATTGTGGACCAATATATACTCATTCTGAGCTTAAGGCCATTATGAGCTCAGTTTGAATATTGGCTTCATGAGACCTGCTATCATTCTCTTTCTTTAAACTACCTTAATATTAACTTACCAGGCCCAAACAATTGAAATTGTCTGATGGACCTCAGATCGTTCTTTAGGTACAATAAAGACATATATTCTAAACAATTAGATGGATTTGGATTTTCGCTTCCCAATTTTGATGAGCTAATTGTTTTATCAAGAGTTCACTTCTTTACCTTTGTCATGTATATGCATGTTTCAAAGATATTCCTTATGAATAAGCAATCAGTACTATAAAGAAATCACCCTTTCAATTACATAAGTCTAAAAAAAATTTCTGTTGGCAAATACTCAGTAGTTCAGTTCATATCATCTATTTTATATATCAATTTTGTTCTATGCTAGAAAGAGTAATTATCGTTCCAGAAGGGCACCAAAGGAATATCATTGATGGTAACTTCTTATGGCATTCAAGTTTAATGTCTTTCTTGTTTAGTTTTCTTGTCAATTAAACACTTAATCCGAATTAAAATTAGCTCATATTTATGTTTCTATGGAGAGAAAATACGTAATGTCTTGGGAAAGCTTGTTCAAGCAACCTATGAAAACTGTCTAAGAAAAGCAACATTTAGGTCTTCTTTAAGCAATTTTAGTATCCTGCAACACTTATTAGTAAGTTTTGACAAAATCTGGACAAAACAACCTATGTCTGCTTGCTAAGCTTCGATCTCAAGGCATCATCTATAAGTTGAAGCCAAGAAGTTGCTTTCTTCTCAAAAAATTCAGCAAAAAAAATATCAAACTTAACTGGTTCAAAAACCTCCAAACGAGCTGATTCATCACAGAGTCTATCAAAGGATATGACATGGCAACATCGAAATAAAGCTATTATCTCGATAATGATGACGTTCTCAAGCCCCGGTTTTAAGAAGAACAAATAGATAGGGATTAATATATATGGAACTTGCCTATTGCTCGCCGTATAAAATTTAAAGCAAGATCTTAATGACACCCAGAGCAAGTATAATAATTAATCTGAATTAGTTCTTTAAATTGACGAGCGAATGAGCTCGGAGTCAGTCCCAGCCTCTATTCATGACAAAAACCTAGAGCAGTCTCCATTCAAGATACTCAAACGTCTTGGACATTCAAAGTACTCCGTATATCTCATCAATTATCCTCACAGCAACGAGAAATTTGCCATGAAACTGTTTCCTTTTGAAAATGAAAGGCCATGCGTATCTTTTCATAGGGAAGCACGTTTCAAAAACCTGAGGCATCCTAACGTTGTATCTATGATTGCTACTCAAGAAAAACAGAAAAGCTCTCGTAAAGGAAAAAGCTTTTACTCATCTTATATTATCATGGAATTGTGTCCATATGGCGACTTCGCTGACATGATTTCCAAGACTAATATCCTCAGGACTGATGAAAAGCTCCTCAGGACATACTTCCATCAACTCATTGAAGGTGTTGAATACCTTCATTCCAAAGGAATTTCCCATCTTGATTTAAAACCCGATAACTTACTTCTTGGAGAAAATTACGTTCTTAAGATCGGTGACTTTGATCGTGCTTATCAATCATCTGATGGGTTGATTATGACAAATGGCTCAGTGAACTATAGAGCCCCTGAGATAAGAGAAGGGCGTTGTGAGGATGCTCAAGCGGCAGATATTTATTCTCTAGCCATTGTTCTCTTCTGCCTAAAGACTGGTCACTATCCTTTTGTAGAAAATACAAAAGAAGGTGTTCTTGAATTCTTGCTTAAAAATGAAAATCCCGAATTTTGGTTAATGCATGAAAGTTGTAGTGATGCTGAAGTTCATTTTAGTAAAGATTTCAAGAGCCTCTTCTTGTCGATGGTCAAATATGATCCTGTTGAAAGGGCTACAATCTCAGAAATAAAGAATAGCAAGTGGTATTGTGGGCCCACCTATACTCAAAATGAGCTCCAACAAATCATGAGTACAATTTAGACTCATGCTCTGCTGGAGTTCTAGCTACTTTCAGATCTTTTCATATTAATTTTCTCTTGATTAATTTGTAATTGACTGAATATTGTAAATATGCATATCAAATTTATTTGCTTTGAGATAAGGATCGCTTGTTTCCCACTTAACTTACAAAATAATCAATCGTCCTAAAAGATTCTTTTTTTTACATGAGTTAAGAAATTCTGGAGACGTAAACAATTATGAATCATTTTCATCTTCATAATCAACTTCAAAGCATTTAGATTCTAGTAATATGTATTCAGAATCATAGAAGGCCTGATATAACTCACTTTACTGTCTTCAGGCTCCTCTAAATTGTTTTAAGGAGTTCAATACATCTCTCGAATATTCCTAGACAATTTAATTCTCAAAAAAGTCGGCCTGTTTCGAAGGAAGCATTAGGCTTAGAAACGACAATCTGAATTTGAAGAGAACTTGTATCTCGCGTAAAATTCAATGAAATTATTAGAGATTCTTAGACTTAAGATAGCTTAATAATTCACAAGCCAAGTGAACTCGGCATTAGCAAATGATTTATTGTATTCTTCAGACCCACATTCTAAGTTATCTAGAATTTCTATTTTTAAAGGACTTAATTTCTTTGATTTTTTCCCATCTGCACTTTTTCCTGAGAGCTGCAATTTTGACTGTTGTTAAGCTCTACTAAAACTTTTTCTAGACTTGGACGATGGGATTCCTTGGTCAGAAGGTATAGAAACTTAGGGGTCCTCACCTTAAAAAATTAGTTTATTTCACACAAAGATTTTCTTCATTTCTACTAAGCTTCTAGAAACCAAGCAGACATATTCCCATGAGCAAAATTAGGAAGACAGTGGCTTACTAATCCATACTAGAATTTAGCATTGAAAGAACTAAAACATCTAAACTGACAAATCCACAATCTGTGAATTATCAAGTGATTAGGGCAAAAGACAATTTTGAAAGATCAATGACATTCTTGATAATTGGTCTTAACTGCATGTAATGAAGTTACTTCAGGCAGGAGGACCACTATCAAAGCTCAGATTTGGACAAATGTTAGAGTTATGTAAAAGTTTTCAGTTGTTTTTGTAATCAATTTAGCGTTACTATTGTTGAATATATCTAAAAGATTTTCCAAGTTGATTTCAAACTTTATTTTGAATCTTTTAACTTGAAAAATGAGCATTGGCCCAATGGATCAGGCTTCTATGAACAATACAATATCTGAGAATTACCCGTTTAATATAATCAAAAGGCTTGGACAGTCAAAATACTCTGTTTATCTAGTGAATTATGGAAAAGGAAGAGAAAACTTTGCCTTGAAAGTCTTTCCTTTTGAAAATGAAAAAATCAGTATAGCTTTTACAAGAGAAGCTAGGTTCATCACCTTAAGGCATCCTAACATAATTTCTATAGTTGCTGCTCAGGAAAAACAGAAAAACATTCGTAAAGAGAAGAACATTTATTTCTCTTATATACTCATGGAATTCTGCCCCTATGGAGACTTCACTGATCTGGTCTCCAGGACAGATATGCTCATGATTGATGAAAAGCTTCTCAGGACATACTTCCATCAGCTCATCGAAGGAATGGAATATCTGCACTCTAAAGGTTTTGCCCATCTTGACTTGAAGCCTGACAATTTACTTCTAGCAGAAGATTATATCCTCAAGATCAGTGATTTTGACTCTGCCTGTCAATCAAATGATGAGTTGATCACCCTACGAGGGACACAGAACTACAGAGCCCCTGAAATCAGAAAAGGGAATTGTGAAGACCCTCAAGCTGCAGATATTTATTCAGCAGGAATTATTCTGTTCTCTCTCAAAACTGGCCATTATCCTTTCGAAGAAAGTAGAAGAGAAAATGTTCTTGAATCTTTGCTTAAAAATGAAGATCCAGAATTTTGGTCAATGCATAACAAGGTTAGCCAGACCCAAGTTCATCTTAGCAACGACTTCAAGAACCTTTTCCTGTCCATGGTCAAATATGATCCTGTTGAAAGAGCCACAATCACCGAAATAAAGAAGAGCAAGTGGTATTGTGGACCGATTTATACTCAAATTGAACTTCTAGAAATTATGAGTGCAATTTGAAAATGCTCTTTATAAATTTCTTTATTTTGCCTTACCTGCACTTTCTTTATCATTTCATAACAAGCCTTTCGCTATAATTGACGTTATTTTATATCATTGTTTCTATGATTGCAGCCTAAATCAACTGAGATGATAATGTTTTCTTATTAAAAACCTATATATTTAGTATTAAATGTAATCATGTATCCCTCCAAAAGAGATCAACCGAATTTGTAGACAAGCCGACTTAGAGTACACTCATAAATTAGAATATATATTGCTGAGTTAAGTTATCACTAATTGTTAATTAAAAGTTGATATAAAAAATAACGCAACTAGAAAAATTTGGATAAGAAGAGGCACGTAATTATTAAAGATCATCCAGGCAATAGATAGAGTCTTCTCAGAAAAACTACTCTCAGTTCATTCTTGGCATATTTACTTTTCAAATTCTCTTCAAATTCAACCAACATTCGAGAAAACTAGCTGAGCCTCTTTGCTTGGTATCTCATGTTTTGACGTAGCCTCATCAGCCCTAAAAAGCGAAAAAAATGATTTGGGTATATAGGTGGGGGACATACAACCATTATTGGAAAAATTAAAGGTTATATTGAAGATAGGGCCTAGGAGTAATCAGGTTAGTGTATGAATATGATCTTGATTAAAGCTTTGAGGGTTGGGTTTAAAGGTAAAGAGGATCTAAAGACAAATTTTACCTTTATTTATTTTGGCTGAGTTAAATTTATTCAAGATCCATATGTTATTGATTCTCAGCTTGAATATAATTATTTTTCAAATACTTCTCAAGTCTTGCGTGAAAATGGACATAGAGTTAAATCCTACTTCTATTCATACCCCAGCTACATGGCATACTGGGTTCCATATAATCAAATTGCTCGGACGCTCTAAATACTCAGTGTTTCTCATTAATGATCTTCAGACCAAAGAAAGCTTTGCTCTGAAACTCTTTCCTTTTGAGAATGGCAGGCCATGCCAATCTTTTTATCGAGAGGCTCGTTTCACGACCTTGAGCCATCCAAACATAGTATCCATGGTTGGTACTCAAGTAAAACAGAAAAGTGCTGGTCACGGAAAGAAGTTTTATGCTTCTTATATTATCATGGAACTATGCCCATATGGAGACTTTGCTGACCTGATTTCCAAGACTGACATCCTCAATGTTAATGAGAGACTTCTTAGGACATATTTCCATCAGTTCATTGAGGGTATTGACTACCTTCATTCCAAAGGAATTGCTCATCTTGATTTGAAGCTCGAAAATTTACTTCTCGGCAAGGAATTTGTTCTCAAGATAACTGATTTTGATTGTGCTTATCAAGCATGTGACGGACCTGTTACCAAAAGAGGGACACTGAACTACAGAGCTCCTGAGATCAGAGAAGGAAATTGTGAAGAGCCTTTAGCTGCAGATATTTATTCTGCAGGTATTGTGCTCTTCTGCCTAAAAACTGGTCGCTATCCCTTTGACGAAATAACAAAAAAAGATGATCTTGAATCTTTTCTTCAAAATGAAGACCCTCGATTTTGGTCAATACATGAAAATGCTACCGAAACTAAATTTCATTTTAGCCAAGATTTCAAGAGGCTCTTCCTATCCATGGTAAGAAAAGACCCTGTAGAAAGAGCTACCATCAACGAAATTAAGGAAAGTAAGTGGTTTCGTGGACCTGTATATACTCCAGCTGAGCTTAAGCAAGTCATGAGCAACCTAGAATTGTTCTAAACCGCTTACTTGACTTAATTTTCTACGCAATTTGAACATTCTGTGTTAATAGTAATTGAAGACTCATTTGAGTTGGTTGAATTAATTGTAAATATTCACATAAAATTGTTTCTTGTTAAATATTCGTTTATTATTTCTCATCAACCAATCTGATTCTATTTGACAGTTTATCAAGAAAATATCTTACATAATCCCACTCTACTTAGACTATTAAATCCAATGAAAAATAATTGAAAATTGTTTCTTTGTTAGATGACTTACTCTCCATCTAACAAGCTTACAAAAGGTGGCGAGCTCCGCCAATTTCAAATAAAGCGCAAAAACGCTTTAATTTCGATAAGTACTCTTGTGCAAATCCTGGATATCTATGTCGTTATTTTGAAATTTTATAAGTTTGTAAGCTTAGGTGTTCGGTAACTAAAACTGATTCTGTATGGCAAATTACCCTATCCTTTACAATTAACACGCCTTGACTTGAACTCAGGAGTCTTATTCCTCATTGTACTAAAATATGCTGAAAATAAGGTATCTATATAGTCCAATCTAAATCCTCGCATCTTTTAAGGCCATTTCTTTTGGCTATCGCTACAACTCAAGACTTTGAGCATGAGGCTACCATGTCAAATTGCCTTATTGAATTTAAGAGAAAATAACAAAACTGGTGAATGTCAGTGATGGCTGCGTTCATGGACGTTGGAAGCTGACTTATCATGATGGAGATATCTTCATATTTCCTGGTTTATTCATACATTCTCTGAGAATTTTATGGTGTTATTAAATTGATTGAATTTTGACACAGGAGAGAAAGCAATAAACCTTTCATCTACCTAATTTAGCTTCACTGATTTATAGTTTACATAAGATACGGATTCAATTCTGCGTGAGTAGAAATTTTGCACAATACACTCACTAAGTGGGTGCTAGTTAAAGAAATCATTCATTATAATATCACTATTAACCTCAAATAAACTCTATATGTTGCTCTTATGGCTTGGTTTGAATTATAAGGATTAGAGTAGTTTTGGATGATTTTCAAAACTTTCTATTAATTTAAAAAATTTATTTACGACCTTATCTCTTATGCTCCTACAAATCTATAAGAATAAAACACTACTCGAAATTTAGAGCCTCTAAGTGATCGGTCTACAAATTTAGATGATTTAAGAAGCGTGGGTGTGCGAGGGAAAAAAATCCGAAACGGAAGGGCTATTTAATAGACAAGAGTTCTATGAGCTAATAATCCAGCACAGTTCGAAGCGGCAGGAAGTAAAACTAGACTAGCTATGATGATTATTAGATGCTAGCTGGTGAATTTTGTTCTAGTTTATGAGAATTTAAAGTACTATATGAGATATGAAAATCTCTAAGAATTTCCACTGTTTAAGACAGAAAAATAGTAATTACGCGCTTGATTTACAAACATATAATTAATTTTCTTCCTAATCACAAAATTTCAAATGAACCCTGATAATAGCTCAAGTTCAACCACCTCTAAACGGTGTTCTATCCGAATTGTTAGTAAAATAGGACACTCCACACAGCCTATCTACAAAGTTATTGAGGCAAATCAAACACCCTACGCTTTAAAGCTCTTTCCCTTCCAAGGTGGTCAACCTAATTTCTCTTACATTAATGAGAAGAGATTCTCCAACCTCAAACACAAGAACATCATCTCAGTTGTCAAGACTCAAGACCAGCAGAAAAGTTGCCACAGAGGAGAAACTTTCTATTCTTCATATATTATGATGGAATTTTGTCCTTATGGAGATTTTAGTTCAGTTCTCACTAAAACCAGAATCTTTACTGAAGATTCGAAGCTTGCCAGAACTTATTTCCATCAGCTCATAGAAGGTATTGATTTTCTCCATTCAAACGGAGTTTCACACATGGACCTGAAACTCGACAATCTCCTCTTAAGCAAAGATTTTACTCTAAAAATAACAGACTTTGATTGCGCGTATCTCAAGAGAGATATTACAATTCTCTGTAGAGGAACAAGAAATTATAGGGCACCTGAATTAAGGGCAGAGACCTGTGAAGATACTCAAGCAGCTGATATCTTCTCAGCTGGGATAATTCTATTCGTTCTTAGAACTGGTACTTTACCGTATAAAGAAGATTCTCATTGTGAGGGCCATAACCTTTATAAAATGCTAATGGACCAAGATCCAGAGTATTGGGCTGTTCATAGAAGTCTAACAAGATCCAAAGTTCACCTGGAAGAAGAATTCAAAGAACTATTCATTTCAATGATTAAGTTAGACATTGTTGATAGAGCTACTATTGAAGATGTTAAGAAAAGCAAATGGTACAATGGACCAATCTATACCCAAACTGAAGTTCAAACGATTATGACCAATTTAGATCTTGGTCTAATAAATCAAGAGTATTTGTGAAATTTTTCTTTTGTTGATACTAAATTTCTTTGAAAGTTTGTAAATAAAAGTCCCAGGACTCAAAACCTTATATTTACTCTTGTTATCTATTCTATTCAATTCCAATTAAGCAACCTTATTTCCCTCATTCTTTTTTCTTTATTTCTTTATTCAAGTTTTTTTTTTTTTTTTTTTTNTTTTGAGTTTTTGCCTTTAGCGATATTACTGGTTTGAAACTGGATTAGATTAGTATTTAACTGAACAAGATATTTTATTTTTGGAATCATATATTAGTATCTTTTGATCTAGATGAGACTTCTGGAGTTCTGCAGACTATTCATTAATTCTGGCATACTTCCACTTTGAAAATTTGCACAACTTTAGCATATCGTTATCTGGACAGATGCCTTGTCTATAACTTTTCAAATTTTTCATCTAACTTCAGCTATTTAATTTCCCACATAAAATAATGGGCTTTAAATCTCAAATTCTACAAGATAGACTCTCTTTCAAGAAACAAAACTCTACCCTTAGACTACATCATTCTCATCTATCTCATTTCATCTATATACACTCTTGCCGTGTAGTTCAATTATGAAAAAATTTGACTTAAGTTACAATAGATGTAGATTAAAGGAAGTGTTCAGGAACTAAAAACCAGATTGATCCAAACAATTCATTCTGCTCCTGAGTGTATATATGGTCTCTTTGTGAAGTCTTATTAATTCTCCCTTCGTTTTGAATGACTTCTGAAGGTACTATTTCAGCTAAAGAAAATGAGAGAAGAGTTCAGCTAGCTGAATCAAAGGACTGTGAGATTCAAAGGTTCGCAGAAAAGAAAAGATATGTTGCCTATAGAGTTTGATTTTTCCCTGCAATAATATATCTAATGGGACTGGAAGTATCAAACTAAAATAGGTTGATGTAAAACTCTCTCTTGAATTTAGGAAAACCGACTATCGGAAGATCTTGACTTTAATTCTGGTGAGAGAGACTCGTGGAGATGATTATTTTCGTGTCTGGTTTATTTAAAAACCAACACTCTAAACATTAGAAGCATAAAATAGGTAATTTACCGATAGAAATGAAAATTAGAAAATTAGTTTTGACAAGATATGAAGATTTCAGCTTGGTTTAGTGAAAAAGGACGATCCAGATCCTACAGTCATCTTAGTTTAACTGAACATTATTGAGACCACACCAGGAGTTCTCTGACAATGAGATAATTGTACTCCTCTTTTTACCTTGTAAACTGAGATTGTTCTTTTGAATGCGTTTGAATTACTAATATTCTTCTAGGTCTAGGGTTATTTTGCTTCTTTCTCTGTGTTTATTAAAATTAAAATTGAATCCATTCATCAAAAGAATGGCTTCTTTGAGAATGATTTTGAAGCATGGTTAAAAAAACCTATTGACCCAATGGAACCATTGTTATAAAGCATCAAAGATTATCTACTGAATTTATAGGGTCTTCTGGTTCAGAGTGTTTGTGGAAAATGTCTTAAATATCTGATGATTCTCCATAAACTTTAAGATAAAATATCGTCATATCGTCATATATATCTGAGATGAATATTGGCTCTATAATAATTAATCTAAGCACAACAAAAAATCACAAAATGCAAGATATTCTTCTCGAAACCAACTCCGGCTCTTTGGATACTGGCTTAAGTTCTTTTCAAGTAATCCGTAAAATAGGCCACTCCAAGCAACGAATCTATAAGATCATCACCTCAGGAGATCAAGCCGCATATGCATTGAAGATCTTTCCCTTCCAAGGTGGTCAACCTAATTTCTCTTACATTAATGAGAAGCGATTTTCCAATCTCAAACACAAAAACATCATCTCAGTTGTCAAGACCCACGACAAGCAGAAGAGTCATCATAAAGGCCAATCCTTCTATGCATCATATATCATGATGGAACTTTGTCCGTATGGGGATTTTAATTCTGTTCTTAGCAGAGACAACATCTTCTCAGAGGATCCAAAGCTTACCAGAACCTATTTCCACCAGCTAATAGAGGGTCTCAATTTCCTTCATTCAAATGGAGTTTCACACATAGATCTGAAACCTGGAAATCTCCTTTTAAGTAGTGATTTCACTCTAAAAATCAGTGATTTTGATTGTGCTTATATGAAACGAGATATTATTGTTCTCTCTAGAGGGACAAAAAATTTTAGGGCACCTGAAATAAGGGCAGGGACCTGTGAAGATACCCAAGCTGCTGATATCTTTTCAGCTGGGATAATTCTCTTTGTCCTAAGGACAAATAGCATGCCATACATTGAAGATCAAATCATTGCAGGTTATGATCTCTTCTCAATGCTCATGGATCAAGATTCTAAGTATTGGTTAGTGTATGAGGATATCACCAGATCCAATTTTCAATTGGAGGAAGACTTTAAAGAACTCTTTATGTCAATGATTAAACAAGATGTTGTGGAGAGAGCAACAATCGAAGATGTCAAGAAGAATAAATGGTATAACGGACCAATTTATAGTCAGACAGAATTACAGGAGATCATGGCTCGTTCATATCTCGGTCGCACCACTAAAAATGTTTAGTGGGGATTTATGTTTTATTTTTCACATTTACACATTGTCATTTTTCTTTTTTCTTGTTTGTTACTAATGATACTCTTATATTATAAGGGTTTACTCTTTCGTGAAGGACGAGAAGCAAAGAATCTATGATAACAACTAATGACAGAGGTTATCTGATAGTATGTGTCTGATTTATTTTTCAACAAACCTGTGCAATATAATTCTTTCTTTACCTTGAAAAATTAAATTCAGCAATATTAATGAAATTTTGTATGAGAAGCTCAACCACTTCCT
>Ga0065720_1003014_pt1 | contig 30119 bp, 34 predicted proteins | sample Thericmetagenome_FD_59107 | JGI IMG/M metagenome (GOLD analysis project Ga0065720, IMG submission 59107) | Thermophilic microbial communities from the Joint Bioenergy Institute, California, USA of rice/straw/compost enrichment - eDNA_2 v2... | ecosystem: Engineered > Solid waste > Grass >... | reverse complement strand
CATAGGCCATCTTATTTTCAAGTTCCAAGATATTTCTCTTGAGTTCTCTATTCTTGGCATCAAGCATCTGCTTTTCTTTTTCTGTTTTTCTTAAGATATCAGATAATTCAGCATCATAAGCTGCTTTATTTTGTAGGGCAATTTCTTGCTTAAGTTCTTGGAGAGCTCTATCCTTCTCCTGCTCAGCTTCAGCTAATTGGTCCTTAAGAGCATCAATTTCCTTATTCTTTTCATTGAGAGCTCTGTTGAGTCTATCAATGTCATTAGCCATGACCAAAGCTTTGTTCTCAGATTCGATGTTCTTTTGTCTGAGTCCCTTGAGTTTTCCTTCATAGTCATTTCTTTCTTGGTTGAACTTGTTATTTAGCTCCTTAGCCAAGTTGTCCTAAAAAATTATGATGCTAGTATTAGAACATACTAGAGCGTTGCGTTGTTCCATTTCTAATTCAACTCTTAATTCTTCAAGCCTGGCTTGGGCATTTCTCTCTTGGCCAATACACTTATTCTTCCAGTTTTCAGCTTCGTTAGCTTTTTCTACACTTATTTGTGATAATCTATCTATTTCGTTGGCAAGGATTTCAGCCTTTCTATTGGCCTCTTCAAGCTGGTGTTTTAAATCTCTCATTTCAAACTCAATCTTTTCCTTTTCTCTTTCAAAATCTCTCTTGACGTTGTTTATCTCTGCATCAATATCTGATTTCTTCTGCTTTTCCAATCTCTTAGCCAAATCTTCCAATCTATTCTGAGAAGCCTTTTCAAGGTCTTCATATCTCTGTTTCCAGCGGTCAACTTCATTTTCTTTGTTAGTCTTCTCAAACAAAATACGATCATTCTCTCGTTGGGCCTCTGCTAGTTCTTTTTCAGCATCTGCAAGTCTGTTTCTAGCTGCTCTCAATTGGCCATCAAGAATGTTTCTGTCAGCCAAGAATTTATCAGTCATGTCTTGCAGTTGATGCTCCTAAAGAATAAGAGATTTCTCAACAAGTTTTACAAATTCTCTTCTGAGCCTGTTTTGAAGTTCTATCTTAGCTTCTTCAATGGCTCTAGCCTGCTCTGCTTGTAAATCATTGAGGCGTTCTTGAAGTTCGTCGATCAAATTATTCTTTTCATTCAACAATCTGTTAAGGGCTCTGTTTTCTTCATTCTTTTCGTTGAAAGCTTGTTCCAAATGGTCAATTCTGTTATGTAACCCTGAAATTTCGGCTTTCATTGTGGCCTTTTCGACATTGAACTTGCTTTTCAATTCTTCTTGTTGCTGATCCTATGATGTAAATAAACAAGAAAAGACCCTAATTACTAGTCTATTTTTCAAGTTTTGATCAAACTGTCTCTTAATATCTTGAAGTTGAGCATCATGAACTCTTTCAGCTTCAGCAAATCTGCTGCTCCAGAGATCAATTTCCTTTTCCTTTTCTAAAATCAAACTGTGAAGTCTATCAACTTCAATAATGAACAAAATGTTTCTGAGCTCAAGATCTTGAAGCTTTCTTCTTAAAGATTTAATTTGATCTTCAAGTTTGGCTCTTTCATTAGCATTTTTCTCAAGAAGTTGAGCAATTTCTTGAGCATGATTATCAGCCAATTGTGAGATATCTTGTGCGTGCTTGTCAACAAGTCTTGCAATCTCCTGAGCATGTTTGTCGAGCATCTCCTTCATTTCTTCAGAGTGCTTGTTAACCAATTCTGCTCTAGATGAAGCCTATTATTAATAAATAAAGTATTTTTGACTATACCATGGCTTCGTCAAGTCTTTTATCAGCTTCCTTTTTAGCTGCTTCAACTTCAGCTTCAGCTCTTTCAGCTCTATCTTTCCAATGGTCAGACTCCTCACTCTTCTGAGCAATTTCATCTTTGAGTTTGTTAATTTCTTCATTCAGTTGGTCAATTTGATCTCTGAGTTTTTCTCCTTCTGCTAGAGCATTTTCTAGTCTCTCTTTGAGATCATCACGTTCAAGAGTTAGTGCCTTGATTTGAGTTTCAAGTGGAAGTTTTTCCGCAGCCATCTTAGCCTTAACTTCATTCTTTTCCATGTCCTATTAGTTTAAACAGATAGCATAGGAATATTTACAATTCTGTTGCGAATGAGGTCTTCAAATTCATTCTTGTACTTCTCCAATTCATCTTGGTGTCTTGCTTGTTCTTGGGCGAGCTTCTTTCTCAAGTTCTCGATTTCCTTGTCTTTGTCAGCAAGCTTGGCATTCTGCTCAAGAAGGTCATCGATTTGTCTAGCTTGATCAAGATTTTCATCCCTTAATTTTCTCAATTCCTCAGCCATATTTTTATTTTGAGTATCAAGAGCTTTATTCTTGGCTTCTGCAGCTTTGATTGCACTCTCAAGTTGGGCTTTCTCAATTTCCCATTGAGTTCCTGCCTCTCCCAATGCAATATCAACTCTGGTCTGAATAGTATCTTCAAGAGACTTCTTCAAATCCTCAATCATCTTCTTATGGAGCTTGTCAGACTCAGCAAGTCTTTGGTTGAGCTTTTCAGTTTCTTTACCCTTGTCTTCCAATTCTTGAGTAAGATTGGCAATCTCTTCTTGAGCAATCAGATTTTTGTTCTCTAAGTCATCGATCTCTTGCTTCAATTTGTCAATCTTGTCATCATATGTTTTCTTGAGGTCAATGAGAGCTTGTTGCTAAAAAATTATGTAAAATTATACAAAGATTACTGTTTTCTTCTTGTTGTCTGCTTCAAGTCCTTTGGCCAAGGCCTCAGCTTCTTTTTTGGCAGCTTCGAGTTGTTCCTTCAAGTTGTCAACTTCTTGAGTTTTTTCATTGAGTTCTTTTTCAGTTTCGGTCACTCTATCCTTCCAGAAGTCCTTTTCCTTCTCCCACTCAGCTAGCTTTTTCTTAAGGTCTGCTATCTGCTTTTCTTTTTCAGCAATAGGCTTAACAGCTTCAGTGGCTTTATCCTTTAATACTTCATTTTCTTTCTCCAAGGCAGCAATTTGCTCCTCCAAGTTGTTAATCTGCTTCTGTCTTTCAGCAGCCAATTTTTCAGCTTCTTCATGTCTCTGCTTCCAGAAGTTTTTCTCTTTTTCAGCGTCAGCGACTTTATTTTCCAAATCACTAAGTTGGGCATCTTTCTCTGTTGCTGCCTTTTCAATCTCGACGGATTTCTGCTTCCAGAAATCTCTTTGCTTTTCAGTTTCGGGTAATTTCTCAGCTTCCTTTGACTTTTCTTTTGCCTCTTCAAGTTCCTTTTCAAGATAACTAATTTTGTTTTCTAAATCGTTGACTTGAGCACCCTTCTCATTAGCAATTCTCTCAGCCTCAGTAACTCTGTCCTTCCAGAAGTCACGCTCTTTCTCTAATTCTTCCAACTTGTTTTCGAGAGCTTTGATATCTTTCTCAGTGGGTTGTGTTACTTTTTCAGTTTGGGTAACTCCCTTCTTTTTCTCTTTTTCAGGCTCAACTTCTCCTCCAATTTCAACTTCAGTCACTCTTCCTTCAGCTTTGGGTTCACCAGCTCTAGCTCTCAACTCATCTCTTTCCTTTTCAAGCTCACTAATTCTCTTCTCCAAATCAGCAATTTGTTTGTCCTTATCAACTTCTGATCTTTCAGGCTCTTTAGCTTCCTTGCCTTTAGATTTCTTACCCTTTTGTTCTGAAGCCTTTTCAGCTTCACTAGCCTTCTGCTTCCAGTAATCTCTTTCTTTTTCAAGCTCTTGGAGTCTGGTTTCCATTGCGGCAATCTGGTTCAGGACATCCCCTAACTTGCTCTCAAGTTCTGCCTTTTTCTTATCGGTATCTTGCAAGTATCCCTCAAGTTCTCCAATCTTGTTAATAAGCATTTCTCTGTCATCAGACTTTGGCCCAACCTTGGCTTCTTGTTCTTTCTTCTTGCCCTTTCCCTCTTGAGTTTGCTTTTTGGCTTCTTCAATTGGCTCTCTTTGGGCAATAATAGCTTGCAATCTTTCGACTTCAATCATCAATAAGACTTGTCTGAGTTCAGCCTCTCTAGCTCTTTCGAGTTGTTCCTTAAGCTTGTTCATCTCGTCAACATGAGTCTTGATAATATTAGAGTACTCTAATACATCATAAAAATTCTAAATACTAATTACCTTCTTCTTTAGTGGCTAGTTCATTTCCTTTTTGATCAAGCATCTCCTTCAATACAGAATTATCAGCCTTTTCTTTCTCTAATTGAGCTTGAAGATGATTTCTTTCACCTTCAGCTTGGGCCAATCTAGTCTTCAATTCATCCTCATCAACAGGTTTTTCCTTAAGCTTCTGGAGTTCAGATTCAATACTCTCCTTCTTATCCTTAAGCTCATCAATCTCTTTAACTAAGTTATTTCTTTCTTCTTCCAACATGCCAATTTGCTTGATGATATCCTCTCCAGTAGGCTTGGATTTTAAGTCTTCAATTTCCTTCTTAAGGGCATCTATTTCTTTTTGATTTTCAGCCATTCTCTTGTTATTCTCAGCCTCTAACTCCATATTCTTTTCATTAGCTTTAGCTAATTCCTTCTCGAGCTCACCCTTGTCATTGATCAACTTCTCAATAGCTCCTTTATCGATCTTCTTCTTGCTTAACAAGTTCTTGTAATCTTCGAGTTGGCTCTCCAAGGATGATTTCTCAAATTGAGCAGTCTCAAGCTCGTTCTCAAGTTCTGCGTTCTTGCTCTCAAGTTCTTTTATTCTCTCTTCAAGTTCCTTGACTTTATCTTCAAGCTCTCTGACTCTTCTTTCAGCGTCCAAATCAGTTCGAGAGGTAGCTCGGGTCTCAATTCTGGATCTTCCCTTCTCGAGCTCATCTCTGAGTTCTTGGTTTTCTTCCCTAAGTCTTCTGAGTTCGTCCTTTAGGGAAGAATCACTTGCAGATTTTTTGAGTCCTTCTCTTTCAGCAAGTTCTCCTTGAAGTCTATCAATTTCTTTTCTCAGTCTCTCATTCTCATCACTTAGGGCCTTGCTAAGAGCAGCAGCTTGTTCTTGTTGCTCCTTCAATTTATTTTCAAATTCCTTAGCAATTTGATCTCTTTCCTTTTGGAGAGTATCATTGTCCTTCTTGAGCTTCTTATTATCTTTGTTGACGTCTTCGACTTCATCAGTAAGACCTTGAACTTGGGTAATCTTATTTGCTAATTCGTTGAGAAGTTGGTCTCTTTCAGCTTTCAAGGATTTGTTCTCTAGCTTGAGGCGCTCATTTTCATCTTCAATAACCTTGTCTAAATCTCCCTTTGATCCTTTGAGTTCCTTCAATTTCTTGTTGAAGTTGTCCTGCATTTCATCTTTTTCCTTCTGGATTTTCTTAATTTGAGCCTTAAGTTTGTCATTTTCACCTTCGAGATCCTTGTTTTCTTGTTCAAGTTTTTCAGCAAGCTGAGTCTTGTCCTCCAAGTTCTGGGTTAACTCATCTTTGTCCTTTCTTTGTTGTTGGAGTTCTTTATGGGCAGCGTTGATCTCACTGATAGCAGCTTGCAATTGTTTTTCCTTGTCCTGGACTTGGTCATTGAGTTGGTCTCTTTCAGCCTCAGCAGCTTCCTTTTCCTTCTTGAGCTTGTCAACTTCCTCTCTGAGTCTTTCATTTTCAGCCTTGAGAATATTTTGAACTGGAACTTTATTTTCAATGTCCTTGACAATCTGATCGTGTTCCTCTTGAAGCTCGTCCTTTTCTTTGTTGACTTTTTCGAGTTCTTCTTGAAGTCTTTCATTCTCCTTGTTAACTCTTTCAAGGCTTGCCAAGAGATGAGGATCAGTACCTTGGAGGTCTTTAAGTCTGTTTTCAAAGTCTTCTTGAAGTTTTGCTTTCTCTGAAGTAAGTCTAGCCACTTCATCTCTAAGATGATCATTTTCTTCACGGAGTCTTTGAAGTTCTTGAAGAAGGGTAGGATCAGTGGCTCCTCCTCTCTGGAGAGCTTCAGTAGTTCTATTTAGTTCTTCAAGAATACTATCTTTTTCTTTTTGGGCTTTTTCCAACTCATCTCTGAGTCTCTTGTTTTCTTCCTCAGACTTTCTTAGGGCTTCTCTAGCCTCATCTCTTTCTTTGGTAAGCTTTTGGATTTCGTTAAGGAGATTATTCTCTCTTTCGGTTGCAGCGTGAAGTGCCTTAACGCTCTCATTGAGTTCTTCCAAAGCCTGATCTCTTTCTTTCTTGAGAGCTTCAATTTGTTTAGATAAATTTTCACTAGCAGGCTCTCCTTGTGCCATATCTTGAATTTGCTTAATGGCATTATTGAGTTCTTCCATAATCTGCTCATTTTGTTTCTTTAGATCTTCATTCTCTTGCTTTAGTCTCTTGTTCTCTTCACCCAAGGTTTGCACAACAGGAACGATCGAGTCTAAGTCTTTAGTTTTAGCTTGGAGCTTCTCAATGGCATCATCTCTTTCTTTCTTAAGAATTTCATTCACAAGCTCGGGGTTAGTTCTGGCTATAAGGTTCTCATTTTCTTGAGCAAGATCTTCAAGTTGCTTCTTCAATTTTTCATTTTCCTCATGGAGAAGTCTTGAGGCAGGAATAATTTCCCCAAGCTGGCCGATCTTTTCTTCAAGCTGGGCATGAAGTCTATCCCTTTCTTTTCTTAGAACTTCATTTTCCTCAGCCAGATCTGCTCCAGGTGTCTCTGCAAGTCTTCTGAGTGCATCATCGAGGTCTCTCAAAGCATTTTCCAGCTCGGCTTTTTGCTTATTTAACTCGTCTTGAAGTCTCTTATTCTCTTCTCCTAGGGCTTTGGTAACAGGAATTAATTCGGCTAAGTCCCTAGCCTTATCATCTCTTTCTTTTCTGGTTCGTTCGAGTTCAGCAAGAAGTTGAGTGAGGTCTCCTTTTCCTTCCAAAGCCTTCTGGAGCTCTCCTTCTAATCTTCTATTCTCATCTCGTAAGAGATTGTTTGCAGCAATGAGCTCCTCGACATCTCTATTTCTATGAGCGAGCTCATCATTTGCTTGGGCAAGCTCATCTTTTAATTTGTCATTATCTCCCTTAAGTTGTTCAATCTCAAATTGAGCGGTATGGAGGTCTCTAGCCCTATTATCCAATTCTTTTCTATCGTTTTCAAGGGTTTCATGAAGTCTTTGATTTTCTTCTTTGAGTCTTCTATTCTCTTCCGCGATGATCTTGTCAGCAGATTTGCCACTGGCAATGTCGTTTATTCTCTTATCTAATTCTCTTTGTAGGTCATCCTTCTCGTCTTGAAGACGGTCATTATTCTCTTGAAGAAGTTGATTATCATACTTTGATTTCTCAAGTTCAGTTAACAAGTCTCTCTCTTGAGCTTGAGCTTCTTCAATTCTCTTGTTAGCATTATTCAATCTAAACAGAGCATCATCTCTTTCTCTTTCAAGACTTTCATTTAGGGCTTTAAGCTCCTCATTTTCTCTTTTTAATCTTGCTATTTGATCTGCCAATCCACTCTCGCCTCCTCCGAGGAGCTTTACTTTGTTCAATAGGTTGTCAAATTCGTCCAATAGTTGTTCCCTGTCCTTCTTGAGTTCTGCATTCTCTCTTCTGAGGTGCTCATTCTCTTCACTGAGTCTTTTCAACCTATCAAAAATAGCAGGATCAGCAGCTCCCATTTTATCTAATATCTCATTACGTTCTCGAACAAGCTCTGAATTATCTCTTCTTAGTTGGATATTCTCATCATTAAGTCTTTGGATTTCCTGAAGAATTTCAGGGGAAAGTTCGGAATTGTGTTGTAACTGTCTAAGTCTGTTGTTGAAATCATCTACTAATTCCTCTTGCTCCTTTCTCAAGGTTTCATTCTCAATTCGCAAATTCTCATTTTCTCTACCGAGCCTCAAAATTTCGTTCATTAAATGGTCTTGCTCAAGTCCAACCTTGGACTCAGGAGTTCTTGCATCAAGCACGGAAAATCTTTCAGTTCCCCTGACATCTCTAGGAGTGATCTTCTCTTCATCAGCAATAAAAGGAACAGTCTCACCCTCGATTTGGAAGGGTTTATTTGCAGTTTCTTCACTAGCGACGAAATCGCGAGAGCTTCTTTTTCTCCTGCTCTCAGGTTGATAGTGGGGGCTGAAGTAAATCTCACGAGGGCTAGAATAAGGATATCTAGGTTCGCGAGCCTCTTGGCTACGGTGTCTATCTCTTAATGTTGAGAGAGGGGCTCTTCCTGAACGAGGAGAAGCGTAAAGAGTACTGCTTTCTCTCTCCGAAGCACGTAATTCAGGTTCTAGGGATCTTGTTTCCCTGATTTGCCCTCCTTCTATGTATAGAGGTTTCATAGTTGGAATAATATCATAATCATGGCGTTCAGGATGTGGTTTTTTTGCGCCGTCTGTGCTTGGAAGGCTTTTAGTAAGAACATATTCATGTTTTGAGAGAGTATGGACTTTGATAACAGTCTTCTTCATTCAAAAGTTAGATATTCTTTGACACTCTCTAGGTCGATTTTTTAAAATGTTAATAAGATCTAGCTTAAAACGTTCAGTTAGCAAGAAAAACAGAAGAAAAATACTCACTTTTCTTTCGAAACCCGGCGTTTCTAGTTAGAATCAAATCCTCAAGACATCCCACATAGTTTCTAACTTAATTTCCCTCTCTAAAAAATTTTGAAAGGTTATATATAATCCACAATTCATAATAAGATATTTCAATTTTACTTAGCCTTGTTGGTTAACTATTTGTTGCATGTTAAGGTTAAATTTCGAGTGATATGAAATGTCTCATGAGAAATATTCAAACATTGAAATATTGATACATTATAAATTAAAGTATATTGAAATGTCTGGAACAAGTGGAGCTTGTAAAACAAATCAAGACTGTTCATATTGCTGTCTCAAGGATCAATGCAGACCAAAAGATGACTGTGATGAGAGCTTTTTTGGATCCTTTTCCTTCATTATTTTTTTGATTATGTTTCTTCTCAGTTTGCTTAGTTGCTTAATTATTATTTTCAGGAAGAAACACTTGAAGAAAAAGAAAAAGGCCTTAGGTGTCCCTGATAAAGTCAAAAGAATTTTCAGCAGTCATAAAAAGAATGATAGTCAGGCTGACACCACCCGATCTTTACAAAGAAATGCGACATTGGGTGCAATTGATGATGTGGAAGACGCTATGAGTAGTGAGAAGCCCAGGAAAGAATTTGGAAGAAATGAGTTAGAAATCGAGAACCCAAAGAATAACGAATCTATCGAAGTTGCCCTAGATCTGAATAAACATTATGAGGATATTCAGCACACAAATACCAATCGTAAGCCCTTAACAGAGGAGAAAGATGAAGGTCAAGATTTAGATCATCCATTGGAGTCTGAGCATCAGCATATTGAAGAGAATGGAGATCGAGAAGAGGAAGATGATGATAAAGTTTTGTCACTGCGACTAGATATTGGAGATGAATAAATATACTGTTGTATTATGTTTATAATGAGAGGAGCAATTTATCTCTTTACACTTCTAAGATCTTGCTTTGCTTTTGAGTCTTTTATGCTATCCTTATGCAGTATATCTTCTTCTTCAAATTCTAAATTCTCTTAAAATCTAAAACTCATGATGCATTTAGGTTATGACGACTGAAGACTTACAACATTATTATCAGTTTTTATGGAAATTTTGTGTGTAACTACAAAATACATAAACCAAACTTTATACATCAACAAAACCATCTTCATCAGCATCGCCATCAACAGTGGTCCAGCCTCCTCCATCTTCCTCTTCTTGTTCAACTTCAACGTAATCATTCTCTTCGCCTTCTACATCCTCTGGATTCTTCTTTCTTTTTTTTAGCATTTTTTTCTTCCAGATCTTGTCCATTCTGGCTAACTCTTTCTTGAACTCAGGATCAGCTTGCTTTTCAATTTTGGAGGATATATGTTCTCTCTTGACAGGGAACTGCTTGACATGCTTTCTATATTTGCTGTCGGCTTTCTTCAATTTGAAGATCCAGTCAGGAACTTCTAGTCCAGAAGCCTTCAAGGTATTTCCTAAGGATCTTAACAAGGGCTTATCCAAATCAGTGAAAAAGGTTATAGCTTTTCCTTTACGATTGGCTCTTCCTGTTCTTCCCACTCTATGAATATAATTGATAATTGTTGTAGGGAAATCATAGTTTATCACCAAGTTGACTCCCTTAAAGTCTATACCACGAGCCATAAGGTCAGTGGTAATTAATACCCAGATCTTGCCCAATCTAAACTTGAGAACGATCTCTTCTCTCTCTTCTTGACTTCTGTCAGCATGAATGACATCGAGCTTTAAATTTTCTCCCTTAAGTTCGTCATATAGCTCCATAGCTCTTTCCTTAGATTGAACAAAGATCAGAACTGGGGGATCAAGACCTCCATTCATTATCATATTCCTCATTTCCACAATTTTACCATATTCAGAACCTGCATACACTAGTTTTTGTTCTATTGAGGCTAGGACATTATTTCTTCCTCCAATGATGACCTTGATAGGGTCTGTCAAGAAATTCTTAAGAATGTCTTCAACAACTGGATTTATGGTGGCACTGAACCAACCATAGACGATACTAGTATTAGTTTTTAGGAATTCAAGGATTTCGTTGACTTGATCTAGGAATCCGAGTTCGAAGTATTTATCAGCTTCATCAAAAATGACATACTGAATAGTCTCTAGTTGATCTTGGCACTGTTCGAAGAGCTTGATAAATTTCATGGGTGTTGAAATAATAACATCGATATGTTGGACTTGCTCCTGGAAACTTGTTAAATCATTGCTCAATTTGTGAATATACTTAACCTTTAGATGATTCTCTTGTCCCAAATTGAAGAACAGGAAATCTTTATAAATTTGGTCACCAAGTTCAACTGTTGGTGCAAAAATAACAGCTCTGCATCCACCCTTTTTGTGCTCTCTTAGTTGGCAATATATGGGGAGCATGTATGCCATAGTCTTACCACTACCTGTAGGGGCAATGGAGATCAAGTTTCTATTTTTCATAAGAATTGGAACACTCTGCATTTGGACTGGAGTAGGTCTTTCATACTCACTTTTCATCATATTGGCCAGAAGAGAGTCAGGTATATTATATCTCTTTTTCATCTTAGAGAAGTTACTTACAGGGAAAGGGATATCTTCTCCTTCGAGCTTTATTTTGTGTTGCTTGAGTAATTTATTAATCCTGTCTCTTCTTTGATTTCTACTCTTCACTAAAGGGTCTTCAATCTCTTCGTCAACATGTTCATCATGATGGTCACGGATTCCCTCGGGATAAAAGATTCCTTCCTCTTCAAGTTCACTCTCAGAATCTTCTCTTTTGTATTTATTAGGGTCAATTGGCTTTGAGGACTTTTTCTGCTTTCTTTTGTATTCTTCTGGATGCTCTTTTCTTTCAAAGATTTGCTTTTCGGGCTTCTGCTTGAAGGAAGTTCCTTGTTTAAGAATGTCAAAGACACTTAACCCTTTTTTCTTTTCCATAAGATATGAAATTAAATTAAATTCTCCTCTGATGATACTCAAAGTTTGCCATAATATATGCATACAAATAGAATCTGATCAAATACATCAAATCCTTAATGATAATAACACTTTCAGATGATTAACAATACAATCATGAGAAACTAGCTAATTTCATTAGACTTAACGAGAGAATTGTCTTCCATCTTTTCCTGAAAGTAAACTTCTATCTTTATCCTAATTCATTTTTACAAAACTCTAACGTTTTTCTTACCCTGTATATCAAACTCTTGTTGCCAGATTTCTTTTCAAGGAATTTCAACTTGTTCTTTCTTACTGTCTTGCCACTGACCTTAGCATCTAAAAACTCAATATCTAACACTTTTAAAGTTACTTATATTGACTTTGGGTGGGACAGTGAAACCAAATGATCTACCAGCCTTTTGAAGATCAATTTGGTTAACATCAAAGACTTCTTTCATACTGTGTGTGGCATATGCCTATTAGATTAATCTAAGAGAAAACGCAATATACTTGTAAGTATGATCTGAAGCCATCTCTAGCAGCGCAGTTGAGATAATAGTTCTTCTCAATCAACTTATCTAATTGAGACTGGATGTTGGCAAGTTTGTTTTCAGGGAATTCAAATTCATTAAGAGTGATCTTGGCAGCTCTGAGATGTTTAAGATATGCTAATTCAGTGGGCAAAAGGAACAGGAGAGCCTTTCCCTTAGAGTTGGCACCTCTGCATGTTCTACCAACTCTGTGAACATATTCCTTGATATCTAAATAATTAGTTCAATCATAGAGTTTGTTTTACCATCAGGAGGGTCGTATTGGACAATCCAATCGACAGATGGGATATCGAGACCTCTAGCAGCTACATCAGTACAGAGGAGGATGCCACTCTTAGCCTCACAAAATTCGTAGAAAGTGTGAGTTCTCTTTTGTTGCTTTTGCTTTCCATGAATACTCCAGCAGGCCAAATCAACAAAGTTAAAGAGATCAGCATGGAATTTAACAGAGTTGCAACTACTGAAGAAGACCATAATCTTCTTTCCTTGGTTCTTCTTAAGGAATGTGAAGAGTAACAAGAATCTCTTGTCAGCATCACAGACGACATAACCTTGTTCTAAGCCTTGCACAGTTGCTACAGGAGCTTTATCATCAACACCAATGTAGATAGGGGATTTAAGGGATAAACGAGCCAAGTCTTCGACTTTCTTGGTTTGAGTAGCTGAAAAGAGAACAGTTTGTCTTTCCTTGGGAAGGATCTTCAAGATTTCTGTCATATCTTGCTCGAAACCGATTCTCAAGATAGCATCAGCTTCATCGATGATTAAGGCCATAAGATTCTTGAACAAAAATCCCTAAAGAATTAATGACAAAATTAAGAGGTCTTACAGGAGTATTTTGTAAGTGATCCAAGAGTCTTCCTGGAGTGGCAACAAGCAAGTTGACACCCTTGACTAACTTAATAGCTTCCATCTTTCTGTTAGCACCACCAATAAGCTAAGACAATTATATAATGACTGGGGAAAAATATACAAGTCCAAGAGTTTTGTTAGTGAAGTACATAAGGTCCTTGGCAACGTCAAAGATTTGTTGAGCTAATTCTCTGGTGGGTGTAATAATTATGACTCCGGTTCCATTTTTCTGAGTGAAGTTAGCTTTCAAGAGGAGTTCAAGAGCAGGAATCAAGAAGGCAAGAGTCTTTCCTGAACCAGTCTTGGCAGCACCGAGAATATCTCTTCCTTTCAATAAGTGAGGGATAGTCCTGGCTTGAATATGAGTCATGGTCTCATATTTCATGGTCTTGAGAGCTTCCTTGATAACGTCATTAATGGGAAGATCATCGAAGCGCTTGTTTGAGAAGAATGCTAAGAAGATTAAGGCTTTTATAGAAAATTCTTACGATCATCACTAGTATTATTCTCTTCTCCTTTGAAAACTTCAACTTTTCCCTCTTCTTCATTATCATTCTCACCATCATTGTTGGCCTGATTACCATTCTCTCCATCATATTCATTGCTACCGTTGTCCTGTTCCTCTTCCATATTATTGTCTTGAGTTTGGTCATAGTTTTCTTGTTCATCATCGATTTGTTGTTCTTCATATTCTTCTGGTTCGGGTTCTGGTTGCTTGGCCTTCTGCTTGACCTTCTCTTTCTTGGTTTCTTTGTTATTTAAAACCACCTTTTTGTTTGTTTCTTCATGTTTGCTAATTTTGTCCTTCTTGGGATTCTTTCTTTTAGCGAGGATATCCATTTCTAGATAAATTTTTAATAAATCTCCTTGATTTTAATTGAATACTGTTCATATATCACTTTCAATCAAAATATCAATTTCTGATCATCTTAAAACACTATCTTGCTGATTCAATTCTTATCCTTAATCACTAAATTTCTAGCCCAAGCTTGAAATCATGCGAAAACTCAATAGTAATTCCTTGGCTTATCTATTAATATCTTTCTCTCATTATCTGTTGATTCTATAAATTCATCGAAAATTCTTTGTCTTTGAAGATATGGCTTGGCTAAAGAACGTTAGTTTCAAAATTTAAAAAAGATTTAACCCAAAATCATATGTTCCTAGTCTAACTAAATAAGAAGTGGAAGACATCCTTAATAAAAAAAGTGAGTTTGAAAGAATGCTAGATTCAATATTTGAAGGCTCCTTTGTAAATTGTTAGCTGAATTGGAAGATAAAATAAAGGAGGAGAATTATAGGACGTCGTGTGATTAGTAACGAATCTTTATAAAGCAATATGCCTGAGTTGTATTTATGAACGTTTTATGTTGGCTTACAAGTCCCAATAGTTTTTATTTCGAATAATTACAAATTACTATGCTCACTTAGCCCTCCAGAATGTCATTCTCTAGGGTTTCCAACCAACAGAGACAAATACAAAGAGCTCCATCTGTCGTTTATGGTCCTGAAGCAACACCAGAAACAAATCTAGTCAAAACTGTCCTCTATCATTCCCGTGGCCTTCGATTTCGTGGACATACAAAAAATAACGATAAACCTTCAATTGGACAACAGATCAGACTCGGCCTTTTAAAGCCACATGAGCTGCTTCCTCAAGGGTTGACACAAATCCACGAACCTCCCAACGCGAAAATAAGGATTAAAAACATGTTATTCTATGCATTGAGTTTGATCTGCTTTTACGCTTGTATTTCCTTTTTTGAGATGTTACCTTTGAATAAGATAAATTCAATCCTCCTTGCAATATCGCTGTTTGGTTCAGGACTTCTGATTTACTCGTGGGGCCATTATCAAAGGTTTGGAGTCTTTGCTAGAAGTGGAACTTTGAAAGATGTGATAATAAGATATCCCAAAAAATTCGCTGTAGAGTTTATCCAAATTGCTGTTTTAGCCATATTTAGCTATCTTAGTATAAAAAAAGATACTTTTTATAATCCTTTAGCATTTTTGATTATGATGAATCTGTCTATTGGAGAACTTCCTACAAGAAGTAAAGGTAAATTAACAAAAAATCTATGTCTGAACTTATAGAAGCGACATTCTTCGTTATCATTATTTTATCAATAGTCATGTTGTACATCCTATACATGATTATTGTGGAAGATACGACATTATTGAAGCTAGAGGTAACAACAATTGAGCGCATCCCGCTAAATTCTTAGAGCAAAGATATTATGGCAATAATGTTTTTTCTTCTTTTTTCCAGTTTCTTCTTTTCTTCTTTTCATGATGTAATGTCCCAATTTGCCAAGTGTAATAGTCTAACTATTTATCTCATTTTTAGTTTTCTTTGTTACTTTGCTTTGGACAGTCAGAAATGCTTTGCTTTACCAGTTATTGTCAAGTGATAGATGCCACGCTTGGAATTTAGTTCCACAGATTAATTCAGTTTTAGCTATTTTATTTATACTAAGATTCCTGACTCTTAAGAGTGATGAGAATAGCGAGACTCTGTTCTTTCCAACATTATTGCTAGGTATGAAGGTTTTAACTGTAGTCAAAGAATAGGCTTTCTAATTACTTTGGTTCTCTACTTCAGTGCCCAGAACTTTAAGCTGGTGTGCTTTTGTGAGAATGAAAGTTTAGGTGTCAGCATCTTTGCCATTGGAATGAAGTTCTATAATGCTATTCTTGATATAACTTTTCCAAATGTAATAAATTTCATTGGCCTGATTGGCTTGTTAATAACGTTGATAAAAAGCTTTCGAAAGTTAGCTGATTAAACTAAAATTCTCTTTCAATTTCTCAACATGATCAAGGCTTTGTATCACCATTTTACTCTAGTTCCTTAAATACTTCGTATAACTTAGATTTAATCCAACTTCAGCAAGTGAGATACCAGAAGTGAGACTTAATTTGTAAATCAAAAGAATATTATTCATGCATGGCATTCTCATGTGTTACTTAAAAGAAGCTCAATGTTATGTAAGGTAGGGTAAAATTTATTGGGAGTAATTTGATGCCAATTAGTAAGGAAATATTTCGTAACATCTACCAAAATATGGTCAGATATACACTGTACAATGATATGTTTGTGATAAGAAATAAAGAAATAAAATTCTATGTTAATGTCTTTTGTTTCCAGTCCCAGTCAATTTGATACATCCATCTCTGAGTACCAAGATGTGGAATCATGCTGATTTTTCGTTCAAAAGCGTCAATTTCTTCTTCAACAGTAGGCGTTGCCTTCCTGGATTTCTGACGCACAGACCTTAATGAATTAATATTTCTAACAAAATATTTTACATATATCTATAAGGACTTCCATTGCCAACTCGACTCATCCCCTTCTCCTCTAGCAAGAAGCTAGCTATGATATTATTGTCTCTTTCATTCTCTATTCTCGGTTCATGTTTCATATAAGTGTCCGGATCCAAGAGTTTCTGAGAGTGAACTCTGTCTAGTTTGATTGAGTTGTTATAGACACCCAACAATGCCTGACTTTTTCTTTTGGGAGAATGCTTTATACTCGTGCTCCTTGAGCGTTGACTTAACTGAGAACCATTATGTTTTGTTCTTTTCTTTGAGCTATACAAAATATCTATTGTATTTGTGCTGTCCTTTATGATTCCAAGATTTTCAATCATCGAATGATCGCTTAATAAGATCAACAAGATCAGAAAGAAGCTTACATTATAGAAGGGGATCTTGGAGTAGGTTCACCTAGCTCACCTTTTGACAAACGAGGAACAATTGGTTCAATTTTAGAAGTCTTCTCTCTTAGCTGCATATTTGGTGAGTCATGATGATCTTCAGCCATGGCACTCTGGTTGAGAGATCTAGCTGAATTATTCCCTTTTTCTTTCTTGTGTAGAGGAGATAATTCCTTCATGACAGAGGGACTATGAGCAAGAACCTTCGTTGAATGACGCCTCTCATGAATCATACTTCCTAAAAGATAAAGAAATTAAGGAATCTTGGTACCTCCATTTGATAGGAGTTTAGAATGTTCCTGTGAAGCGACACGAGACAAATTATTTTTTGTATGTAGGGTTGTAATTATGAATGGCCTGCTAACATATCTGCTGTGCTGGTTAGCATACGTAGAATCATTCTTGTATTGATCAAGAAGAAGCTTATTTCTTCTGCTATAGTCTAGGAAGTACCCTACAACTTAGTGAAAAGCCTGATTTATTAAATACCATGTTTTTTATGAAAAGCTTTGACTTGTTGAAGCTTTTCCTCATATTTTTCTTTATATTTATCTCTGTCTAAGATGGGCATATCAGGTGGTTTCACGACCTTAGTTTGGTCTAAAATGCAACTTAAATTGTTATAGGGAAATTCATGATATACTCATAAACTTGCTGTGCCTTCAAAGGCTTTGTCTTCTGAGGTTGGTCCTTGAACTGCTCAGTTATATTAAAGTTTTGGACCAGTTGGACGTTATTTGGACTGCGAATCCTTACAATATTAGTCGTTGAATCTCCACTAATTGTATTAAATTCAGGCTTTTTCTCTCCATAGTCTCCAAAAGGGTCATATCTTGCTTTAGAGTAATTTGTAAGACCAGCATGTGTTTTGAATTCGGCGGGTGCATCTGGAGAGACTCCATAGTTGAGATTTGGGTAATATTTTTTCTCTGGTCTCTTTGGTGGGGAAGGTTCCACGTTCTTACAATAATATTGTCCTTTGCCTACAGAAAGATAAGAGGGAAGATCTGGACTTTCTGCATTCGCATATTTAGGTGGTGAGCTCATAGTAATTATATTACAAGAAGGTGCATACAAATTTGCAATAAATTATATTTGCGTAGTACCAAAGAAAGAAGAAGAAAAAAGTACTAAATTATTTTCTCCAGAGACCCTTTATTTTGTCAAAAATGGTGGTTTTATGTTTTTTATAGAGAGGCATCTCTATGCCACGCTGCTTGATCTCTTTCATAACTCCCTAAATCATTTTAAAAAATTTCAAGTTTAATCACCTCAAATCCTCCAACTACGACAGAGACATAGTTCTTATTATGACTTCTGCAAAGTAGGAGAACTTTCTGAACGAACACTTCTTCTTCTTTGCTTTTATCATTCGTTTTCAATATAGCAAAGTGGGTTTCTTTCTCACTTTCGCAAAATTGTTTTATGTAAAACTTTAGCAATTCAGGTTCCTTATAACATTTCGAAGGGATGTCCATAGTAAAAGGCAAGTATTTGTTGTCTTTTTCTTTCCTGCAATCAAGTATTTTGATTATAATATCCGAATTATGAAAACTCGATTTGATGTCTTCATTTGGCTTGAAAGACAAATAGTCCACTAATTCAAAAGGATATATCTCCATAGTCTGGTCGTCCTTATGTTGTAAAAACTCATTGAATTCTTGCATACTAAGGACTAGAAATTTTATATTTTGTTAAGATATATTACTTTCGACACTCATTAAGCCCATCTGTCTTAAAGTCACAACGAAAGAAGTAGGAGTTTTATTCTTCACTATCCTTGCACTTTTGGGTGATGATAATATTTCTCTTTATTTACGTTTCAAATAAAAGTTCAACGTTTTCTGAGGAACTTATGAATTCTTCCTTTAGTGTGCGATTCATGAAAGTTATAAACTGCACCTCATCCTTAGCTTCGTACACTTCAATTATTTTCTATAATCGTCAACAAATTGAAAGTGCCAATTTACTTTTTCATTTAATTTCAGAATGGCAACCACCATGTAGAAAAGAAATAGTTTGTCTCTTTCAGCCATATATTTATCAAAGATCTCATATACCAATGGCATTGGCGTACCCCTATCACATTATGTTTTATGTGGTAATTCTACTTTGTGAATATTGTCATAACCCAGGGAGTAATAAAGGTTCTCAGATCAAGCTGACTTTCTCTGAGGATGTTCATAATTTTGTTCAAATGATATTCAATCAAGACCCCACAAAAATTAATGGCTGCATTCAAATGGGGAAGCTCTTTGACATCTTGCATTAACTATTATATTATTATGACTCATACTTTGTTGATACTGTCGGAGATAATATATTGGGAAAGTAGTTTCTCATGAAAGAGGAAAAGTATGCGTAGCAATCTTTGGTTCTGAATTTAGGATTTCTGAGTTTTAGGAAGGGAACAACAATCTAGTATAACAATTTCAATTGGAGAATATATACGTCTAGCAAGCCTTGTTGGTAGTAAAAATGATTCGAGTTGCAGTAAAAGCAAGCAATCTCCCTCAAAGCCTTTATATTCATTTCCTTCTGAAAGAATGGATCGTCAGGCCGCGTACGAGGAAGATCCTTGGTAATTGCCCTAAATTGTTTATACTAAAAAAGAAAGGATTACGGATCCTCTTTCAGATACGCAGCTCTATGTTGCTCAAATTTTAATGATTCGATTGACACTTTTTCATCTTTTAAATATTGCTTCCAATTTAAGCTTTTTTTTCCATCTGTAGACTCGTCTTGAAAGTCTCTATCACTCCGTTCACTGTCTAACGAATCTGCAATGGAAGAATTCATCCTTTTTCTCACTATCGATTCATCATTTTTGTCTGGTATCACTATAGAGCTTGAATTAGATTGGACAGAATGTGGAACCCAATTTTTCTGTCTCAAACTAAAATATTACACAAGTACTTGTAAAGTTATGCCTGGAATTCATATCATTGATGTCCGAATGACTGAAGTAGTTGTCTATGACGATTTTGTTGGGATCTTTCTCCATATAACTATAAAATTTATTTAATATAAGTTTATGTTTGTTAGCAGGGCTAACTTCTGTTCTCTCTCTTCTGTCATTCCTAACTCTATACCTATATCTAGTGAAGCCCCTATATTGAATTCTAGCAAGCCAAAACAATTTAGATCGTCCTTGAATAACATTCTTCACATATTATAGCTTATTGGATTGGATTTAACTCCTTGGAGACCCTAGAAGACCAGATGCTATAAATCAAGACTCTTGGGATATGTTTAAAAAACTCAGAATAAAATATTCAGTAAATTATATTATGACAAGTCAAAGTACTGCAGAATGCAATAACTTCTTCTGTACACCTGTAGGAATTACAGTGGCCGTGCTTTTGGGCATAGCACTGATATTCCTCTTCGGGTATTTCGCAATCAAGAAAGTTATACCTTTTATAAGGAAACAAAGAACATATTTGGTTAAAATCCGCAAAATTCCAATGAAAAATGCCCAAGCCGTGATCAACACTCAAACTAAGAAGAAAGCACCTACTAAATTCCAAGTTGAGCATACTGGTAACAGTTCCCACTTCGTTATGATGGAAAATACTATTGAAGCAGGTGATACAACCGAGCACAAAATTCCAAATATACAAGACCAATCGCAATTTAATGATATAAGTGCTATTAAACCTGTTGGTGGCAAAGGAGATCCAAACGCATCAGAACTATTCCCAGGTGACCTCAGTCAAATTTTAAACCAGATTACTCTCCGTAAGCAGGGAAGTCAAAATCCTAATATAATTCAAGCTGATCATCCTGTTGATATTGAAGATGTGAGCAATAATATCGAATTAGATGTTAAAGATCCACAGGATGATGAAGTGGTTACCCACGAAGAGGAAGTGCAGGGTACAGAAAATGAAGATAATGATGGAGAAATAAATTTCAATGCGAATCTGTTTTATGCAGATACTGAAAATGATAATCAAGCTAACACTGTAAGAATAGTCTCAGAATTAACAACACCTACCACTGGAACTTTTAATGAAAAAGTTCTTCAAAATTTAGAGGGTTTAAAAGACAAAATCAATTCTTTTAGAATGCAAAAGAAAATGAGTGATGATATAGTACAGGAAGCGTAGAATAACCTACAAAGTACATTGTATTGATGATTACCAATTTCTTTGAAAATCGAAGATGCGATTCATTCTTTCATTCTATTATTTGATATTACTTTTGTTTATTGTGTATTTTAATCAAATTAGATACCCATAAAGATTCCATGAATTAATGCTTTTTAAGTTGCAACAAATTAATAGAAATTTGGTTCATCTGCTCCTGTTACCAAGTTTCTCAGCTGCATCTGAGGGATTCAAATGGAAAGGAGCTAAAGTAAATCTGTCCACTTCGAATGTAAGATACTTCATTGTCTTATGTTCAGTTCTTGGCAGAGACATTCATTCTTTTTTCTTCCACCACTTAGTTTTGCCCTGTAATATTAGCCCTAGGTCTTAGAGAATTTACGATAATTTGGACATTTCTGTTCAAATACCTCTACATAGAAACAACTATTTAACCATTCTTTATGGAATCTCAAATCTTTAAGGCTTCTACTTGCCACAAACAATATACTTATATCATACATGAAGAAGATATATTTACAAGTGAAAAGATATCCTTGGATATTTTATGCGGTTTTCTTTTGTCTTTGGCCTACGTCTGACTTAGTTCCTTTATTTTGTTTGGCTTTCAATGCTTCGGCCTTTTCTTTATCCTCAATGGCTTTCAATTTGAGCTGTAAACCATCAATTTCTTTGTCTAATGCGGCATCATGAGTATAAAATTCCTTTATTAGCTCCTCTATCCTTTGGTGTGAAGGGAAGTAGTATTCGTCTCTTATGAGAAAGCCACAGTAGGCACCAGCACACACTCCTAATAGTCCAAGCTGGATCGAGATATTTTTTCTTAGAGACATCTATCTTATCAGATTCGTCTGCAATGTTTATTTTAAAATAAAATGGAAGAAGAAAAAAAAGGAGATAAAGATAAACAGAATAAGAAGAGGAAAAATAAGGTCCTCAACGATATATCCAGGAAAAGTATGCTCAACGGGTACAAGCAAATGACCAGAAAAGAGCTTGAGCAACATCTTCAGACGGTTGATTCAACTCTAGACGATCCAGAAGAGGAAGAAATGGGCTCCAATATCAAGAAACTTCAAAAACAGCTCGAATTCTATTTTGGAGACTCGAATTTGCGGAATGATAAGTTCCTCAGAGAGTTGATTTTTGAAAACAATAAAGGATATGTTGACTTGAGTGTTTTTTTGAAGTTCAATAAGGTCAAACAGATTCTTGGGGATATGGACGTAGAAGAAGATAAAATAAAGGCTTTGGTAGATGCTTGTTCAACTTCTTTACTTCTAAAACTGAACAAAGATAAAACAAAAGTTAGGAGAAAGATTCCTTTCACACAGGAAACTCTCATCAAACATCAAGAAGAAATGGATCGTAGAACTGTATATGTTGAAGATATTCCAGAGGACACTAATCATGAAGCTATCGCTCATGTATTCTCAAAATGCGGGAAGATTTTGCATGTCAGTCTGCCCAAATATTCTGAAAGCAAGACATTGAAAGGTTTTGGATTCATCGAATTTTCGGTAAAGGTCTTTTATTTCCTTATTGATCTCTCCTAGACTGAAGAGGAGGCAAAGAAGGCAGTAGAGACAATGAATAATTCAGTACCCACTGAATTAATGGAGATGCATCAAGGGAAAATAAGCGCGCTCAAGGTGATGCCAAAAGTAAAATGGCTTGAATTAAAAGAAGAGTTCAAAAAAATTAAACGAGAACTCCTCCAACTTCAAAATCACAATAGCACTTCTGATTCTGATAAAAAGGAGTCGACCATTCCTAAAGGATGTCTACTGAGACTTCGAGGAGTGCCTAAAGATAACGTAGATAAAGCCACTATTAAGGCTTTGGTTTCAAATTTTTGTCAACCCAAATATGTTGACTATAGAAAAGGATGGGATTCTTGCATTGTGAGATTTGCAAGTCCTCAAAATGCTACAGATTTTTTAGAGAAATATACTAAAGAGAAACTTAGTCTTAATGGACAAAAGGTAAGTGGTTAGATACACTAAATGAGTTCTTAGTTGACTGTGGAACCAATAACGGGAGAAGAGGAAGAGAGATATTTAGATCAGGTCCAACAATATCAGGCCAATTTGAGGAAGCAACACAATAAAGAAGCCAAAACTGAAAAATAAGAGGTTTGTTACGGGGAATGTTGATATATATTGTTGTGTAATTTTACAAATGTAATAATATTGTCCTGTCTAAATTATTCACAAATTTCTTAATGTTTTCAATTGCCCAAACCTAATCCTCCCTTTCCAAAGCCTCTTCTGGATAGACCATAAGCATACTGTTTGTCCATATCTTCATTCATTTTCTGATATTTCTTACTTAGCTCCTTGGTATCCTTGTTCAAGAATTTAAGTCCTGGAAGATTGCTGATTTCTTTATTATTAACCTATTCATAACACATTAGCTTAGAGAAAAAATACGTTCTTGACTCCCATAAGCTTCAAGAATTTATCTTGATCTTCTCCTTCTAATCCAAAATCATTGAGCTTGTCCTTACTGACCGTTGTCTCCTCTTTGTTCTGTTTATCCTCTTTTTTCTTATCACCCTGACAATTACTACAAACAAAATATCTCTATACCCAGAGGAGCTTTCTTTTGTCTTCCTTGGTCTGGGCTTCTCTTGTTTTCTCTTTTTCATCACGATTCTTTTTATTGTGATTATGCTGTTCTTTTTCATGGCTATTCATTCATTATCATATGCTTCAATAAAACCTTCTGCTTTTCTCCCTTTTTCTATAAGCTTTTGCTTCTTCTTCATCATCAGACTCATCTCCTCTCTTTTGTTTAGCTTGCTTTTCCTTCTTTTTAGCAGTGGTATCTTCATCATCATCTTTGCTTTCTTCTTGCTGTTTACTCTTCTTTTGGACCAAGCTTTTTTGAGGCTTAACTTCTTGTTCAGTTTCCGCCTCTTCGTCATCGCTCTCCACATTTTTCTCTAGGTATTAAGTATTTCAATCGAAATTGTATACCATTTATCACAAGCAATCTGGACATCTCTCCGATCACAATTTGAGTTCCTTTTCTAAGAATAATAAGCTGATTTGCATTTATTTGTTTTCCATCAACATAGGTCCCATTGACTATTCTCATTAAACATAGATTAATATGAATACCAGATCCTAAGTCTTGGATTGAGGCACTTCCTCCTGGAAGAACAGTGATCTGTGCATGTCTTCTGCTTGCTGATTTCTCATCTAAAACAATATCAACTTCAGGATGTCTTCCAATGATATATTTCCTTCAGAATTATGATACAATGGTAAATTAGTACTGATTTCTCTTTAGGGGCCAAGACTTGAGAACTTTGGTTTCGTCTTTGAGCTCAAGAACAAGTTCTTTCATGTAAATGATTCCAATAAAATTAATCAATAGAATTGATTTTATCTCTGCAGGTCCTCTAAAGATATGCTGCTTTAGGGAATGAATAGTCTGTCTGATATCAGAAATCGTGAATTGACATATCCCTTCATTTGAGGGGAATTTCATATCTTTTTTTATCATCCTTCAAGATATCAGAAGATGTACAATCTATGGTATTACACGAGCCATATTGAGAGTGAAGAAAATCATATTTTCAAATAGTAGAAAAATAGAAAATAGAACCTATTCTATTAGATCACATCAGATAGGAAGAGTTTTTCTCCCGTAGACTCTGTTGACAATAAATTTCATAAATACTTTCAAGATCAGAACATAATAATTATTATATTTTCAACATCTAAAATATGAACAAAATGACAACTACCCAGTCAAACCAAACTATCCCAACTCAACCTGAGACCAAGCATGAATATACTAAGGAAGAACTGGCTCTATACAAGCTTCTATATCAAGACTTGAATCAAGCTGAAGAATCCATAGAGTTTATTGCAGCCTTTGGAAAGATCTTCAGGTTGAGAACTGATCCTTCACTAAAAGAGAGGCCTTGTGAGATCTGTGCAACAATAGGGACATTGGAAGACAATACATCTCAAATTATCTCTTGGTATATTTTTGCTTGTGTCAACACCTCCCTACCTAAATACATCAAGAACTTCTTCTTGGAAACCCTCGAGTTATTGAAGAAGATCCATGGGGAAAAATTGAAGTCCGCCTATTCAGCATTTATTTACTATTTTCCTAGGATTGATCAGAGACACTACAATAGATTCTTAGAGATCTTTCCAGTGTATGATGAGTTGAAACAGGCCACCTTACAAACTAGCAAGCAAAGTCTTAAGCTCTCAATTGATAACTTCGAGAAATTAATTGAGCAGCTAGTTGACTTGGACAGAGAAGATCTTGCTTTTCAAATAGTTGTTGCAGACAAAAAATTATACCATTCTTTTATCAAAAAACTACTATCAAAACAGAAAAAGAGATTGGCATCTTTGTGTGTTAGGTGGTTTAAGTTGGATCACAAAGATTTTCCTAGTATGCTGACTCAACTTACACACAGCATGATAGCTTGGATGGTTCATAAAGAAAAACCTTGGCAATTTATCGAAGACCATTTTAAAAAGGAGCCTGAGTTTCTAGAATTTTATACAAGAATGAAACAGGTATCTACAGAGGTCAAGAGAGATATTCCAGATAAGTTAAAAAATTTGGCCAAGAAGCCTATGTCTAAAAATAAGAAAGACATTATGAAGCCAGCTTATCAGAGCAAGCTCGATATTCTTGACAAATTTAAGCCAACTGAAGAGATTTTAGAGCTCTCTAATTCCGGAACCTACCTAAGCTTTAAGGACTTTGGTGAAGACATAGAAAAAGAATTCGTTGATAATGTCAAAGGTGATGCCTGGGAAAAAGCAGTCGCCTGTCTCGAGAACCCGAAGGCAATAGGATTTGATTGTGAATGGCGTCCCCAAAGGACCATTTTTGATGAGAAACCCCTTCAGCTTCTTCAAATCGCTACTAAAACTTCTGTCTTTATCTTTGATATTCCTCAACTCAAAGATAAACCAGCATTTCATAAGCTTCTTCGTGACCTCTTCTCTTCAAAAGAGGTCCTCAAGGTCTGTCATACAGCTGATGGAGACATAGACATTTTGAACAAGGCACTAGTAGGATGCCAACCTATCGAGCTGAAGAATTGTATTGAGGTTGGGAAGATCTACAGGGACAGATACAAAAATCCGAAATATGGATTGAAGGACATCTGTCAGACTATCTTCGGAAAACCTTTGTCTAAGTTTGAGCAATGCTCTAATTGGAGTCATAGACCTTTAAGGCAAGCTCAGCTTCATTACGCTTATATGGATGCTTTTGTCCTAATTTATATTCATGAAAGACTTGAAGAGCTAAAGTCACAGCAAAGTGAACTCTTCCGTGACAAAACACTCGATGAGGATGAACTGTCTAATTATATTCCTGATGAATGGGATCCTGAAGAGTTTGAATTCAACTAACTTTATTTAGTACATTTTGTCTATTGTTACATAAGCTATTATGTTTCCTATAAAACAGAGTGAATGCTCAGGAATTAAGAATCTCATAAAACTAAAATCTGAACAAACCAAAAATGTATGAATATTTTATGGATCAATCCTTTCTTGGCACGCCAAAAGCAAGAGCATGGTATCTGTAGGCCTCTAACTGGATGAAAATTCTCTCACTAATTTCCTGCTGTGGCCAGAAAACATTAGACAAGCCATTTTCGGAAATTGGAATGTGAATATATTTCAAATCCCGAGGTGAAGGTATAAATATTTTTAAACTATAGGCAATTATTTCAACCCCATGAAAGCATCTTCGCCATTTCCTTCAGACTCTAATAAGCAGTGTGGACCACAAAGAACACATGAGCTTCTCAATGAAGATAAATTCTGGATAAAGATCCTCATAGTAAACCTCAATAATAAGACTGAAGTTCATATGCTCATTAAAGATTTCGAAGAAGCTTCGTCTAAGAAAAAAGCAAAGAAGAAATTGGTACAATTAGCTTCCACTATGGGAGATATAAGAGGAAATATTTGCCAGCTTTTGGGTTGGTACGTATTCCTCGAGATTGAAGAGGTCAGAGGACATCTCCAGGAGTTCTTGATTTCATGTCTAAAAGCGATTAAAAAGTGTTCTCCTAAGGAATTTAATGAAACTAATAATTATGCAATTTTCTTTTCCTCAAAATTTGGCATAAAACACCAAAACCACCTTCTCAAACTATTTCCAATCCAAGCTCAACTGAAACAACTTTACTTGGAAGACTGCTCTAAAGTTTTAAAAATGAACATTTCCGAAATTAGTGACTCTAGGCTATTGAACTATTTAATTCAAAAATCTCAATTTGCAAATGCATCGCAGATATTCACAGGAAATGCAAATATGAGTCAAGAGTTTATAAGAGCACTTATCAAAGCCAGAAAAATTAAACTGGCCATTGAGTATATAAAGGTAATGAAGCTGGATAAAAACAATTTTCCAGAGTTACTACTGAATCAAGAGATGGGATGGCTTAATTTCATGACCAAGAAAAACCCATGGTATTTCCTTGAAGATTTTCTTAAAGACGATCCGAAATTGCTTATGAAATATACTGCCCTGCCTTTTACAAAAACCAACATGGATATACACATCCAACAGTCGATATTGTACAGGCTTGGGAAAGGAAAAGTGACTCCTCAAACTCTGGTTCTGAATCCTTTATATGCTAAGGACGGCTTTGCTCCTACAGAGGAACTGCTAGATGAAACGAGAAAAGGCGAGCATCTACATATTTTTGACTTAGCTAAGAATCCAAGCATCATGTTTATTGAGAATGTGACTGGACTTAAGTTAGCTGAAGACTTTTTGTTAAAAGCTAAGATCATTGGCTTTGATAGTGAATGGAAATTAACTATGGTCAAGGGACAGAAGCCATATACTTCAATATTACAGTTAGCAGCTGAAGAGCAGATTTTCATTATCGACTTTCTCAAGTTAAGAGCAGAAAACCAATTTCATGAATTCTTAAGAAAAGTTTTCTCCAATTCTCAAATCCTGAAAGTAGCTCACTCCCCTACAGGCGATATCGAGTTGCTCAACAAAAGCTTGATTAACTGCTCCAGGGAAATAGCATTTGAGAACTATGTTGATATAGCGCTAATCTACAAGCAATTGTTCAATACCAAAAAGTATGCCTTCAAGGAGATTTGTAATACTCTTCTTGGTAAGCCTTTATCTAAATTTGAGCAATGCTCCATTTGGAACAATCGTCCTCTGAGATATGCTCAACTGCACTATGCTGGATTAGATGCTCTTGCATTGATCTTTGTATATGAAAAGCTAGAAAAAATTCAATCTGATTTGAGTAAAGAGAAAGAATTAGAAGAAATTACTCAAACCAATACTTCTGAAAAAGAAGAAGAAGAAGAAGAAGATAAAGATAAAGATAAAGATAAAGATAAAGATAAAGATAAAGATAAAGATAAAGATAAAGATAAAGATAAAGATAAAGATAAAGATAAAGATAAAGATAAAGATAAAGATAAAGATAAAGATAAAGATNANGATGAAGATGATGATGAAGTAAATTTGGAAAATGAGGAAGAGAATCATGAGGATGATATTAAAGATGTATTAAGTAAAGAGCTAGAGGGTCACTGAGTGACTTATCAGACGAATAGGAGGAAAGCTGTTGCCATGATTCAACAATTTATCTTTATGATTAACAACTTTGGACAATCAGTATGTGCTTTTCTTCATCTACATTTCACTTTGAATTGTCTTAATTACTTTTTAACATTTTCCCTATAACTAACAACAAAGACTATGTCTGTTTAGGAGTTTTTACTTCTTTTACTGGAGCATATTCACTACATATGAGATAATAAAATTCAAATTACTATAGATAATTCATTCTGCAACCAATGTCGTATGTATTTAAAATGACAATTTCAATGTACAACCTTTCTTATTCACAACGCTCATAGGAAGGAAAGTTTCTCCCTTGAAAGATCTTTTTGTCTCCGCAATTACAGTACCTTCGTGTAAGATTCTAAAGTAATCTTCATCAAAATCAAGAACACAAACATAGGTCTTGTTATCATAATTGGGCAATTCCTTGACTTTAATCATGTTATGGAACACATTTGAGGTCACAAAATAGATACCCTTTTTATAAGGAATAGAGTCTATTGAGTTCACATAAGTAGCGTCCATTATTCCGAAGCAAACATATCCACCAGAGCCTCCCGTAGATACGGTCACTTTCCATTCATTTCTTCCTTGGCAGAGCTTTTTATTTCCAAAGATAAAGGAATCGCCAGTTCCATCAACCTTCTCGAAATTCACATTACCATCCTTTAATACCAGGGAAGGATGCTTCATATTAGGATCCCAGGTCCAAGGGGCTTTTATTGATTCTAGTATTAGCTTTTCTTTGAGAGTATCAAGAGGAGCTGTGATAACACGAACAACTGCCTCTTGGATCTTTTGAATAGGCAGCTGTTCGAGAATATGATCAGTAGCTGAAAGTCTTGGTCTATTATTTAAGATTTGCTCAACAAGAGATTTCTGTGAACAAAGTGATGAATATACTTCTGCATACTCTTCTCTAGTCTTCCTAATCACATCCTGATCATCAATATCAGTAGCCATGCCAAAGCAAGTAGATTTCTTTTTCTCATATTCTTCCTTAAGTTCGTCCAGCTTATTTCCTTCAAATAGGTGAGCTGACTGCTGTCTGCTTACCTGAGTAAGCTTGTTTATGACCTCGTTTCTGATATCAACTAAACATTCATCAAATTTCTTCTTGAGTTTCAGTAAAAATTCATCTAGTTTTTCGATTTCTTTATCTAGACATGATTTGAGCTCTTCTCCCAACTTTTTGGCCCTTTGATGTTCAGCATCTGCGTTAAACATTAAGACTTCCAGAACAGACTTGAAGTGATTTTTATGACCTAAATCGTGGGAGAGTTGGCATTCTGCACAGAGGATACGGTCTGGACAATTATCAAAGATGCAAACATTAGAAATGAAATTTGAGGGATGCTTAGCACAAGGCTTACCGAAAGCTCCGAAGCTTTGCATGTATTAAATATTTATTTTGAAAGATATCAGTTTGTACTTTGTTATTTTCATACAAAATAATAGATACATCTCTATTTACAAAAGCTCTTATCATTTGTTTAAACCTATGAGCTGGGCATAAGCTGAACACAATTTTCCAATTTTCCTGGCCTTTCTGCAAAAGTAAAACCTATTTGTAGACCGAGTAGAAAAGACGAAATAAGCTCATTTGATACCAGAATTAGAGTATAAAGAGACGTAAATTCGCTCTTAATAAAAAGCAAGAAATTCTATGATATGGCTTCAGGCCTAATATATCAGTTGTCCGGGTGGCGCAATGGTAGCGCATTAGACTTCTAATCTAAGGGTTGTGGGTTCGAGTCCCACCTCGGATGATTTTTGCTTTCTTGGATGGCTAGAATTTTATATAAAATACTAAAATAGCAAAAGAAGTAGCCCCTGTGCAACAGGAATATCAGTTGTCCGGGTGGCGCAATGGTAGCGCATTAGACTTCTAATCTAAGGGTTGTGGGTTCGAGTCCCACCTCGGATGGTTTTTTGCT
>Ga0065720_1019281_pt1 | contig 30129 bp, 40 predicted proteins | sample Thericmetagenome_FD_59107 | JGI IMG/M metagenome (GOLD analysis project Ga0065720, IMG submission 59107) | Thermophilic microbial communities from the Joint Bioenergy Institute, California, USA of rice/straw/compost enrichment - eDNA_2 v2... | ecosystem: Engineered > Solid waste > Grass >... | reverse complement strand
ATTAAAGTCTAGAGTTTTCATAACCAGAAGTATTTTATATTGCGTGGTAGGCTTGTTGTAATCAGGAATTCGGGACTTTGAAAAGTATCAAAATTATCAGTTAAACAATAAATTGGCTGGTATTGTGGGAATCTCCGTTATAAATAGAGTATCAGTTATGAAAGTGTTAAAATTAAATTCAAATTTTGGTTTTATTTATTATGGTGGACTCAATGCAAGAATCCCAATCTTCATCTATGCTCTCAGTAAGTTGAAAGTTTTATGTCTAATAACGTAGCAATATGAAGTAGTTTCTCCATTAGGCAGAGGTGCCTGCAGTTTTGTTTATAAAGTTCGGGAAAGGAAAAGACCTGATAGATTATACGTAAAATTCCAAAGAGCACAATTAAGTGTCATATAGGCGATGAAAGTCATAGACAAGAACCCTGAAAAGTTCGACAAAATCAAGGCCCGTGTACTGAATGAGATTGAAGTATTACAGCCCCTTTCAAATTTAAAAGGATAGATCCAATCCAAATTGAACCATGAGAATATTGCCAAACTGTATGCCAGGCACGAAGACGATGAACATTACTATATCCTAATTGAATATTGCGAAGGAGGAGAGCTATATAATTTCTTAAAGGCTCGCGGAAGGTAAAAACATAGGGAAATTGAATTTAAATCTCAGATTGACAGAAGTAGAGGTCAAGGACTATGGATACCAGTTTGCCAAAGGCTTGAAATATTTACATGATAACAATATTATTCACAGAGATCTTAAACTAGGAAACCTGCTTCTTGGAGAGAAAAGAACACTGGTTTGTATTGAGATATAAGAATTCTAATTCAAAAGAAAATATGCGACTTTGGACTGGCAGCAAGACTGACTGACACAAAGCCTGAAAGAGAGACTCTGTGTGGCACTCCAAATTACATTTCCCCGTATATAATGAAAATTTATCTTTATTAAAGCCATTTAGTGAAGTCGTGAATCAAGAGCCGTATGCCTTTAAAGCTGATTGTTGGGCTTTTGGATGTATTCTTTATGCAATGCTCACTGGCAGTCCCCCTTTTGAAGTAATAATAAAGTTGGGTGTATCTGATTTTTTCAAGGGAAAAGGGGTTCCTGAGACCCTAAATAAAGTGAAAAAAGGTGTCTTTGATATGCCAAAGAACATTTCAAAAAATTTGAAAGATCTGATTTCTAATCTAATTACTTGGGTATATATAGAATCACTTTTTCTAATATCTAAGGATCCTGCTCAGAGATATGATATGGCCAAGGTGATCAATCATCCTTTCTTCCATGAAATTATTACACCAGCTCCTCAACTTAACTCTAGTTTTGACAACCATGAGCCTATGAATAATTCAATGAGCTTCGGAGAAGGACTCCAAGGAAGAAAAAACGAAAATTCAAAAGTTATCAAAGAGAACTTTAATATCTTGAATAGTCATCAAACCCCTGTTACAGGAAAAACTGCTCCAAAAACAGTGAGATCTGACTCCAGGACACCAAACGAAAGAAAATTGCCACCCATGAGAAGAGCATCTGTAGGTTCAGCAAATACCTCAGCTGTCAAAGAGAATAAGGAAAACCAAGAAATTCTTTCCAACCTGAATCCTCAAGCCTTCAAAAGAGATCCAACAAGAGCTCCAACCGGAAAGCATTCAAGAAATAATAGCATGGAAAGATTAGAAAAGATGTTAGAGAGAACTGAGAATCATCCGACTCCCCCAATAATCAAGGCTAAGCCTAAGGAATTAGTAAATTCGAACTAACCTGTAATAATTCTTCTAGATGCATATTCAAATGAAAGATACAAGCGAGAAAGAGAGGGACTACATGAGGAAAGACATCTCTCCGGCTTTTCATGAGGAAATGTCTTCTCGTGTCTTGGATCAAACCTTGAATACTACTACCACTCTTAACACAACTTCAAGATCGAATTTTTCAACTTGCAGAGGAACAGGTACTCTATTGTCAATTTTCCTTATTGATTAGAACCTATAACTAGTTTCTATCAGACCACTGAATCTGATTACAACTCTAATAACAGTGTAAAGGAAATTCCAAAAGACAAAAAGCTTTTGCCTTTAAATACTCATGGACTTAAACCTCAGAAATTCAACACAAAAAATGGCGTGATCGAAATTCGTGAGGACGGTTGGCTTGTTATTGAGACTTTAAAGAGTAAGAGGGTAATTAGTATTGCTCCAAATGGTCTTAAAGTATAATTATCCAATTCCTAATGTGAAAAAATAGGTTTATATGAGAAAGAATTACCCTGTAAAATATGAAAAGCAATACGACTTGATAAGGCTACCAGCTAAATATCATAAATTCTATATATATGGAACCCAAGTATGTGATGTAATCAGATCTAAGAGTGTCAAAGTGAGACTTGAAGATAAGGACGGCAAGTACTATTTACTACATGGAAAAAATTTCCCCAATTTTGAAGCCAAATTCAAAGATGGAAACAAATTAACGCACACATTATCTTCAGAGTATGCTCGTCTCGAGCTGATAGATGGCAATGTCTATGAAATTAACATACACGAAGATGTTGCACACTTAGATCCTAAGACCAAGTTCTATGTGGACAAGGCCTTCGAAAAAATGAACGAATGTTTAAGAGTGGACCAAGAGCGAGAACAATTATAAGCACTCAAGACTCTCATTTAACAAACTTTCTATAAAGGTTAGTGTTCCTAGGCCCTTCTTTCTAGGACGATGTAGATTAATGTTTCAATATTCTTTTGATTTTGTCTATGATATTGGCCGTAATAAACTTATATACCTTGTTATTGCTTAAGTGTAATAACATCTTCTCAAAAAATTGCAATATCTCAGCAAGTTTATTTAATCGGATTCTTGAGTAATTTGTTTTTAAAAAGCGTCCCGGATGGGATTCGAACCCACAACCCCCAGAACCGGAATCTAGTGCGCTACCATTGCGCTACCGGAACCTTCTAAGAATATATGAAGTTATGTTTCCCTACTCACTGGCTTTATAAGATCTGATCAATTCAAAATAAGCTATTTTATAACTGCTTTGAGCCCATTTCAAAACTTGTCCTAATAAGGTTCTGAATTAAAGTTCTGCTTTTGGTCTTTTAAAGAATTTGAAGTTATGTTAACACTTCTTATGGTTGATATCAGTAAGAAAAAGCATTTTGGAGATAAAATTTATTGTTATTGAAATCTGAAAATTTTGAATGTCATCCTCTTTGAACTTCAATCTTAATAACGAAGATGAGCTCCAAAGACTATTAAAGATGGCTCAGACTAATCCTGATGTAAGTGAAGATGAATTTTTCTGATTGTTAAAGATCTTGAAAAAAGAATATGAAAAACTTTTAGCTCAAAATAAACCTGTTACGTCTAAGGAGTACTTAGATCCTAACTTCAAACCGCAACTGGATAAAGAAGGAGGAATAGTGATTCAGCCTGATCCAGGATATGTCATTAAAACCAGGGAAGTAAAATCAAAGGGAAAGTTTTTCATCAATGTTGTCACACATCCTATTGTTGATGAGCCAGAGGAAAAGGATTTTGTTGAATATGATGTAATATCATTGCTCACTATATTAACAGGGTATAGAATGAGACTGGAATAAGATTACCTATGAGTGTTGGACCTGTTAAGGAAGATTTTGACAAACGTATCTAGAATACATAACTTCTAATTTTTTAAGATGGGCAGATTTGTAAGGTTGTGGACTGTATAATCAATCCCAATGTTCTAAAGACTTTAAAATCCAATAATCAGATGGCCTTATTCTTCTATCAACTAATCAATACATATTTACAACAAAAGTATAAAATAGAACTTGAAGAAAGTAATATTAGAACCAACAAATTCTAATTCTGATAGCCTTTACTCTTCCAAAGCTCACTTACAAAGGAAAGAGTATTGAGTTCCAGAGAGTCAAAGGAAAGAAGGCTCCTAAAATTCAAACTTTGAGTAGAGAAGATCATGAACCTCCAAAGTCAGAGCAACAAAAGAGAGACGAAGCCAGAGCCCTCACAGAAACTCTTCCTACTGGGTAATTAACACTTGAATTGACTGAATAAGCTAGAGGGCAAAGCAAAATACCTGAATGGGAACTCTATCTGAGAAAGGATGACGGATCAAGGGAAGAATTTGATGGCTTTAATGAGGACTTGGATAGAGTACAAACATTAGAATATGAGCTATATCTGCCTCTAATGGTATGTTGACATAATATATAGTAACATGGTATAGATGACAGGAAAGAATATAGACCTAAAGATCAGTGAAGACGAAATCGAATTCAAGGCAGGAAGATTTTATAATCTTGTGTTAAAGCCCTTGATTCTTGTTGATCCCTTAACAGCTGTTGCTCGCTTCACTACGGATGAGAGAAAGCTTTATATTTTGATAGATAAGTTAAGAGTATGAAGATTATTTTCTATTTTAACTTTTAGAAACCAGTGGAAGAGAAAGAAGAGCCTGCAGAGGAAGTAGTTACAGAAAAGAAGACAATTAATGTTCCTGATTTAAGTAATGATATGCTTTATGATATTGTGTAATTAATTGATCCTTTTTGATTGTACATAATTCTTGATGAGTATCTCACTTTCTAATTATGGATAATTAAAGATCTAAGAAGAGCTCTCCTAAATGGATTCCAATAAACCTTGTAGAGGAAGCAGAAAGGTATTTATGATCAAGGAGGAAAGTTTATTTGTTAGAGTTCAATTATATTATATTATATTTGGAAATAAAATAGAAATAGATATTACAAATGACTGAAAATATTATTGCAACAATTTACAAGAAGGCAGATCGGCAGATTCAAGTTATTCATGGAGAAACAGGCAAATGGTTTCAGATTTCAGCCGCTGATTACTCCAAAAAGGATGATCCATCTCTAATACGAAAACTAACAGATATAATCGAGCAAGAATTCAGGGTAGAGAGGGATAACTTACTACTCCTTCGTGAAACAGACGGCAAAAGACTGGAAGATTTTCAAAATTTACCAGATTTTTTAGAGACGGTAATTCCCTGAAGAGAACATTGGTAATTCATTAGAACATCTCATTATTTGTTTTCTCCATGAGCGGAAACTTAAAGCCGAAAAGTGAAGAATTTGAGAAAATAGGTATAATCAAAAGGGTAGCAAATTCATAATATAGAGGTGACTTCAGTTGACCCAAAATTCTTACCCAATCGCTTTCCAAAAATTCCTCCAAAGATTTTGAGTATTATCGATTCTGAAAATAGCTACAAGTTTAGTGATCTAATGGTACATGAATATCCTGCATTAGAATAAGTAATCTAGAACGATTTAGTAGAAGTTAAGACTTCTATGAACATCATTAAAGAAGAAAGTACCGATTTGATCTACCAAGCAAATGCCCTCAGGGTTTTAAGAAAGTTTAGTCTACTTTGCTCAGATGCCAGATATGAGAACAGGAAAAGAAGAGTCCAGCTCGCTTATGAAAGGATTGAGAATGCTTCTAAAGAGTTTAAAAAAGCTGATATTTGTATTGAACAGGTAGACTTGACTTCAGGCTTTTAAGGAATTGCTAGCTAAAATCAATAAAACTTGATCCTGCTATTCAAACAGAAGATAGAAAGTATCTGATAGATTATTTTGATACCAAAGCCATTAAGGAAGAAATTCCTAAGTACATAAGCAATCTTGGCAACTTTACATAGGTTAATAATGAGAGATCAGAGAAATTGAAAAAAAAGCTTGAAGACATAGAAAAAGACATTACATCTGACAAAGAATCTCAAAATGATCAAATTGAGACTTTGGAAAAAAAGTAATAAACCCAGAATCAGATTTTTTATGTATTAGGGCCAAAGAACTAGAAATGGGAATAGAGCTCTTTGAGCAATTTTTAAATGGAGAAATTGATGCATGTATCCCTTTTTGAAGGTTAATAATATTCAGATAATGAAGAATATAATTCTCTTGAGGAAGCGCAAGCTCAATTAACTTCTGATGATATCCTGAGTTTCAGTATAGAGATTTTTGATACATTCTAACAACTAAGAATCAAAAGGAGCATATCTTTATGAAACAATCAAAGAGCATCTTCCAGATATTCGTTGCAAGCAAAAAGAAATAAAAGATCTTCAAGTAAAATTATTAGGGGAAAAAAAACTAATTGGGAGAATGAAATCATGAGTAAAATACAAGAACAAATTTCTCTAATAAATAAAAACTTACATAACTTCATTGAGTCTCAAAATAGTAAATTATCAGCTTTTGAGAAAGTGCTGGACATATTTGAAAGAAATAATCTCAAGACAATACGTCTGCTACAGATGCTTCCAGAGATATATCCCAGAGCTATGTCTGAAAGTAAGCGAAGACAGGAATTTCATGATAATATTATTAAAATATTATCTCTTCTATCAATGTTGATAGGTATTGAGAATGAAGAAAGAAAAAGGTAAATTCCGAATAATGATCAGTGATCCTTTAGATTCTTAGATGAGAATGTAGAATATATGCCACAAGACTTCTTTCCATTTTTGACTATACTGTTTCCAAATCTGAGCTATGAGAATATCATAAAACATATCCAAGAGTATCAAGGACCTATTTTCAACGTCAACCTAGTCGAAAGTGTAGCAGGATCTCCTATAAGGGAGTTTAATAAATATTTCAAGCAGTTGATATTCCTTCAAAAACAATAGTACTATTTCATGAATTTGGTTTGATCCTTTAGCGAAGAATATGAACAGAAGAATCAGCAAAGGCTAGCAGATCTCGAACAGAGAAACTCTCAACTCGAGGCTATCCTGAGCAAATCTGTAAAAAGATATGTCGAAGGACAGCTTAAATCTCGCGTTTTAGGAAAATTAAATAGCCTAGTCCATAATCTCAAAACAACAACAGAGAAGAATCTTGCCAAAATAAATGAACAGGTCATGAAAGCCATGTATTATATTCCAAAACTGCAAGAATTATCAATTAAGAAAGAGAATACTTTAGTTCGTCCTCCAATCGAAGAAAACAATTTGACAATTCAATCCTATGAGGAATCACTGAAGAAGCTTAAAGACAATATGGTAATGCTCCAAGAAATGCTCTCAAAATCAACTAATGATGTAAACCTTCTCAAACAAGAGAAAATCGCCTTAGAGGAACAAAGAAATACATTAACAGAAAGAGTGAACATTTTAGAGAACAACCTACTCGAAAAGGACAACACTATCACCATGCTTCAAAAGAAGATAGAAGAGCTTTCAGTCATTTCCACTGCTGAAAAACTCATAAATAAGATGAAGAACCTTCAACAAGAAAAGGAGCAGGCTCTCAGGGAGCTAGAGGCTGAAAAGGAGAAAAGAATCGCTCTTGAAAACCAAAGAAAGGAGATTGAGTCTGCCTTTGAAGTCAAAATACAAAAGGTCGGTGTTGAGATAGAAGAAATAAGAAAGAAGTCTAACGAAGAGATTCTTTTGAAGCAACATGAGAATGAAAAATTGATTTTGCGTATCAAAGAATTGGAAAAAAATGCAACTGATATTAAAAAACTTAATGAGGAAAAGTTGATACTTATTGACAAATCAAAAAGTCAGGAAGTTATTATTAAGAAGCTAGAGATAGATCTCGATCAACTAAATTCACGTATACAAAACTTGGAAACTGAGAATACACAACTCAATAAAGAAAGGATGAATCTTATTCAGGAGTTAAAAAAGAAGGATATGGTGAGATTGACTATGAACTCAAATTCAGAAAAATTCATTGACTCTATGGGCAACGAGATTGGTAAAGCTCTATTTTTTTTCTTAACGATACAGAGAACCTAGTGAATTAAATATATCAGAAGATAATGGGACATGTAGGAAATAAGACTCTTTCAGAGAAATTGCAAACTGTTATCCAGGAGTTTGATTCAAAAATGGTTAAACTAAAGGATTACCAAATTGGAGACTATTGTATCGCAAAGCGTATTCTTGGAACGAGCAGCTATTATCAAGCTCTATGTAGTTATGGAGACATTGGAGCCTTCTATATTATAAAAGGATCGCATGAGTAAAGTTGCTGATATGTTTTTTTGAATTTAAAGGAATCGTGATATTATCACGGGAAAGATAAAGAACCTGAAATATTGTGATAATACTGACATTACCAATAAATTCCCTAGCTATCAGATAATAGAAATCCAGATGGAAGAGGTAAGAGACATTACTACGGTAGACTAACGGAATTTGCGTAACTTGATGTGTCAGTTAGAAGTTTATTCTTACAACTGTGTATTTTTTCTAGAAATATTTCTTCTATCTTTTCTCTCCTTCCAATTCATAAATCAAAATCGAGAAGAGCGCCAAATTCAACTTGAATTTGAACTCAATACTAGTATTCCCTTAATATCCTGTTAGCACGCCGAATAGATTAATTTTCAAATTTAAACAGTCGATAATTCAAAAATCGTTAGAAAAAAATGGACGTTCAAGACGACCAAACCACTAAGGCAAGCCAAACCGCTGGAACTCAATCACCTGCTCGCTCCAGATCTCAAACTCCCAAGAGCAGCAGAAAATCTAGCCAGAGAAGAAGCACCTCTAAGAGTTCAAAGAGAAGCGCATCAAAGGGATCTAAGACCAGAAGTACCAGAAAATCAGGAAGAAAGAGCACCAGCAGAAGCAGAAGCAGCTCAAGAAGAGCCAGCACTACCCAAGTCACTGATGTTCAAGCTGATGGAACCGGAACTTCTGCCAACCAAACTCCCTCAAAGAGTGGAAGAAAGAGCTCTAAGAAAAGATCTGCCTCCAAGGGTAAGAGTGGTAAAAAGAGTGCTAGCAGAAGCAAGGGCAGAAGCTCTAGCAAGGGAAGAAGCTCTTCCAAGAAGAGCAGAAGCAAGAGTAAGAGTACCTCCAAGGCTGCTGCCACTACTGATGATCAAGCTACTGAAAGCAAGGGAAAGACCGCTTCTAAGAGAAGAAGCTCCAGCAGAAAATCTGCTAGTAAGGGTAAGAGTGCCAGAAAGAGTGCCAGTAAAAGCAAGAGCAGAAGCTCTTCCAAGAAGAGAAGCTCCAGCAGAAAGAGCACTGCCACAAAGAGAAAGGCTGACGAATTGACTTCTGCTGAGCAAAACAGAAGAAGAAGCAGATCTGCCAGAAAGAGCAGAAAGTCATCTGCTAAGAAAACCCCTTCCAGATCTAAGTCCAAGGGATCTGCCAAGAAGTCATCAAAGAAGAGAGTTGCCAACACCAACAAGAATGCTGGTGCTCAATAAGTAGGATAATTTTTTCACCTTTTTCGTTTGGCTATATTGCATTTTGGCAACGAAACTTTTGTTACTTTTTAGCATTATATAGCCTGAGGTCTTTGATTATATACTAGAAAAATGGATTTAAAGTGTCTCTAATTAAATTATTCTCTTAGAACAAAGTTCATTTCTGCCAAGCACATGATAAAGAATTTATTCTTGTCTTCTATTGAAGAATCTCTTATAATACCTTTCTATAGCGAATCTGATAACAAACTTCAGAAATTAATACAATGCAGAAAGAATAAGCTCATAAATTAATATTTTATTTGGATATGAAAAAGAGTAAAGCCCCTGGTGCAGGTATTGATCACAAGCAATATCCTGTTCTCTCCAAACTAATCACTGATAAAAGAGCCATCGTCTCTCTACAACAGCTCCAAGAGCTCACTGTTCAAAATAAGCTTGTCCTGATCGAGGAATTATCAAGATATATCATCACTTCCCCCGAAGATCATGTAAACCCTTCAATACACTTTATCTAATATTACAGATCGCCCATATCCAGACTATGCTCCATCTCAGTGAGGATAATAGTATAACTGTCACTAAAATGGCACTGATGGCTCTGACTGAAGTGTTTAAGGATACTGCACCTTTGTAGATATATTTTAAAATTCCCATAAAATTGCTAGGTATGAGGTTGATGTGGATAATGTCAAGGATGAGCTCAAGAAACAGATCCCTAAGGATGTAATAGCTAATTTTATGCATTCTGAGTTATAGGAAAGAAAAGCCTTGATGTTTGATCTGAGCTATACTGAGTTCTACAAAAAGTATATTCAAATCGTTGGAGACTTGACCAAGCTAAGATGTAAAGTGCATGAGAATAGCCGATTCACCTATTAGACAAGGACTATATCAAGAATTTGGGCTTGGATGTTGTCGATGAAGAAACTGAAAAGAAATACAAAAACTTGTGCAAGGAATATGAAAGAGTGGGAATTATCTGTCTTACCGAACTGATCTCTGTTATGTTCCATTTCAATTACAGAAAAGAAATAGCTGTTCTTATTGCCAAGAAGCTCAAATCTAGAGATGATGATGTAACATAACATTCTTCTAAAATCTAATTCAATAGATTCGTAACATTGCCGCAAAGTGTATAAGCAACTTCTTTGCCGACTCCAATCCAGGAACTTGTAAATATTGTTATTTTTCAGCTTACAATATTAGTCGAAATGAAGTTCTCCTTTATCAGCACTATCTCCAAAGTTTTCTCAACAAGCCCTGAAAAATCTCTGCCTGATAACTATTTAAATGTTCTTAACAGCTTGAATATTGTGACTACAGTAATTGAGGAGGAGGCCAGTGAGAAGGATGAACTTGCAGAAGAAAAGAAAAAGTGGAAGGACAAGAAAGAAAAGATCAAGTACTTGGACAAAGAACTCAAAAAGAAAATCATGAAGCAGCATAAGGCTCTGCAAAAAGAAGTTAAAGAAGACCTCAAGCTTGCCAAAGCCACAGTTGACGCCAAGAGAGTCAAATATCTCGTAGATAACCTCAGAAATTTGCCTTATTTTGTAGAAAAGTGAAATATTAAAGAAAGTCTTCTATATCTACTTCAAAATCCTGAAGTACCACAAGCCATCCAAGTTCTTCAACTTGGCCATGAATGGAATTCTTAAGTAAGACTGACTGGAATGTATCTTAAATTTCAGGTTTGTTCATCTAATTGACCATGAATTCATCTTTGATCTTCTTGAAAATTTGAGAGAATGTGGTGCTATGCTTAGAGAATTCCAGCTCAAGCATCCAAATAATTCCGAACATATAGTTGAGTATAGAGTAACTTGTGTCTTCACAACCACAGAAATTGTGAACTTGGTTACAAAAGCTGTTGAATTAGATGACAGAGAAGCTATTCAGACCCTCTATCAGCTCATTATCGATTTCACTGCCCATCCCAATCACTTGAAGAACATCAAGTTATCTAATCTTGAGCTTATTATCAAGACCTTGAATAAGATCTTCTTACAAAAGAGACAGCTTTCAATTGAAACATGCGCAAGCTTTATCAAGAAACTGTTAGAAATGTGCCAAGTCTGCGAAGATAGACTTGTCGGTCTTGTTAAGACTATTCTTTTCATTGTGAAAATGATGCTTCATGTAAATGACAATTCAATTTCCTCTAATAATTAGAAATATCCAACTATTAATAAGATGCTTGACAAGGATAATGAAGGATATGGCTTAGACAAATATAACCCCAAGATGGAAGACCCACAAGCCACCAACGCTTCCAAAACTTGTATATTGGATGATTTGGAAAAGATCAAGAAGGTAATATTCTGAGATGCAAAATTTGACTTTTAATAGAAATTCCCAAAGGACAGTTTGGTAGTCTCTCTAGCCAATAAAATCTCTGGAAATGAAAGATTGGCCATCAATATAGCATCATTGACAGTCATTGACTTTTATAAGAGATTTGGCCCATCTGAAACCCAATAAGTTGTATGTATATGGTTTGTATGAATAGGTTAGCAGTGATCTATTTTTGTCTAAGAAGCAAGTGTTGTATCCGTTTTGAATTCTGCTGATAATAGTTATTAAAATGAATATGTTTCTCAGGATATTGGGACTGGTTTTCTTCCTCTGCCTTGCTGGAGTAGAAGCCTCAAATAACAAGTATTCATGCATATATACCTGCAGTGCTAGTGCCACTTCCCCAGAATCTCAAGAGTGCTTAGGAATCAGTTTGACCCTCGAACTGTAAGATGTTTCTTGATTTTCAATTTATTGTTAGTGACAGTGAATTTGATGTAGAAAGAAATGCTAGAGAGTATTGTAAGAACAAACATACCAGAGAATATGAACTTGCCAAAGCATTCTGTACTGACAGAATTAGAAAATGTGGAAAACCTAATCATGAGAATACCATTCTTGTTTTAAATGGAGACAAATATCATGATTACAGAAATAAGTGAATAAGCTAGTATATTCTATTCTATCTTCCCCTTCTTGAGTCTATAAAAATGTATTTGTATGCATAAAACGACGCTAAAAGTTTTTTTTCTCTCTTAGACTTCTTAACGCTACAAATTTTGTTACCTACAAAGATAACACAATAGGTGCTTAAAGTTGACTCGCATTAGTACTGGACATATCTTAGAACGTAGTCCTAAAATTCATTAATCTCAAGAATCTAACTAGCAATTTTGAAAGTAGAAAATTTCAATAGCAAATGTATTAGGTTTTAAGTGCGAGCAGTTAGAAAGTAAAGAGAAACAGACCTTTCGTGAAATGCAAGCAAATCCTCTTCCTCCAAAATCTTTAGGTATTTTCACATGACCATTACTTCCATGGCAATCACAGAGAATTACTAGATGCCTTATGAGTTTGAGTCTGCATTTACTAGAGAGCTTTACATGACAAATGAAATTATTACTATATTTAGTAAGTCCTAATCAGACTGATAAACAACAAATTTGATATCACTCTAATATAAGCAGGATTCAATTTATTTGAGTAATTTTTATTATATTTCGCTAAAATGAACTCAAAAGTTAAGAAGAAGGCTTTAGAGGAGTTTATCCTTGCCGAAGATAAGAAGCAGGTTTCATCAATCAACAATTTCTTATTCTTAGGGAGCCCTTAAGTTTGGAATGCATACTGAACCTTATGATTATTATTTATTACTACACGATATTAACAAGATTCATGCTGAGAAGAAGAAAGACAGCTATAAAGATATCGAAAAGAGACTAGATGATTATAAGAAAAAATATGGAGTCAATGTCTCGTACAACTCTTTGATAGCCAAGTTGCTTTTAGTTAAAATTGAACTAGAGGATAAACAAAGCAAGAAAAATGACTTAATTGACGAATTGAATGAGAAATGTCTCCATATTAGAAAGGATTATGTTGAGAAAAAAATGCGTAAGATTTTTGAACATTCTCTTAAGCTTTGAAGCTGAACTTCCCAAGTATACGGATCAAGCATCGGTTCAATCCTCAGACACTTATGAAACCGAGGAGTATAAGCCATATAATGAAATTCCTATGTCTTTCACCGAAGCTGTTCCTGAAAAGCAATTTAACAAGGAATGGGAAGAATATTTTCTTAAGAATCCTAGTGCTATGAAGCCAGTAATAAAACATTTTTTTATAAGATTTGGTAGCAATATATCACAAGCTTCTCATCCCTTTCAAAGATAGAGGACCTTGGCATTAACGATTATACCTATATGTTTGAAGCCAGTCCAAGCATTGTGGCAAAATTAGTCAAGAGAGTAGGAACCCCCAGAGCCTACAATATACACAATCATCTAACTGGATCTCAAATGAACGAACTCTGGAGTTCTTTCAAAGAATTCAGAACTGATAGCGAGTTTGCCGCAGTGTAATTATAGTATTCATCAGCAGTAATCTTAAGGCTCTTACGGAAGAAATTCCACCGACAAATTGATCAAATTAATAGTTCAAAGAATCCTGAAAAAATAGCTAAAAACTACCTCAAGATTTATAGAGGATTCAAAAAAGAGTTTGAAGGCTGGTTCAAATCTTTCAGCGATTTTATTATCCATGATATTGAGGCCAATTTAATTTCACAACATGTTCTCTACTTATTGAAAGCCAAGAAAAGAGACCAAAATATCATATATGAACTCCTCGAAAGAATTAAATACCGTTATGATCGTTCTTCCTTGGAAACATTTTTTGGAATCAAAAACTATGACAAGGAAGTTTCTCTTGAGGATATTGCATATGAGTAAGTTCGCTATGATTCCCTTTAATCATTAGTTACGCTATTCATAATATTAGAGAAAAGAAATGGGGATTATCTGAGTGCAAAAAGTATTGGAATTCCTACAAGAAAGATACATCTGGAGAAAGCCTCTATGTCGAAATCAAAACTCTATTAGGTAGAGTAACAAATGAGTCTTTTTAATAAGTTAGGCGATACGGATGATGCTACAGTAAAGAAACTCCTTAAGGAAAATCCTTATTTAGCTTATAAAGACACTGAGAGTGTCGTACTTCAACCCACTATTGATAATAAGCCTGTAACTAAATTGACGATATGCTTTATTATTATAGTACTTTGAACCTGGCGAGCCAGTTGCAATCAAAATGAAGCTTAAAAATATCCAGCAACTTATTGTTAAGGTCTTCCAGATTGACACCGTTAAATACTATACTCAAAATCAAAAGGAAATTGAGACTGATATTAATTTGGACGGTCTGGTTGCAAATTCCGAGAAAGTCTATGACTTTTCAACCACCTCTTCATCAAAGCTACTCTTTGAAGATTTCGTCCTTGATCTTCCTGAAGGTGACAGAGGAGTCTACATTGTCGATTTCATTGGAAATGTCAAGAGTTGCCGTGTTGTTATCAGAAGAGGCTCCCTCAAACTAGTCACTAAGGATTCTGATGAAGGAACAATTATATATATTCTTGATGAAAAGAATGAAGTAACTGCTAAGGTGTTTCTTTAAACTGGTAGTTTTGTAAGTCTGAAAGAACTGGAGTCATTGTGGGTAAGGACTACTATAAGGCCGATCCTGCCACTGGAAAAGTCCTTATTGGATATCGTGATTGCTCAGGTGATAAATGTATTCTAGTGTAACTATCTTTTTGTTCCCTAGTGACCATTTAGTCATGAAGGCTATGGTCAATTTGTCCAAAATGTCAAATTCTATCGGGATGAATATCAGCTCAAATCAGACTTCATCATTCCCTCCGAGTCCCTTATTGTAGGAAATTTGTAAGTTTCTAAAGTTCTTTCTTATGTGTAGGGCTAAGCTTGCTGTGAAAGTCGTATTATCTAAGAATGGATACCAAGTTCCAATTAAGGAGGAACATAAGCTCAGATTTGTGTTGACAATTTCTGATCAAGAAGGAGGAAAATACACTCAAAACTTTGAGAATGTTATGCTGACAGAATTTGGAACCTATGAGATAGAATTCAAGGTCGTATCTTCTATGACCTCAATTAGAGTGACAACCTATTGTTCAGTCTTCTCCAAGAACAAAAATAGAGATGAGATACTCGAAGTCTCAGCTGTCAAGGAAATGAATGGTGGATACACTGAAAGCTTTGTCAACATGTATTTGAGAGAGAACAAAGATGGATATAATCTTCATTTGATTGGAAAGAATGGAGAACCGAAGGTAGGGGATTGATCTAGCGACCCTTATTAATTAGAAATATGTTAAAGTTCACATTCAGGCTTTCCATCAATTCTCTAATGGTAACAGTTGTCCTAGTGGAGCCCAAGCCTATTGTCAATCAAATGAGCAAGGCATTATCAAGCTTGGCAAGCTACCAAATGTTGCAAGAGTAACTGTTAGAGGCTTGTTTTAATACATTGTAGATAACTTGCAGAACCGAACTTAGAAGAGGAGCTAAGGGTAGCACAGCCACATGGGACATTTGCAATAGTCATAAATCTGCTGCTAACAACATTTTATGTTATGCTGGTAAAATACATATATTATCCCCTCATTTGCTGTAGACAGCCAAATTCTTATACCCTGTGAGTTGAATTCTGAAAAGAATCTCTCAGTGAGATCAGCATCCCTAGTCGAAGTGTCTGCTAATGGAGAAATCATTGAAAATTATACTAACAAGCTAGAGTAAAATTTCGGTTTTTTATCTTATTTGAAGGTTTGAACCATTCCCTAACAACCCAAGAGAAGGAAACATCAAGTTAAAGCTTCCCAAAGGACATTACAGACTTTACATCAAGAAATGGGGTCTCTGCTACAATATTCGTGTGATCTCCACTAAACAAATCACTGTCTATGATAATGATATTTTGATTCAAGGATCTAAGATCATTCAAAACTATAGATATGTGAATACCCTCCAGATCGAAAGTGTAGTCTATAGTCCAGAAAGCAACGTTTTCAAATTGCAGCTAGCCCATGTTGGTAAAAACGTAAAAGTGTATGCCTATGCTAAGCACTTTATTGACAATGAAGCCTCATCACACAATGCAAAGTTCTTTAACACGATGAGCTTCCCAAGTCAGATTACCTACGCTCTTCCTAAGCAGACTAATCTCTATCTCTATGGAAGAGAGCTCCATGAAGAATACAATTATGTCTTAGAGAGAAAGAATGCCAAGAAGTATATGGGAAATTCTCTCGAAAAGCCAACTCTCATCCTTAAGAGAATGTTCATCCAAGACACCAAGACCTCTGAACAAAAGGCCAAAGAAGGAACAGAATTCAAGAAAATGAACATCAGTCAACAAGCTATCGTCAATCAGCAAAGCATCAGTGAGAAAAAGAATGTTGCCACTAAGATTATTCCTTATTATGAATTTTTGAGCCTTCCTGCTAAGTTCTATAATAACCTGACTGTTAAGGATGGCCTAGTTGAAATTCATGATCCGGAACTCAAGAACTACTCTTTCGTGTACTTTGTTATCTTTGATGATGAGGTGGTTATTAACAAAGAGTTCAGCTTGAAGGAAATTGAATCAAAGATTCCCACCAAAGATCTGACTTTGAAGTCAGTTTTTGGGGAAGATAGTGGATATCAGAAGAGAAAGCAATTCAACGTAATCCAAAAGAACACTTCTTTCGAAATTGATGATGTCTACAACTGTGAGTACCAAATGTTTGATGGTCTTGACAAAGTAAGATAAAGTTATTATAAAATTATAGTTAGGTCTTCATTCACTTGAGAGAAAACTGTGATAGCGGAAGAGAAGAATTCAAGAAATGGGAATTTTTATTAAGATGGGATTCATTCTCTGATGAGCAAAAGGTAATACTAAAGGGGGAGTAAATTATGTTCCTAGCACAAATGGTATGATGAATTCTGCTCACATGAAATGAATATTTTCCTTTTCTTCAAGGATAAGCCTTACTTTGAGAATGTCATTAAACCTTATCTTCAAAACAAGATGCACAAGACCCTCATTGATAAGTTCTTATTGAATGAACCAACTAAAGACCTCTTTACCTTTGAGAGTAACAACATCTAAAAGTGGCTGAAATCAATAGAGATAACAACTGCTAACTTGATTGAGCTTTTCTTCATCACCTTACTTGATCCATCAACTGAATTAAGAAAGAGAATTCACAAAAAAGTAATCTATTTGTTAACCTTAGTTTAACATTCAGATATCCCCTTTGGTCAAGGATGATTTCTCTGAATTCGATTTAAAGAGAAAGAGCAACATTTACTCAATAACCAGGGGAAGAACCATGAGATCTAGTGAGATTATCTCAGAGAAGGAATGGTACTATCAAAGTGAATGGAAGTAAGACTTATCAGAATAATTTCTAATTTTTAAGCAATCTCAATCCAGGCATCGTTTGGGCCTACTTATTGACTAATGTTTGTGAGGATAATCGCATCAGTATGCTTTCTCAATCTTTACTAATCAATTTAAGATCGAGAGTCTCTCGAGAAACACTCTAGAATTCCACTTCCAAGATTCATGCCCAAAGGAACTGGAATATTGGAGACTTTACTTTTATTGGCCGTCTTGGATCTCCCACTCAGATCAGGCAATACAAGAATCTCAAGCAACAACAGTCTTGGTATCGTCCTCCAGCCCGCTGAGGACTGCATCATCTACAGAGATTTCTTCAAAAAATCACCATTTAATATTACAAACACCACCATTGTCAAAAATAACATCTTCTCAAGTATTAGAGCTGGAAACAATTATCTCTCCGATGGAGATCCTTTGTGGACTGATGCAGTTTACCAGTGCCATACTGTTATTACCAATCTAACTGCAGTTGAACAAACATTCACTTTCTTATTCCAGATCCCTCAAGGAAGTATCTCAATTACTGATAACAAGACCATGAAGTATTCAACAGTTACAGTCCCTGCATTCCAGACCAGAACTATAACTTCCCCATCCTTCTACTTCCCATTTGAAGGTACTTATGAGCATGCTCCAGTCTTTGTTTACTTGGATGATGAAGTTGTTGCTGTCTCAGAAAGACGCAAATACACAGTTAAACATGAGGGAACAGTGAAAGTTTCTTCTAAGGAGAAGCAGAAGACTTATCAAAGAAAGGACAAGATCGGAATGGCAAAGAGAAAGGAACTCTTGGACATGCTAAAGTCTGACCCTATTCTATCATCAGAATCTGAATTTAAATTCGATTACATTTATCATTTATTGAAAGATCAGGCCTTCTACAGCCAAGTAATCCAGATTTTAAAGCAAAGAAAGATTTATGATTCAGTAATTAAGATTTTCCTCCATTCATCCATTAGATAACCTATGGTTTCAGTATTATTCACCATGATATGGAGACTATTCCTCTTTATTTGGACGCTCAGAAGAGCAGCTTACAGCTTGGACTTTGCTTCTCAAGCCAACTTGTCAAGAAAGACCCGAGTGAGGATGGCTTCAGATATCTTGATTATTATCCTTTGATCAACCAGAGAGTTCATAAACTTGGAAAATCAAAGAAAATTTTGAATGACAAATTCAAGACTCAATATACTCAATTCTTGAAGGTTGTAGCCTCTAAGTATAAGATGGACAATGCTGATGCTATGTGGTTCATCTACTACCTCCTTCTCCAAGATAAAATTGAACAAGCTTTGGAATTCTACTTCAAATATAAGGATAATATAAAGGATGGTAACAATTCCTGAATAAAAATGTAAAAGAATAGACTTTAGAGTGCAATTTGATTACTTAAGATGCTATATGGACTTCTATTTAGGAGAACCTAGATATGAGACTGCTCTCCAAATTTCTGAGAGATATAAGGACTATCCAGTGATTGGGTAATTACGCTTTTTAACCGGAAATAAGTTCATAGATGGAGAAAATTATTTGAAAATGTAAATTATAAAGTAAAGAAGGCCTTGAATTTGGGTGCTCAACTCAAAGTCCAGGAGAACATTCATGATAAGAAAGAAATTGACTTAAATGATATTGTCATGGATGAGCAAAATAAGATGCTCAGAGACCAGAAATTCGAGCATAATATTGTAGTTAAGGGAGAAAAGAGCCTTGATGTCACTGTCAAGGATCAAGAAATTAAAATTAATTGTACTACTTTGGAGAAGATTGATGTCTTCTACTATCCTGTTGACTACGAAATTTTAATTTCAAATGATCCATTCAGTCAAATGGTACATTATCTTCACAATAAATAACTTATAAGGCATTTGAAAAATGTACTTTCATCAAGACTGGAAACAAAGCAACTTTCGACGTCAAAGGGAAGACATCTCTTAACATTCCCATCCCCGAAGAATACCTTCACAAGACTCTATTTATTCAAGTTAAAGGAGATGACTATCTCCAAAGAGAAGTCATCTTCTATGAATCAAATATTATTGTTTATGTGAACAAAGAAGAAAAGTTGTTACAGATATTAGACAACAAAGAACGCCCTCTGCCATTCGTAAATCGTTCTCTTAGCTTTTTTGAATATTTAGTGTTACGTTAAAGTCTTCTACAAGAATGGTAACAGCTTCTTCTTTAGGGATGGATTCACTGATTTCAGAGGATTGTTTAGATATCTTGGAAAGAATGAGACTACTTCTACCTACAGCAATATCAAACTATTCGCCTATCATGAAGAGTTCGGTATTAAAGTCCAAGAAGTTTAATTCATCCTATTATATTCTCTATATTGGATTGAGTAAGATATGAGAAGACATTATCTCGAGATCTGAGTTAAAATTATTTCTTTTGAGAACCGGTGATTCATTCATACAGCAGAGTACAGAGATGAATCAAAGAAAAAGTTGTTAAAATAATACAATCAAACTTTATTTATTACTCATTTTGCTCTGATTGCTTGGGTTTCTCTTTCTCAGGAGGAAGAGTGATATTCTTGACTTTAGGGAACTTAACATGTCCGAAGGAATTTATCCAAACATTCGAATTATCCCTTTCTTTCTTGCTGATAAGGACTGTATCGAGCTTCTGCAATTGAGGAAGCAATCCAATAATGTATAATCTGAAACCAGGAATAGTATCAATAGGATTTCCATGAATAGTTAAGGTTCTTAGACTGGCAATAGGCTTTAATTTAACAAGTTCTGACATTTCATTGATATAGTTGCAATGAAGATTCAGAGTTCTAAGTTGAGGAAATAGTTGGAAGTCCTAAGAAATTAAAAAACTCTATACGCAGTTACTTCAGTGAGTTGAGTAAGGTAGTTATGAGAAAGATCAATCCAGCTCAACTTGTCACTGTGATACATGACTGAATCAATTATTCTCTTGAAATCGAGGAGTTCTCTGATTTCGTTATATGAAAGAATGATAGAGGCACAGACTAAGTTAATCTTAACTTTCTTGGCCTGGGCAACCTTTCCATCATCAATATTCTTTCCACCAAGTCCTTTAGTTACGGCAGCTAAGGAAACGTTATGGTCCCTGATAATGGAGGATATATGGCTTTCTGGAATAATATGAATTTCTTGTGGTTTGGCCTTAGCTGACTCCTCCTTCTTTTCGTTCTTGACATCTTTTTCAACTTCTTCGTTCTTGTCACCATCAGTCTTCTCAGGATTATCACCCTCATTATCGGCTTGTTGTTCGGTACTGACATTAGTTTTTTCATTCTTTTTTTCCTCAACAACATTGAATTCTTTTTTCTAAGGAGCTTATGATTTTATTTCTCTTTTACTATACCTTGTCATCTTTCTTTTCTTCTTCATGTACAATTGGCTTTCTCTTCCCTTTTCTGGGCTCTTCCTTTAAGATTTCTAGTCATTGTCAGTAAGAGCTTCTAGTTAGTACCTTTGAGCTCTTTGATAGATTTGAATGAGAAGTCCAGGGGAGGAGCATCAAAAGATGTAAGATTACTAGGAGGAATATTGTCCTTTTTCTTTGTTGTGGCCAACTTTGACATATTTTATTTTTGCAACTTCTTATTGTTTAACAAATAAAATGGATTAACTCGCACTAAACAGGAGAACCACTTAAATACTATGTATATTGAGAACAGATTTAATATGACCAAAGCTAATATGCAATAATTACTAACTTTAATTGATCATTCTAAATTATTGAGTCTTCTCTTTTGGTGCAAAAACTGTTTTATCTAATTTTTCACCCAAGTATTGGCCAGCTGCCATTGAGGGTAAGAAATACTTGATCATAACGGGGAAGAAGATTGGAAGATTGACTAATGCTGGTCCGGGGCAAACCCCTCCAAGTCCCCATCCAAGTCCAAATAGAGAAGCTCCCAAAATCAATTTAAAGTCAATATCTCCAGCACTCTTAGGAACCATAGTTGATCCAAAAACTGGCTTCTTCTGATTTCTAATTAAATAATTGAAGGGAATAGCATTTCCAAGAATAGCTCCAATCATAACGAACATAAGAGAAGGATCCCAGTTATTATCGAAGGTCAAGAATCCCAAAACTTTTGATCTCTTAGTCATTCCTGAGAGTAGTAGGCCCGCTCCGAAAATCGCTCCGACTATGAAGGAAATAAGAACATCAGTTATCTGTTCAAGTTGCTTCTTTACTACAATCAAACTAATAACAGGAACAATTACACTAATTCCAAGGAAGATATCAATATAAGGTCTTGGGTCATAGACGACTTCCATATTTTCATTAGGAGGGAAGAATTTATAGATGAAGTTAGCCATAAGGAATCCTGTTGCCATGAAGACAGGAACTGCAACCAATGATCTTGGGGACAATCTTGGAAGTCCACAGACCCCATGTCCACTAGTGCAACCGTTTCCTAATTTGGTTCCCAATCCGACTAAAAACCCAGCTAAGAGAACATTCTTGACAGAGTTTGCTGTTCCATAAGTTTGTAGATTATCAAAGAACAATGCCTTTCCTTGTAAGTCAATATCGTATTGCTTGAAAGCCATGCAGGAAGCAAACACAAGGCCACAGAAAATATTTAGCTTCCATACAAAGGTATTATCGAATTTAATGATGCCATTAAAAATTCCACTCATTCCAGTTACTCTGCCCTTTAGCCAGAGATGAAGAGAGGAGGCTAATGAAATAAGAAGTCCTCCTAGAAAAGCATTCTGGATATCTTGAAGATCTAAAATCATTTTTTGTTTCGGACTGAGACTAAATAATTTATAATTAAGATATGCTATTCTGAACGAATTAGCCGCTTTATACTCATATATAAACTTAAAAGCCATACAAAATAAGATAAGTGTAACACAAAACGTACGATGGACTTATACTATTAAATCTTTTTGATTTCAATACAAGATCTATCAGCCATGGGCTTTTTGACCTCATTACTGACCAAAATTTTAGCGTAAGTTCCACCTGAGGCCTTGAATAAAGTACCGTGATTTATGAAAAGAGTGTCCTTGATGATCTAATAGCGTTAAGTCAGGATTCCTTTGTATTACCTTTATGTTTGATGCTAAGACACTTGTATAAATGACAATATTAGGAATCTCATCAAATTCCATTTTATCATAGTTGTTAGTATCAAGCATGATAGAAGCAGGGTAAACAGGATACATTAATCTAACTTGCTAAGAGATTTTCAAATAGAAGTACCTTTGATTCAAAGTTTCTTTAAGAGCCAAGGGGAATTTACTTCCTGTATTGTCCTTGAAATAAGAATGCTTGATAACATCCACAAGGAAGTCATTAGATGTGAAGGCAATTCTTAATTCACCATTAATTCTGATTTGAGCAGGATTGCTAACCAAGCGAACCTTAAGAATAAGAAATCAAAATTTATTGCTTACTCTCTTGGACTTAGGAGTATATTCATATTCAGGTTGAGGGTAAGGATAGGGGTGATGGGCATCATTAAGGGAGGGGATAATATAAATGATAGTGTCTTCAAGATTTCTGGTTTCAATTTCTATTAACTTCATCATTTCTTCGAAGGTCTGATCATAGTCCATGTATGAGGGGACTCCATCAGAGTTGACAATAATCTCTCCGGACTTAATGCACTCATTCTTGATGTCCAAGAATGGGCCAGTCATTATGACAAGATGTGGTTCTTCTTCTTTAACCCTTTGTAAGAATTCCTCTATAAAATGAGATTCATCTCTTAGTTCACAGTACTCAAAAGTGTGAAATCGACTGAATCTGGGAAGAAGAATGGCCCGCTGACGGTAAGAATACTCATGTATCTTGCCTCATTGTAAGCCTAATTGGAGTTACAATGGATAAGAAATATTTATACATCTTCAGTCTTTTTAAGGAGGTTATGAGTCTCAGAAAAGTTGTCTTTGATGTTAGAGTAAATTTCATTAGAATACCGAAATAGATGTATTTGCAATCGAATGTATTGGATTCCTTAGAGTAATTTCCTTCGACAACAACGATTTGAGATGGGAAGAACATGCATTCAGGAACATAAACCAACTCTCCATCAACAACTTTGGCTTGTTGAGCGGCTTTGAGTTCCAAATTACAGATAGTTGTCCTCTTTGCCAAAGGATCGTAGTTTTCGAAATAGACATTGTTTTCCATTAGGACATCAGTAGTGTTGCCAGGAACTATTCTACCAATACAGAAAATGTTTGAGTCGCTGCTGATGAAATCATTCAAATAACTAAAGCTTTTAAATTCTGAAACACCCATTTCCTGGAAGAAGTTTGTGTAGATCTCAGTAAGCTTATTCAATCTTCTGATAATTGCTTCTCTTCTTTGTTTAGGAGGCTCAGAGCTATAAGAATTAGCCATATTTTCATGTTGTTACAAAAAGTTTGTGAGCTTCTTGAGGTTATTATTTGATTCTTGAATATGAATTGCATTCATTCTTCTATAGCTGCTTATTTTACTGCTATCTCCATGTGCAAAGTCAATATTTCCCTATCATTAGAAATAATAATCTCAAGATTACTTTGTTTTTTCTAGCTGAGAATTCCATTTCAAACTTAGAAGGTGTCAAAGACATCACATTTGAAGGGGTCATTTTAGAGGGTGTCTTATTTGTTGAAGTCTTATTGCTCTTCCTGTTGGAACCTTCCAAATTGAGTCTTTGGAGATACTTTATGACTTCATCAATGGAGTCCTTTCGGCTAAAACATTAAAATAGGAGATATTATGCAGTACCCAATCCAAGAGCCTCCGTTATTCTCTTTTTCAGTCATATTGTTGAAGATTATAGCCTGGAAGACATCTTCAAGTCTGGAATAATCTTGAAGATGTTGGTTTAGACAGATGGCTTTATACTGAGAAAGTAAAATTAGTGGTAATAAACGAGTACGGTTTTAATAATGGTCTCATCAGCTAAAGGATCATACTTCTTGATGATCTTTTCGATATCTTCCATAGCTAAGTTTGAATTAAATATCATTTTTATAATTGGCGCTCTGAAATTTGTTTGGCGCAACATTGACAAATATACACTTAAGATTCGAGATAGCGTACAAACATAAACTTAGCATGAATAAATCTTGAAATAATATGCCTCTTCTTTAATTTTTAGATTTTCCTTAATCTTCGCCAAATATTTCTTTGAACTATTTCTTTTTTGTTTACTTTGGTTGTTGCTTAGGAGTTAAAGGAATAGTCTTGGGGGTGTTTCTCTAAGTATCAATTAGGCCCTTCTCAAAGAATCATTACCACATCTCTCTTAATAGGGGTAGGATTAATGAATTCAAGATCAGCCTTGGCATCGAGTTCTAAAACAGGGATCTGAACAGGATCAAACTTCTTGAGGCTCTCAGCAGGCTTCAAGCCTTCAGTCTTCTTGAAGATCTCAATCAATTCCATTCTGGTGAATCTAATCCTCTCTACAAAATTAATAAAATTCACTATTCTATACTCTTGTCCTTGTCCTTGTCCTGCTTCTTTTCAGGTGATAGAGCCTCAATGATGTTGTTAGTTGTGGGCTGAGAGTCAACCTGAGAGACTAGAGGTGGGAAATTTTCAGGATCAACAGCAGTCTTCTTCTCAATTTCTTCAACATTGATGGGCTTCTTTTCACCTCTGTATCTTCCGTGGCCACCCTTCTTGTGGTACCTGTCTCTCTTACCACCACCATATCTTCCTCCTCTGGACTCATATTCTAATTTTTAAGACAAAAACCCAAAAATAGTACCATTATACTCAGATTCGGGCTCATCTTGGGCCTTTCTGATAAACATTTGATTGTATTGGTTGTAGTAACCATCTTGTTAGGTCAAATAAGCTATACAATATTTACAATTGTAGTAATTTCCATAGCCATGGCCTCTGAAACCGCCATATGCTCCTCCCATGTATGGGTTTCCATATGGACTCATTCCATAATAATAGTTGAAGTTTTGAGCATAAAGATCAGTAGGAAGGTTGAAGGGAGTCTCTGGCATTTGGATGGTTTGATTTCTGATGAATTAAGTCAAGGCCAAAAATTCGATACCTTAAGCTATCTTGAGCCTTCTGAGCAAGATTAACATACAAATCTTCATATTCCCAGATCAATTCGGACTGAGAGTTCTGTTAGATTTAAGAAAATCCACACTATATATCGTTACCTCACCAAGCAATTCCTTGATTTTTTTGACCAAAGAACTAGCAGCTTCTTCTTTCTTCAAGACAAGATTGTAACTTTTCAAGTTGTCAAGATACTTGTCGGTAATTTTCTAGCCATTTTAATCCATGAAAGCTATACTCAACCTCGGCATATTCAGGAGAATCATAAATAGTCTTCAAAAGATCGTTCTTCTGGCTGTCCTGAATTTTATTAATGATAATCTTGTTCTTCATTGGTCTAATTTTGGGTCTGAAAATCTCTTTCTCACGATCATAATGGACATTCTCAGTTCTGGCAAGAGCCTATGCATAAAGCTTGGATTTTCATTCTAATACCTCTCTGATTAGAGCCAGATTGGTGGTAATAGCGGTAGTCCTTTTATCCTTATAAATTGCGGTGATAGGAATCTCAAGGGATTGGTTCATCTTGAAGACAAGGTAAGGATTCTGTTCTAAATTTTCCCTTTTGAACATGGATTGGAACTAGGAGAATTTAGGAAAATACCATTATTTTACTTCTTCAACAAGACTGGCGATGATTTCTTCTTCATCCCTGTCCCTAGTTGGTTCAAAAGCTATAGATTATGACAAGAAGAAGGCCAGCTTACATGGAGTATTTTCTTGGAAGAGGTCGTTCGACATCTTAGCGAACAAATTTCTATGCTAAGATTTATTCACAAATAAATTTCTGAAGCAAAATCAAGGTCAGAGTCACTCAAACAGAAACTCCTAAAATATAAGAGGATTTACCGATCCGAGCCTTTACATAGAAGATAACCTAATTTATGAAGCAACTCATGTTTTTCAAAGCCACTAAAATCTGCCAATAGTTCGAAACACTAATCAAACTAAAAATAAATAGAAATTTTATATTAATGTGATAAATTCTCGAAAGGAAGTGCAAGTACAGACCCCAACATCATCGAAAAATTTAAGCTTAGCACCATTATAAATCCAGCTACTTCCTTCTTGTATCCTTCCACCACTTCTGGTGCTAGAATAAAGGTAGCACCATTTACGAATCCATTAGTGAGGCCAAATATGGATATATTCAAAAAGCAAAACCCAAGGGTATTGACCAAAAACATCTGTGGTTTCACTACTTGGACAATGAATGTGAAAAAGAAGACAAATCTTAATATCACTATAATTGAGACTATAGTTTTGTTGTATCGGGCTCTATAATTACTGAGTATTCTGCCTAGTGTATCGAAGGCATTGAAGATTGTCATCATTATAATCGTTTTCCAAGATTCAGAAATTGTTGGTGTGTTTCTCATTAACATTACCCCTGGAAACAGGGTAAAGGTTTGGAGATACATCACAAACATTAGAATAGGATAGATAGCTATTTCTTTGGAGACATGAAACATGTATTTTAAGTCTTTCCACATATCTCCTTGAATCGAGCCTTCTTTTTCAATAGTTTTGCTATTCAGCGATATTTGATCTCCTGTTTCGATGCTAGGATCATTCGTGATGTTTTGATAGTCATCAACTGATTGATTCTTCTGAGCAATTATTCTTTTTGATGCATAGTCCGAATTGATAAATCGATAATACCATATCAGGCAAATGGCCATCATTATTCCTACAGCTCCATAATATATGATGACTCCAATGAAGTTTCCAAGTTTAGTATCAGGGAAGTACAATAAGCATAAAGCTCGTAGTCCATTCAAGATCAGTCCTGCAATTCCATTACCTGTAGCAAACCGGGCCATACATTCAGGAGGGAAGTATCCTGCTAGTCCAACTACTCCAGCTTGAGCAATAGAATTCACTATTCCCAAAAAAACGAGAGATATGTAATTTAACCATAATCCGAACAGAGAATTTGGAAGGATGATTGAAATTATGGGAAGGACCAATGTGGATATTCCCATTAAGACCGTGCAACCGAAGACTCTGAAATGTAAAGAGAGTTTCTTTTCAATATAAACTAAAAGGAGGGAGCAGAAAGGTAAAGGGAGCAAGTTGGCTACTGGAAATGTAAAATCGACTGATCCGTCTGGATAGCAATCACGAAAGAAGTCTAAACCTGTCAAAACTGCATTCCAAGAAATCAGAATTACAATTCCATGTAAGAGGAAATATGTATTGGCCAGCTTGAAACCTCGAATATCTTCTTGCTTGTTCATGGCAGAATGAGTTAAAATTTATTGGATATGAGGGAATAAAAGATATTTGCTGTGAGATTACATTCAAGTGCTCGAAGCTTAAGGGGAAGAACGACTGAATAAAGAAGTACTATTCTATAGTATTTGGAGCCTTTCTATCAATGTGGGAGACTATGAGGAGTAAATTTCAGTCTAAATCAGCTCGTTTTTGAGGGAAATTTGATCTTGAATTCAAATTTCAAATATAATTTAAGCAAAAAAATGCAGCGTGAAGTTGAAATAGAAAAGATCTATCAAAAGAAAACCCAGCTTGAACATATTTTGCTTCGTCCTGATACCTACATTGGAAGTATTGAGAAAACTGATGCATCATTATGGATCCTCGAAGAAGGAAAAGATAAGTTCACTTACAAACAGATCGAATATGTCCCAGGTCTCTATAAGATCTTTGATGAAATCCTGGTCAATGCAGCTGATAACTACCAAAGAGATCACTCCATGGATACAATCAAAGTAAAAATTGATGAAGAGAAAGGCTTCATCTCAGTTTGGAACAATGGAGCCGGTATTCCAGTTCAGATACACAAAGAGTATAACATATATGTCCCAGAAATGATTTTTGGACATCTTCTGACAAGTAGCAACTACGACGATGCACAGAAAAAAGTAACAGGAGGAAGAAATGGTTATGGAGCCAAATTAACAAATATCTTTTCCAAGAAATTTACTGTTGAGACAGCCGATTCCAAGAACAAAAAGTAGAAATTGAGTTATCATCTTTCAAATATCTAGACAATTCAAGATGACATGGAAGAATAATATGAGTTCAGCTTCCGCTCCAGAAATTAGTCCCTTCAGCGGAGATGATTGGACTTGTGTCAGCTTTGAACCTGACCTCAAGAGATTTGGTATGGATAAACTTGATAAGGATACGGTAGCTCTTATGAGAAAGAGAGTAAAATAAAAAAGCAAGTTATTTGAATTTTTAGGTGTATGATTTGGCTGGTGTAATTTCATCTTCGGTCAGAGTATATCTTAACGGAAAGAAGATAGATATCAGAGGGTTCAGTAGCTATGTTGATATGTATTTGGGTGAGAATGACATCAAAATTAAAAGAGAAAAGAAAAATGAAAAAGATCGCTGGGAAGTTATAGTTTCAATATCTGAAGGACAATTCCAGCAAGTTTCCTTCGTGAACTCTATATGTACATCAAGAGGTGGTACACATGTCAACTACGTGACCGAGCAAATAACTGACCAGCTTATGGAGGTCATTAAAAAGAAACACAAGGATTTGAATATTAAGCCCTTCCAAATCAAAAACCATTTGTGGGTTTTTATCAACTGTCTCATTGAGAATCCTTCTTTTGACTCTCAGACAAAAGAAACTCTCACTCTAAAAGTTCAGAACTTTGGTTCAACCTGCGAACTTAGTGAAAAATTCCTAAAGGAAATCACCAAATCAGGAATTATTGAAGCTATTGTTGCCCAAGCAAAGGCAAAATCCGATGCTAAGTTAGCCAAGGCATTGAATGGATCCAAAAAGTCCAGGCTTCTTGGCATTCCTAAGCTTGAAGATGCAAATGATGCAGGAACAAGAAATGCTGAACACTGTACTCTAATTCTAACAGAAGGAGACTCAGCCAAGTCTTTGGCTATGGCAGGAGTTGAAGTTGTTGGAAGAGATAGGTATGGTGTCTTCCCTTTGAAAGGTAAGCTTCTTAATGTTAGAGAAGCTACCAACAAGCAAATCCTCGAAAATCAGGAAATCCAGAACATCATTAAAATCTTAGGTCTACAAGTGGGAAAGACCTACAATGATCTGAAGAGCTTGAGATATGGTTCTCTTATGATCATGGCAGATCAAGATCACGATGGTTCCCATATCAAGGGTCTTATTATTAACTTCATTCACCACTATTGGCCCTCATTGATCCGTACTGAAGGTTTCTTAAAGCAATTCATTACTCCTATTATCAAGGCCACTAAAGGAAATCAGCAAAAGGTTTTCTTTACTGTTCAGGATTATAAGAGATGGGCTGAAGATCCTAATAACAGAGCCAAAACTTGGAAGATCAAGTACTATAAGGGTCTGGGTACCAGTACAGACAAAGAAGCTAAGGAGTACTTCCAAGCTATCGACAAACATCAAATCGAATTCGAGTATGTTGACCAAAGAGATGATGAAAGTATTGATTTAGTCTTTTCCAAGAAAAAGGTTGAGGCTAGAAAGGAGTGGCTTAAGGACTACAATCCAGATGCTGAGATTGACTACTCTCAGGCCTCAATTCGTTATTATGACTTTGTTCATAAGGAATTAATTCACTTTTCTAATTCAGATAATGTCAGATCTATTCCTTCTATTTGTGATGGCTTTAAGCCAG
>Ga0065720_1000437_pt1 | contig 30165 bp, 28 predicted proteins | sample Thericmetagenome_FD_59107 | JGI IMG/M metagenome (GOLD analysis project Ga0065720, IMG submission 59107) | Thermophilic microbial communities from the Joint Bioenergy Institute, California, USA of rice/straw/compost enrichment - eDNA_2 v2... | ecosystem: Engineered > Solid waste > Grass >... | reverse complement strand
CGGCCACACCCACAAAAGCAATTCCTAAAGCGCCCAATAAAACCCCTGCGATAATCCAACTAGCGCCATTCCCTTTTAAAATAGTACTCAGTGATCCATCTACTAACGGCGGTATCAAGGTTCCAAGCACACAGGAAATACCTACAGAGATTGCATAAGTCAACGAGAAGCCAATAAACCTAATTGCCATTCCAAATGCGGTTCCCCCAATGCCATATGCCATTCCTAGTACGAAAGCGTTCAGCATTGCCGAAGCCGGCGCCTCTGATAGTACTTGGCCTAATGAAGGAACGGTGATCCATGCAACAATAATGGGCAATAAAAACCAACAGACAGCGGCTTGCGCCAGCCAATAGGTTTGCCAGCTCCACCCCCGTATTTTCTTCTCGGGCGTGTAACACATAGATGCAGAAGCCGCACCTATACCATGAAAGAATATACCCCAAAATAGCTGCATTATGTTTTATTTATAAATTTCTGGTCTATGGCAGAGACCCGGCAAGCGTTGAAATAACAAGTGCCTGAACGAATTATAGATTCAAATTATAAAAGGCAATAGCATTATCGCTATAAATACCTCTGCGAACTTCCTCTTCGCTTATCAAATCGTTAATAGCTTTTTTATAAATATTCCATACAGTTTCATAATCAGAAGCCAGAAGACTTACCGGCCAGTCGCCTCCACAAAAACAACGTTCCGTTCCAAATTCGTTTAGTGCAAACTCTATATATGGCTTTACATTATCGGCAGAAAAATTATGCTTACCGGCTGTGGTGCCCATTCCGGAAATTTTCACATAAAAATTAGAATGCTTTGCCGCCTCTTTCATCCAGATTCCCCACTCACCAAAACGCTCATTAGATGCAATGGNTGGCTGATTCAAATGATCAAACACCATTCTTAGTTCAGGAACCTGTTCTGCAACTTGCAAAGCCGTTCTAATATGATTAACTTTTATACCAACTACATCATATGGAATACCATGAGTAGCCAGCAATTTTAAACTTTCTATGACCTGTGGTTGTAATAACCATCGATCATCCTGTTCATCATGTATCAAATGACGTACCCCTTTAAAATAAGGTTCCCTGCTAACAACGGTTTCTAGTAACTCGGCCGTACGCTCTACATCTGTTAAAGGTAACCAACCTACAACACCTTTTACCCAGTCGCTGCTCCGTGCTGTTTCCAGCATGAGTTCAGTATCTTCCCATGTAATATCTGCCTGTACAAGTACCCCGCCATTCACACCCGTCGTTTCTATACTGGGTGCGAGCATGTTTAAATCATACGTTGTACGCAATAAAGGATCTGCATGCTCCAACCACGCATAACTCGAACGCTGTAAGTTCCATATATGTACGTGTGTATCGATAATCATAAATGCTATCCGTTTATTGGCGTAAAAATATTACATAACATTATTATTCATCAGATACTGTTTGTACTTCGCTTATATTTTGATTAAGCTTATATTGAGCTTCAATGAGCGCATTATGCTCTCCTAATGCGGGAGCACCCTTACTTCCTGATAGTACTTTACCATTAATTTTTATTGGAGATCGGATAGTTTTTATCGAGAGACCATTGCTAGTTTGCACAACAATCTCCATATTTAAGGCTTTGTACCCTTCTTCCTGTGTTAGTTCCTCATAATTTAGTACTCTTGAGCACCAGATATCTTTAGGCTCAAAAATGCTTAGCCAATAGGAAGTAGTATTTTCCAAAAGACGTTCCCGCAAAAGGGCTTTAATTTCATCCCGCTTGGCGAACCACTCCCTTTTATCTTTATATGCTTTAAGCTTCTCACAACCCGTAAGCTCGGCTAATAATAAAATATCAGCCATTGCTAAAGCAATATAACCATCTTTTGTTTTATAGATTCCATAAGGTGCCGCTACATAGGCATGACCACTATTTATAGCACTTCGCTGAGGAAGCGCATTCCCATCGTTATAAAAACAGGTAAGTGCTTCAAATTGAAAATCGAGGGCACTCTCCAGCATGCTCACCTGCACGAGTCCACCCTCACCGGTGATACCCCGCCGGTACAGTAAGGACAAAATACCCTGCACTAGGTGGGCTCCCGAAAAAATATCAATTACCGAAACACCCATCGGAGTCGGTGCGGCATGGCTACTGTTATTAAGCCATNTAATACCTGACAATGCCTGCAATAATAAATCCTGCCCCGGCAGATGTTTCCACTCGCCCGTTTCCCCAAAACCACTCACTGCCGCATATATCACTGAAGGATTAATTTTTTTTACAGCTTCATATCCGAAGCCCAAACGTTCCATAACCCCGGGGGCGAAAATTGTGAATCACTACATCTGCGGCTGCGATCAGCTTTCGGATTTTTTCCGCATCCTTAGGGTTTTTCAAATCCGCTGCATAACTTTTTTTATTGCGATTGATGGCATGAAATATAGAAGNCTCCCCATCTACAACAACATCCGATACGTATAACTCTCTACATATATCTCCTGTGCCGGGTTTTTCAATCTTAATCACCTCTGCTCCGAAATCCGAAAGGCATAGAGAGGCCGAGGGACCAGATAAGAACTGGCTGAAATCAATAACCACTATGTCCTGTAACAACTTCATATATGCCTATGCTAATTCATTTTTAATTTTTTCAGTATCCTTTCCCAAAGCCGGTGCCGGTTTGTTCACATAAAGCTTTTCTCCATCAATCCTAATGGGGCATCTGGTTGTAATAATCGAATGGTCTTGCAGCCGAATCTCCTGTTCCATACCCAGGACTTTGTACCCTTCATGCTGAGACAATTGTTTCCAATCTTTTACTTCAGCAGCCCATAAGTGATGTTTATGCAATAAACTCAGCCAATGATCAGTGGTATGATGCTTTAGCACATCACGAATAATTGCTTTTATTTCATCACGCTTCTGAAATACATCTCCTTGATCAAACTGATCTAGCTCCGCACATTCCAGTGCTCTACGCAATGTCTGTATATTCATCATAGCAAGAGCAATATACCCGTCTTTAGTCTCGTAAATGCCGTAAGGAGCCCCCAAAAGAGGGTTCCCATTGCTCACCTTGCTTCTTTTCACTGAATTATTATCCAAGAACCAAGTGGTGAATAATTCAAACTGTAACGCGATAGCTGACTCTAGCAAGCTCAACTCTACATAAGCTCCCTTTCCAGTCTTCTGACGACTGATGAGTGCCGCCAGAATCCCCTGTACAGCGTGTATGCCACAAATACTGTCTATTACCGAAAGTCCGAATGGCATAGGATCATCATCACTATTACCGGTAGTGTAAGTAAGACCAGATATGGATTGAATGAGCAGATCTTGCCCCGGTTTCATACTCCACGGGCCTTCCTTACCATAACCCGTTATTTCGGCATATATAATCTTCTCATTAATCTTTTTTACATCTTCATAGCTCAATCCCATGCGCTCCATTACACCNGGTCTGAAGTTATGAGTNATAACATCTGCCTTTTGTATAAGCTTTTTGACAAGCTCAAAATCATCTTTGTCTTTTAGGTTAGCTGTAAAACTCTCTTTATTCCTGTTGATAGTATGAAAGTTCAAAGCGTCATCACCAATCCAAAGATTCTTAATAGCTAGTTTGCGGGATGGATCACCACCCGTCCGGCCGCTCAATCTTAATAACACGAGCCCCCAAATCGGCCAAACGTAAACCTGCCGATGGTCCTGAAAGGTATTGGCTGAATTCCAGAACTACTACTCCCTGAAGTGGTAAAACCATTATTCTATCGTACTTAAAAATCTAGTGTTTAATGATTGATGGTATAATTCGTTTAATTTTTCAATCACAGCAACCGCATTATTACTTTTTCCGGACAGATAATCCCGTACATAATCTCCTGCATGATCTTGAAAGTATAAGTACCCATGATATCGGGGCCTTAAATAACTACGCTCCATTACCGGTAGTACATTCTTAAAAAAATTATTTGTTAACTGATTATTCAATTCGTTCAGCCAAGCTTTTTTGTGTGCCGGCTGGCCTTCATTGTATGTATAACCATGCATCTGATAGGAAGCACCACAAATCATTTCAGCAAAGCGCANTGCATACGATCGGTNTTGAGAAAAAGCGGAAACTGCCAGGCCCGTACCTCCGATTGTAGTTTGNAGGCTCATCCCATTGTAGCTAACCANATCCGTATAATGCAGTATATTAGCCGCATAGCCTGCCCTTGAATAATTGGAATAGCAATAAGCAAAAGGACAATACCAGTAATCGTCTGTCCCCGCCATTAATTCAGCAACTGCAATAGGATTTTTTTCAAACATAGCTGCATCCAACAATGTGTACAGCTCCTTCATTGTGCTCAATGCCTGCACACCGATATTCGAATCTATAACATACTCCTTACTCTCAAATGGAGTTTTTCCATGTGCCAGACAAAAAGTATAAAAATTCATCAATAGATCAATAGGAATAGCAGGCGCCGCCACTTTCCCCTGTCGAGCCAAGGCAAGCACCTCCTCCCAGGTAGAAGGCACCGCAATACCGGCTTTGTCCAGTAAATCTTTTCTATAACTGGCTGCAGGAGCAGCCGCATCGATTGCCAGCGCCCATTGATGGCCGGCATACTGGTAACTGATATGAGAAGTACCTACTGGGTTATCCTCCAGATCTTTTAAAAAGTCGACTGACAAATACTCATCTAAAGGCAATACGCATTTTGTTTCTGAAGCAGTCCCCACCCAAGGATGATCAATGATAAGCAGATCATAATGCGGAGTGAGTTTTTCAATAGGATAATCGGCAAACTGCTGCAAGCTGCGTTTTTCCCATACTATTCTTACTTCAGGATGCAACTCGGAGAATCGTTGCGCTGCTGCCTGCAACGGAGTAATTCCTCTGCTGTGGTTCCATGTAATTCCTTTTAATACGATATCAGCCATCAGCGCTCTTTTTTTGTACCAATAACAAATGTTCAAATACCATTACCAGTTCCTTATGTTGATTGTGTACTTCCACTTGCTCGGTAACAATACCATAGCCGGGTTTCTTATGATCCCGCTTATCTTTAATAGTTACCGTAGCCTTTATAGTATCATTTATAAAAACAGGCTTTATAAAGCGTAATCTGTCGTATCCGTAGGTCATAGCTACATCATTAATCACGCCCGCCGTTAAACCTACTCCTACACTAAATATCAACGTACCATGGGCTATACGCTTTTTAAAAGGCTGCGTCTTACACCATTCTTCATCCATATGATGCGGATAAAAATCTCCGGTATGACCAGCGTGAAAGACGATATCGGCTTCTGTGATTGTTCTACCTGTAGTGGTTCTGGAATCATTAATAACAAAGTCCTCGTAATATATCTGAACATTCATATGTCAAGGCATTATAATAATGTCGAAAATATATCATACCACCCCCTTGGAAAATGTGATGTTTCACTAACATAATGGAAGATTTTACTACTCCAACCCTCATTTGCAGCAGTAAACAAAGCCCGCCCAAATACCCATAACAATAATTATGTAATATTGTATATCAACAACAACAAAATCATGGTGCCGGAGAACCTCCAGAGGGTATTCTATAAATTGCTTGCGGTATTCGCACTGTTATTACTTAATGTAGATGTTAACAGCCAGCATGCATTACAACCTATTCAGAATAATTTATCCATGAAATTAGGGGGGCGAGTACCGAAAAACAGATTTCAGATGGTCTATCGCCGGCAATATGGATGGGAAAGACCCCAACATTTACTCTGAACTCATTTTCAATCCAATCCAGGCCGCCGGATTTTATGCAGATGCGAATTATCGGCTACTTAGTAAACTTTCTATTCAACTACACTACAATCAACTTTATACTTATAAAGGCCGCGTAACTGATTTTGACTATGAGGGCGACAATCGTACCTTACCTGTAGTACAATTATATCTCAAAAGTCACAAAGGCACTATGCGTACAACAGGAGGTAATATCCACTATACAGCATTCAAAAATCCATCGTGGAATATAGAAACTGGGGTGGGTTACACTGCGACAAAAGAACTCTTTTATCTGTTAGATGATCAAAATTCGGATTTAAGAAGTACTTATACAGCACANTGGAAAGGTCCCTCTCTAATAGGCGGAGTGGAGTGGTACTGTTCAAAAAAAATATATGCCGGTGTTCATGCTGCCTTACACATCTTAAAATATGATGCTGAAGCTAACTGGAATCTGATACAAGAATTTCGCCATCCGGTGAGCTTTGTACACGATGCCAAGGGAATAGGATGGGATTTAAAAGCTTATATGGGTTACAAGCTCACTCGACATTTCGAGATAAATGCCGAGTGGGTGTACAACAACTGGAAAACAAACCACGGAACAGACAGACTATTCCTCGCAAACGGAGAAACACCCGAAACCAGAATGAATGGCGCTTTCAAAAAAAGCAATGGCTGGCGAGCCGGCATTATCTATGTATTTTAAATTTACAGCGGCGCTGCTTTCAACCCCTGCCTATTTTCCCATGGGATAAAAGCCCCCAAAGTACCTCTGAACCGCCTGAAGCGGCTTTCTCGCTCTGTAAGAGATTTAAATTGTGGCGCCATTGCGGATGAAAAATCTATTGCATACTCATGATTGCTATTGAGTGTCTTCAGTGTATCAATTACAAAAGGTAAATGTTGTATAGGTGTAGCAAATCGCTTGCGTGTGAATCTTTTGGTCAAGGATGATTGAAAGGGGTCCGTCACCAGAGCAATACTTTTAAAACCTAATTGCCGAGCCAGCTCATACGAATAGTAGATATTTTCTGTACTATGTTCTGCCTGAGTTTCGTAAAAAATATGCTCTTTGGGTATTCCCAATCGTTGAGCATATAATCCCATCACCTTTGCTTCGTAATAGGGTGTGTATACTGCCCCTCCCGAAAATATAATATTTCTGATAACGCCTTGCTTGTATAAAAAGGAGGCCCAAAGCACGCGTTCTTTCATTACCGAATCCCACTGATTATCTCTCAATGGCACACCGGGAACAATGCCGGCATCGAAAGTTTGTCCCTGCCGTATCACTTTATCATATAATTGTTGCGGCCGCTTTCTATACGACACACAAGCTGTGCCATACAGCAGTACCATAATTCCAATTATAGTGTACAGCATTGGATTCATGAAAATGTTTCAAACTTCTTTTTTCTTCTATATTGAACGCTTTCTTTCTACTGCAAATTATACCGATATTTATACCGCTCATACAGTTGCGTTTGCTTATTTGAAAGGTCTATTTTTCTACCTTGAATAAAAGCATTAGTAATAATACTAGACTTCATATCCAAAATATCCCCTTCGCAAATAACAATATTTGCATCCTTACCTACTTCTATCGAACCTGCTTGCTTATCGATTCCTAATATTTTAGCCGGGTTTAGAGTGATAGCTTGCAGTGCTTGCTCTTTAGTAAGTCCATATGCTACAGCGGTGCCTGCGTTAAAGGCAAGATTGCGATAGCGGGCTGAGCTGGAATTATCATTTAAAGCAAATAATACTCCCGCTCGCTGCAATATTGCCGGTGTCTTAAATGGCTGATCGATATCGTCATCTGGCAATGTAGGCAACTCATGTAATGTGTTTAACACTACTGAAATATTGTTTTTCTTTAAAAGATCAGCAACCAGATAACTATCCGCTCCACCTATAATCACCACTTCAATGTCAAACTTCTTTGCGAAATCTATGGCCATCAATATTTGTCTTACCCTATCGGCATGAACAAAGAGTTTTTGCTTTTTCTCAAATAAAGGCCGAAGCATTTCAAATTTAAGATTCACATCAGGCTTTGGATGCTGTTTGATATAAGCTTGTGCTTCGGCAAGAAATTGCTCTACCTGCTCCACCAGCTTGATACCTTCTTTTACAGGATTCGAGCCTGATGCCGAAGTACGTCCGCCTCGCATACTTCGATATAAAGAGGGCATATGCAGATGCATACCCGTCGCTGATGCATATAATGCGTCCTGCCATGTCCATGCATCTAATTGCACGACACTAGACGCTCCGGTAAGCAGGCTGCCTGATGGTGTTACTCCTGCAAGCAGTACACCATTTGCCCTCAGTGTATTAATCATACGGGAATCGGCATTATAGGCGTAGATGGATTGAATAGCAGAATTATATTGTCCCAGTTCATAATAATCATTTGACCCTCTCACGCCGCTAGATATCTCCTTAAGCCCTAAATCGGAGCTGGTTAATATAAGCCCCGGATAAACATTTTTACCGGTAGCATCAATAACCGTTGCGCCAACTTCGTCCACTGCACTCTGACTCACTGTAACAATTTTACCATCTTTGACAACGATGTGAGCATTCTTTAATACGGTACCCGTGCCGGTATGCACTGTTCCGTTTTTAATAACTAAAGTCCCTTCTTGTTTTTTAGTCAGGATAAATCGTCTCCTGAGTCCATCCAAAATATTGATAACATACCAGCAACAATATGTGTAGGAATATCTTTTTAAGCATAGCTCTTTTATTTATTAGTTAAAAAGCGGCTTTTTCTTCGTGCAATTCATCATATGCAGAGATATAGTGGTCATCTACCTGCTCATAGTCTTCGCAATGCAGTAGCAGTTGCGGTGTAGGACGTGCGGGAGATACCGACGTTCCGGAGCGCGCTTCTGTTAACATCCTTTGTAGCAAACGTTTCCGTTCTTTAGCAATCTGCTTTCGCTTCCTCAAATCTTGTTCCCAGTCAAAATATACCACTCCATCAACGATCGTGTAAAGCGCTTTGGCATAAATACTAAGNGGATGATCACTCCACAGCACCACATCAGCATCTTTACCTACTTTTATACTACCTACTCTGTGATCGATATGTAGCGCCTTTGCAGGATTTAATGTTACCATCTTTAACGCTTCCTCTTCAGGAACACCGCCATACTTCACCGTTTTGGCTGCCTCCTGATTCAAACGACGTCCCATCTCCGCATCATCACTATTAATACATACATTCAAACCCATTTTGTACAGAATAGCCGCATTATATGCAATAGCATCCTGTACTTCCATTTTGTAGGCCCACCAATCGGAAAAAGTGGAGGTATTAGCTCCATGCTTTTTAAGCACATCGGCTACTTTATATCCTTCCAATACATGTGTGAAGGTATTTACCCTAAACCCGTATTTCTCGGCCATTGTGATGAGCCCCAAAATTTCGCTGGCTACATAGCTATGACAGGTAATGAATCTTTTATTATTCAGAATTTCCACCAAAGCATCTAGCTCCAAATCCCTGCGAACGGTTTTATCCCCCGCTTTGAGCTTCTGCTCATAATCTTTTGCCCGTTGAAAGGCATCGGCAATAACCGCCTGCACGCCCATTCGGGTGTCAGGGAAGCGAATATTGCCCTGCGTCTGTGCAGTTCTTTTTACATTTTCCCCCAAAGCAAACTTGATAAAGGGATCCGCCCCTTCAAATTTCAGTCCTGCATCATCTTTACCCCATCTCAGTTTTATTAACTGTGTCTGACCACCTATTGTATTAGCCGAGCCGTGTAGAATATGCGAGGTTGTTACTCCACCACTTAATTGGCGATAAATATTGATATCATCGGGATTTAAATTATCTCCTATACGCACTTCAGAAGTTACCGATTGTGCACCTTCATTAATAGAGAAGCAGGCGATATGAGAGTGCTCATCAATAATACCCGGTGTTAAGTGTTTCCCAGTGCCATCAATAATTCTAGCACCTGGGGCATTTAATTCTTTACCAATCTGAGCAATCTTTCCTCCTTTTAGTAACACATCGGTATGCTCCAGTCGTCCATCCTTTTCATTCGTCCATACTGTAGCATTTTTTATTAGAATATCCTGCTGTACGGGCAATTGCTCATTTCCATATGGAGAAAACGGATATAGAATTTTGGATTGGGGCAATGCCTTTGCAGTAGGCATGTTATTTCTTTTTGCATCCTCCTGTTTTATTAAACTCGCTGTCCAGTTAACTGTGGTGCCATTATTATCCATTCCCACCCCCTGCCAGCTATCGCCGTAATCCACTCCACTTAATATGTACAAAAGCCTACTGGTTTGAGAAGCACTAGATGAATCTTTTGAGTCACTCTTTACTGGCCGTAGCGCTGTTTTGGGAGCAAGCTGTAGGGATACCTGTTTACCATCGATTCTAAATTTTACGCTTAGCGTATCCAGACCCACTACACTAGCCTCATTACTACTTTTTACTTGAAGCGTGTATTCAGTAATACCAGATGGCCCCGATATCGCTAACTTATATTGCCCAGGTTGTTCCAATCCAGATTTGGCATCAACAGGATAACGCTGTCCCTTCACCCAGTTCTCCAAAATAACTGCTTTGTCAGTAAACAAATCGCCCGTTGTAATGAGAAAGTTAGCCCATTTGCCTACATCCAACGTACCTACTTCATGCTCGAGATTTAGTAATCGAGCAGGCGTTATCGTTAATGCTTCAAAAGCCGCTTTAGGCGAAAGTCCGTAATCGATAGCCTTGCGCAAGGCTGGCCAGAATGCAGAAGGGTCCTTCAAATCAGCTAATGTAAAAGCAAAAGGAATTTTTTCCTTTTCAAATGCCGCTGCATTACCTGGCGCCAACTCCCAATGTGCTAAATCAGTTAAGGAAACATACCGGGCATCCATAGGATCTTCAACATTCATAGCTTCGGGATAATTCAACGGAAGAATGTAAGGCGCCTTGGTAGCCGCAATTTCTTTGATGCGTTGATACTCATCTCCCCCTCCTTTAATAATAAACTGCACCCCAAACTCATCACCAATACGATCGGCTCTAATGCCACTCCATTTATCATTGGTCTCAAAAATTTGTGGCAGCGATCGATTTTCATGCCACGCCTCCAGCGATTTATTGATACCCTCTTTAAGAGGTCTGTTTTGTATATACCAATCTACATCGATAAAAGTCTGACGCAACAGTGCCACTGCGCCCATTATCGAAGTGGGATAGGTTTGTGTAGATGTTCCTTTGCTAAAGGAATAATAAGCCGCAGCCTTATCTTTAATAATATTCAAATTTTCTTTATCATCACTGAGTAATACAGCCGTTCCGGTGCCACGTGCAATACCGTCTTTTTGATGTGTTACAACGGTACCAAAGCCCTGTGCTCTTAACGTAGCGGCCTTAGGGGCATCCGTGGCAAAAAGTTGATACCCGTTGACTTCACTTTTAATAGCCTGATTCCATGCAAAAGGCCCCTTAGTATTCGTGGTAAGCTGTTGTGGCCCGAAAAAAGAAGTTTGCCCTCCTGTTCTTTGCGGAATGGGAATACCGTAATCACTGAAAATATCGATAAATGAAGGGTAGATAAACTTACCCTTGCAGTCTATTACAACATATCCTTCAGGCACGGATGCTTTACCTACTGCGGTAATTTTTCCATCCTTAATAATTAAAGTACCGTTTGCAATTACGGTGTTGGCGTCTTTTACAATAGAAGCATTGATAAAAGCATAGGCGCCGGTTCGGGGATCGGCTACCCCGTTCACAGGATAGGTAATTTGAGCTATAGCCTGAAAGACAACCGTAACAAATGTCGCTAGCAGAATGTGTTTTTTCATTGATACAGTTTTATAGAGCAGCTATTTAAAGATATTTACTGAAAAAATACTAAATAAACGACAATAAAAAGCATCTAGCGTATAAAACCGCTAGCTAGTACTAAAGAAAAAGTGCAATCCTAATATCAGGATTGCACTTACTATGTGATTAAACCTCTAATTGATTACAGACTTTCGCCTAATTGTGACATATCCAAACCTTCGGCTTCTTCTTCCTCGCTTACACGTAATGGCGTAATGAGATCTGTGATTTTGAGAATAATCATACTCATTACAAATACCACAACTAATACAACAATGGCTGTTAGTGTGTGTGTAACAAACAATTTAGTTTCGCCGAAGAAAAGACCTTTATCAGTAACAGCAGAGTTGATGCCGGGGCTGGCAAATACACCTGTAAGAATCATACCTACCATACCACCCACACCATGACAAGGGAATACATCCAATGTATCGTCAATTCCGGTTCTGGTTCTCCACTCTACCATGAGGTTGCTCACCAAAGCAGCAACTACACCAATCACCAATGCATGTGGAATACTTACAAAACCTGCAGCAGGAGTAATCGCCACCAATCCTACAACTGCACCGATGCTGGTACCCATAGCCGATGGTTTTTTGCCTCTTAAAGCATCAAAAATAATCCAAGTAAATGCAGCAGCACCTGAAGCTATAGCTGTTGTTGCTAGGGCGATAGCTGCTAGATTGTTAGCTCCCATGGCAGAACCACCATTAAATCCAAACCAACCGAACCACAGCAAACCGGTTCCTAATAATACGTAAGTAATACGAGCCGGTTTCATTTCCTGATCGGTTCTTTTCTTCAAATAAATGGCACTCGCTAAAGCGGCCACACCGGCACTCATGTGTACCACGGTACCACCCGCAAAATCCAGTACACCCAGATTAGCCAGCAGTCCGTCGGGATGCCAAGTCATATGTGCCAACGGGGCATAAATGAAAATGAAGAACATTACTATAAATAGTATATAAGAAGTAAAGCGAACACGCTCAGAGAAGGCACCGGTAACGAGGGCCGGAGTAATAATAGCAAATTTTAACTGGAAAAAGGCAAATACCGCCAGTGGAACGGTAGGCGCAGCAGACCAAGGCTGTCCATCCAGTACCCCATTCATTAAAAAGAAGGTAGCCGGATTTCCAATAATACCGCCTATGTCATCCCCGAAAGCAAGGCTAAACCCGAAGAAAAGCCAGATGATAGAGACAATTGCCATACAAATAAAACTTTGTAACATTGTCGAAATCACATTCTTCTTTTTTACCATACCACCATAGAAGAATGCTAGGCCTGGGGTCATAAGCAATACCAGCGCAGCAGATGCTAATAACCAGGCAGTATCGCCGGTATCCACATCAGGAGCAGTATCACTGTTTACAGGATTGTGCCCCATAAAAAGACTGAGTATTGCAACAAGCATAAGCAGCAGAAAGGGAACGATAGCCAGTTTTTTGGTCATGTGCATAATAAAAAAATTTAATTTAAAGAAATTAGATAAAAACAGAAAAAATTTGATATTAATTTTATTCCAATTTCAAAAATAAAATATTATTCAAATAAAATACAAACATTTTTACGATTTTTTCTTACATAATTTTATTTATAATATGTATATAGCAATAATAAAATTGGAAGACACACCTGAGGTTTTGGAAATTTATAAGCCTTATATTTTAAGTAGCGCCACGACATTTGAACTAGAAGTTCCTGATATAGAACAATTTGCACTTAGAGTACAAAAATATTCGCAGCAATTTCCTTGGCTTGTAGCAAAAGATGGAGATACTATAGCCGGATACGCTTATGCTTGGACTTATAGAGAAAGGGCAGCATATCAATGGATAGTGGAAACCTCCATTTATATTAATAAAAATTATAAAAAGAAAGGAATCGGCTCTACACTCTACGAGGTCCTATTCGAAATACTGAAGTTGCAACAAGTTCATAAGGCGTATGCCCTTATTACACTACCTAATGCAGCAAGTGTAGGATTCCATGAAAAACAGGGCTTCCGGCATTTTGCTACTTTTGAAAAAGTAGGCCATAAGCATGGTGCATGGCATGATGTAGGCTGGTGGGAAAAAACACTCATCGAACAGACCGACACGTCTCCCCTCCCTATTATTCCATTTAAAGAGTTGGATGCAACTACCGTAAATACGCTTCTGTCAAAATACGCTATATAGTGCGGCCTGGATATACTTTTAGTGCGGTTTCCAGACAATCCATCGCATTACTGATGGCTGTCTGATTGATAACATAAGCAAGCCTTACTTCATTCTTCCCTAAGCCGGGTGTTGCATAAAAACCGGTACCCGGCGCCAGCATTAAGGTTTGATTATGATAAGAAAACGCTTCCAATAACCATTGACAGAATTTATCGCAATCATCAATGGGTAAACGTGCCATCGCATAAAAAGCACCGCCTGGGTTAGGACAAAACNCCCCTTCCATACTATTCAAGCGACTTACCAGGAGGTTTCGGCGTTGCAGATATTCTTCTTTTGTGGTATCAAAATAATCAGCAGGCAGATCTATGGCTGCTTCTCCCAGTATTTGGGCTAACCCCGGGGGGCTTAGGCGGGCTTGCGCAAATTTCAGNGCAGACTCCAACACCTTTTTATTCTTAGTAACCAACGCACCAATGCGCGCTCCGCAAGCACTATAACGCTTACTAATAGTNTCCAATAATATGGCATGCTCCTCCAAACCCGCAATGTGTAGCACACTGGTATGGTCAGTATCCCCGTAACAAAACTCTCTATAAGCNTCATCGCCCAGCAAATAAAGATGACGCTCTTTACAAATCTTACCAATAGCTTCTATTTCTTCCCGGCTATATAAATAGCCTGTGGGATTATTAGGATTGCAGATAAGTATCGCCTTAGTTTTATCCGTAATATACCTTGCAAAAACATCTGTGGGCGGCAATGCAAATCCATCCTCAATACTTGATGGCACCGCCACTACTCGTACACCTGCCTCACATGCAAAACCGAGATAATTTGCATAAAGTGGCTCAGGAATCAACACTTCATCGCCCTCATCCAAACAAGTAAGGAATGCAAAGCGGATCGCCTCACTTCCTCCGGTGGTAATCATAATTTCATCGTAATCCACCTCAATTCCCAGCTTTTTGTAGTAAGTCGTCAGTTTACGACGATAGCTCTCATTTCCAGCACTATGACTATACTCCAATACCGGCATTTGTACATTGCGTACTGCATCCATAATCGCAGGAGGCGTTTCAATGTCCGGCTGTCCAATATTCAAATGATATACAGTTAATCCTTTTTTCTTCGCAGCTTCTGCAAAAGGGACTAATTTTCTAATTGGAGATGCAGGCATTGCTATCCCGCGCTGAGAAATCGTAAGCATATATCAAAGATAGGTAGATTACAAAGCTTTCNAATCGATAAAAAACGAAAAANACCCTTCATGAATACGAAGGGGCGCAAATTTATGATTATGATTAATTTTTCTAACTAATTACTTTTTACTTGCCGCAACTACTTCTCCGGTAAAGTATACCACTTTAGGCTCGGTATATCCGGCAAGATATATCTCTACATCCCGATTAACCGGACCCACGGTTGCAGCATTGTAAGACACTTTAATTTTTCCAACTTTTCCAGGAAGAATAGGCTCGTTGGGTTTTTCAGGAACCGTACATCCACAACCTGCCATTACACTTTTTACCACAAGCGGTTTTTTGGTTTGATTCACAAACTCCATATAGAAGGTATAGGGCTGCCCCTGAGGAATTTTACCAATATCATATTTTTCTTTCACCATTTTAATAGCAGACTCAGCCGAAGTATTTTTTTCGGACGATTGTGCACTTACCCAAACAGCGAAAGACATCAACAAAGCCAGTAAACAGATTTTCTTCATAGAAAAGATTTTTTAAGCGAAAGATTAAACTTAATTACACAAAAGTATCAAAAAGGTTCAACAGCCAGATGCATTTTAACAAACAAAGGTTGCATCAAGCAGCAATAATTCAATATTTTATCCGTTAAAAATGATTTTCTCACAAAAAATAAACAGAAAACATATATATCATACAAATTGATATAGTATTCATACTAAAATATCAATTAGCACGTTATATCCATATATAACTCATCTCACCTATATTTGTTACATGGACATGTTGAATTCTGGAACCTCTGTGCACGAAGAAAAACTGTCTTTTGAAAAATTTAAAGACGAAGTACTGCACGATTATTACATAGCCTGTCTAAGCAGGGAAACCAGTATACTCTCTCGCAAGGAGGTGTTGACAGGCAAGGCGAAATTTGGGATTTTTGGAGATGGTAAGGAAGTGGCACAGGTAGCCCTCGCAAAATTTTTTAAGCCCGGCGACTGGAGAAGTGGTTATTACAGGGACCAGACCATGATGTTTGCCNTGGGCGTTTCTAATCCTCAACAATACTTTGCTCAATTATATGCCGATGCCGACCCCGAAAGAGAACCTTTCAGCCGAGGAAGGCAAATGAACAGCCACTACACCAGCGCTAATACACGTGAAGACGGCGAGTGGCTCGATCTGGTAAACATTAAAAACACTTCTACAGATATGGCCCCTACTGCGGCCCAGATGCCACGCTCTGTAGGGTTGGCACTTGCATCTAAATTATTCAGGCAAGTAGAAGAGTTAAAACAATTCAAGCACCTTTCCAATAATGGTAATGAAGTTTGCTTCTGCACCATAGGCGATGCTTCCACTAGTGAAGGTCATTTTTGGGAGGCGGTAAACGCAGCTGGAGTGTTACAAATTCCCTTGGTCATTTTCGTATGGGACGACGGTTATGGTATATCAGTTCCTCGCGAATATCAAACCACCAAGGGTTCTGTTTCAAAAGCACTTAAAGGCTTTGAAAAAGAAGAAGGCACCAACGGCTTCTACATCGCTACACTAAAAGGCTGGGACTACATGGGCATGGTGGAAGTATTTGGAGAAGGCATCAATCTTGCCCGCGAAACACATACGCCGGTGATCTTTCATGTAGAAGAACTCACGCAGCCTCAAGGCCACAGTACATCTGGCAGTCATGAGCGCTACAAAAGCCCAGAAAGATTAGCATGGGAAAAAGAATGGGACTGCATAAAAAAGATGCGCGATTGGATTCTTGAAAACGCTCTAGCAGATGAAGCCACTCTTGCTACAATAGAAAACGATGCCAAACGGCATGTAAAAGAAGCCAGAGACCGTGCATGGCAGGAATATATTTCACCCATCAAACAACAGGTGCAACAAACCCAAGCAGTAATTGAGTCTCTTATTCCAAATAACCCGCAACATGCAGAAGAACTGCGCAACATATCTCACAAGCTAGGTTCATTGCGCGAGCCTTTGCGGAAAGACAGTATGAAAAGCGTATTTAAGGCACTACTACTGTGTGGAGAAAATGCAACCGAAGAAGCAAAAGCCTACTATAAAAAATTACAAGAAGAAAATAAACAGCTATACAATACCTTCCTCTACAACGAAGGCCCCAAAAGTGCACTGAAAGTAGAAGCAGTTCCTCCTATTATACGTGAAGACTCTCCACTACTAAACGGATATCAAATTATTAATAAATATTTCGATGGACTATTTGCCAGCAACCCCAAAGTAGTAGCTTTTGGGGAAGATTTAGGAAAGATTGGCGACGTGAATCAGGGTTTTGCCGGCTTACAAAAAAAATACGGTAATAAAAGAATTGCCGATACCGGTATTAGAGAACTCACTATAATGGGAGAAGGTATTGGATTAGCTTTAAGAGGCATTCGCCCTATTGCAGAAATACAGTACCTCGACTATGTCATTTACGGACTACAACCACTGACAGATGATGTAGCTTCTTTATACTATAGAAGCGGTGGTAAACAAAGCTGTCCTATTATCGTACGTACACGCGGACATCGTTTGGAAGGAATTTGGCACAGTGGTTCACCCATGGGAATGATTATTAACGCCCTAAGAGGTATGTATATCTGTGTTCCTCGAAATATGGTACAGGCCGCCGGCATGTATAATACGCTACTTAAAAGCAATGACCCGGGAATGGTAATCGAAAGCCTGAACGGATATAGATTAAAAGAAAAATTACCCGATAATCTTAATGAAATTACGGTACCATTAGGTATTCCGGAAATATTGCAAGAAGGTGACGATATTACTATCGTGAGTTATGGATCGGTACTACGTATTATTGAAGAGGCTATTCAAATGGTGGCCCCCTTAAACATCAGCTGTGAACTGATAGACGTGCAAACCTTACTTCCATTCGATAGAAATCATATCATTCTGGAATCATTGAAGAAAACCAATCGTATCGTTTTTGTAGATGAAGACGTACCCGGTGGTGCAGCGGCTTATATGTTTAATAAAGTAATGGAAGAACAAGGCGGTTATCGCTATCTCGATGTAGCGCCACGTACCATTACCAGCAAAGAACATAGACCTGCATATGGTAGCGACGGCGACTATTTCAGCAAGCCCAATGCAGAAGAAATAGCAGCAGTGCTTATCGAAATGATGAAAGAATAATTGTGTTGTGATAAATATTGATATAAAGTGCGGTCGAACCCGCACTTTTTTCTTTATTGGTTATAACCGATATAAATGTTAAATTACAGGTATGGAATTTCTGCAAAAACTACAGATCAGCACTCACAACGAAGGCATCAGTACGGGAAGTAAATGGTTAGCCGGACATGGTGTTGTTATCAATTCTTATTCTCCTGTAGATGGCGCACTTATCGCGGCCGTAAGTACTGCAAACAAAGAAGATTATGACCAAGTTGTAACCAAAGCCCAAGAAGCTTTTGAGCAATGGCGCTTATGGCCGGCACCCAAACGCGGCGAGGTAGTAAGACAAATTGGTCAAGCTTTAAGAGCGTACAAAGAAGAACTGGGCAAACTTGTTTCTTATGAGATGGGAAAAAGTCTGCAAGAAGGCATGGGCGAAGTACAAGAAATGATTGACATCTGTGATTTTGCAGTAGGACTAAGCCGACCAGTTACATGGCCTAACCATGCACAGCGAACGTCCTGGACACCGCATGTATGAGCAATATCACCCCTTGGGTGTTGTAGGAATTATTACCGCATTCAACTTTCCTGTTGCCGTATGGAGCTGGAATAGTATGCTGGCCTGGATTTGTGGCGATGTATGCGTATGGAAACCTTCTGAAAAAACACCTTTATGTGCCATAGCTTGTCAGCATATCATAACATCGATTTTCGAAGCCAATGGCGTTCCCGAAGGTGTGAGTTGTCTTGTTTCCGGCGGTCGTGAAGTAGGTGAATGGATTTCGAAAGATGAAAGAATACCCTTGGTTTCGGCAACCGGCTCTACTCGTATGGGCAAAGCTGTAGCAGTCAACGTAGCTCAAAGATTGGGACGTTCTTTGCTGGAATTGGGAGGTAATAATGCTATTATTGTTACTAAAAATGCGGACTTACAAATCGCAGTACCCGCCGCCGTATTTGGAGCCGTGGGTACCGCAGGACAAAGATGCACTACCACCAGACGACTCATCATTCATGAAGAAATATTTGATGTATTTACGAACAAGTTGCTCCACGCCTATCAGCAATTAAAAATTGGGAATCCGTTAAATCCCGAAAATCATGTGGGACCACTGATTGATAAAGATGCTGTACAACAATATCTACACGCCATTGAAGAATGCAAAAATCAAGGTGGTGTATTTCTAACTGATACCGGGGTGCTCGACGGAGAAGCATACAGCCAGTGGTTGTTATGTAAAAACCCTGTATCGCCAAAGTAGCTCACCACTACCCCATTGTACACAAAGAAACCTTTGCACCGATTCTTTATTTAATCCCGTACAAAACACTGGAAGAAGCCATTACCATACAAAACAGCGTACCTCAGGGCTTATCATCAGCCATCATGACTACCGACCTTCGCGAAGCGGAGCTATTTTTATCACATGCCGGAAGCGATTGCGGTATTGCTAATGTGAATATCGGAACTAGCGGCGCAGAAATCGGAGGTGCTTTTGGGGGAGAAAAAGAAACAGGCGGTGGTCGCGAAAGTGGTAGTGACGCTTGGAAAAACTATATGCGCAGACAAACCAATACTATCAATTACACCAACCAGCTGCCTTTAGCACAAGGCATAAAATTCGATATCAGTTAAACATTTCCTATGATAAAAATAAGACTGCTGCCATCCGCCTGTCCATTTTTACCGTCTATCATTTTATGAAAATCTTTCAATTGTTAAGCCTATTTTTGTTGTTTTATAATAGTTTAAAAAGTTACGTGAATGAATAAACTAGTTAAGACCTTAGGTGTAGGGCTTCTTACAGCCACCACCTTCTTTCACACCGAAGCACAGAATACTGTACCCGAGGGATGGCATTTAAAAGATCTTGAAACAGACGGCTTCTATGGTATCAGCCTAGACAAAGCTTATGAGTTTTTAAAATCAAAAGGACTAAAAAGCACTCCTGTAATTGTTGGAGTAATAGATTCTGGTATTGATACCACCCATGAAGACCTAAAACCCGTACTGTGGATAAACGAAAAAGAGATTCCCGGAAACGGTATTGATGATGACCAAAATGGTTATGTAGACGACATTTTCGGATGGAACTTTTTGGGAGGTAAAGATCCCAATCACAACGTGACTAAAGATTCTTACGAAGGTGCACGTGTATATTGGAAATACAAAAGCAAATATGAAGGCAAAAAAGCTGAAGAAATTCCCGCTTCAGAAAAAGCTACATACGAAATGTGGTTAAGAGCAGAAAAAGAAACCTTGAAAACCAAATCCGATCCTTCGGAAGCCGCCTTTATGAAGCAAATAGGAGAAGCTTTTAAAGCCGGCGATTCTACTATCAAGGCTGAGCTAAAGAAAGAGGTATATAATTGTAAGGATCTCGAATCCTATACTCCCAGCACTGCCAATGCCGGCAGGGTAAAACAAATTTTATTGGCTACCTGCAAAGGCAACGATAATAATGAGCTTACCAACGCTATGCTGATGGAGGAACTTCAGAAAGATCTGGATAAGATTGCCGTTGCTGAAGAAGCTCCCAAACCCTATCGCGCAGAAGTGGTGAAAGATAACTACGATGATTATAATGATAGATATTATGGCAATGGTAATGTTTATGTAAACAATGAGTCTGCATTGCACGGCACACACGTTTCAGGTATTATTGGTGCTGCAAGAAATAATGGTGTGGGAATGGACGGTGTAGCAGATAATGTGAGAATTATGAGTGTAAGAGCGGTTCCCGACGGTGATGAGCATGATAAAGATATTGCACTGGCTATCCGCTATGCAGTAGATAACGGCGCTCGTGTTATTAATATGAGCTTTGGTAAAGGCTTTTCGCCCGAAAAACACTGGATTGATGATGCGGTAAAATACGCCGAGAGTAAAAATGTATTGCTGGTTCACGCAGCAGGTAATGACGCGGCAAATGTAGATACAGCGCACAACTACCCTACTTCAAAATATTTGGATGGTAAAAAAATCAGCAATTGGATTACTGTAGGAGCCAGTGGTGATGGTAAGGTAGGTAATCTTATAGCCAGCTTCTCCAATTAGTGGTAAAAAAGAAGTGGATGTATTTGCACCAGGTCGTAAGAATTTATGCTACGCTACCCGGTGGTAATAAATACGGAAACTTACAAGGTACCAGTATGGCTGCACCCGTAGTATCCGGTATTGCTGCACTTATTATGAGCTATTATCCGAATCTTAGTGCCGTAAAGGTTAAGGAAATCATTGAAAAAAGCGTAACCGTTCCTACCCAAAAAGCTTTGCTTTCTGCTACTGGAGATAGTGTTTTACTCTCCGATGTATCTGTTACTGGAGGCATTGTGAATGCTTACAAAGCTGTGGTAATGGCTGATGCCGAAAGTAAAAAGGTTGGTGCTAATACAAACAGCAAACCACAACCCAAGGCCATCAGAAGAAGCAGATAACAAAATTTGCTAGTGATACAATTAAAAGCTACCTTAATGGTAGCTTTTTTATTTCAAAAAACATCAATACGCCATTGTCATCCGCCTCTAAAAATATTTTACTTTTCGGAGCAGGGAAATCGGCTACAGTGCTGATTCGTTACCTCCTGGAGAAAGCCCAGCAATACAATTGGACACTCACAGTAGCCGAAGCCGATGTGCAATTGGCCCTTGCCAAAAACACAAAAGCCATCCCCGTTCGGCCGTTTTAAAATTGGATGTAACACAAAACGATGCACGAATGGGTGCTATTCAAAATGCGGACGTCGTTATTTCCTTATTACCTCCTCACTTACATTATCTCGTTGCCAAAGATTGCATCGCTCATAAAAAGCATTTACTTACCGCATCCTATGTCGATGAAAAGATTCGCCTGCACGAAAAAGATATCCAACAAAGCGGCATACTTTTCCTGTGCGAAATGGGACTGGATCCAGGTATTGATCACATGAGCGCCATGCGTCTTATCGACGAAATAAAATCTCAAGGCGGAAATATTAAAAGTTTTAAATCTCATTGTGGTGGTCTGGTAGCACCGGAAAGCGATGATAATCCCTGGCATTATAAAATCAGTTGGAATCCAGCTAATGTAGTAAACGCAGGAAAAGCCGGTGCCATTTACCGAGATGGACATCAAACCGTTCGTTTATCCTATACCGATGTTTTTAATAGCTGTAAACGAGTAGCTACGCCGGCCATTGGGGAGTGGGCGTATTATGCTAACAGGGATTCGCTGCCTTACATGCAGCTATATAATCTGCAAGAAACAGCCACCTTTATAAGAACCACGCTTAGACACCCCGATTTCTGCAAAGGTTGGCAGCATTTAGTAGATGCCGGGCTTACCGATAATGAACACTCAATGGAAAAGTTCAGAAATGCGCCTGTTAATACTTGGCTCCGGCATGTATTGCAGCATCGTTATCGAGTGCAAAGTTTTGAAGAATATCTGAAAGAAATAGTCCTGCATCCCGACCGCCCACTTATTCGACAACAATTTGAATACTTGGGATTGACCGGTGAAACCCTTATTCCCGAACATATATACAGTGCGGCTGATATACTTCAACACTTCTTGGAAAGCAGACTTAAACTGAGGGAAAGTGATAAGGATATGGTAATTATGTTACATGAAATTGTATATGAACAAAATGGAACGCTTCACAAAATCAACAGTAGTCTTATGGTAAAAGGCGACGATCACCTACAAACTGCAATGGCCAAAACGGTAGGATTACCGCTAGGTATCGCGGCCGAACTGATATTAAATAACGAGCTCTCGCTCAAAGGCTTGCATATCCCCATTATTAAGGATATTTATGTACCCGTATTGCGAAAACTCGAAGAAAACAATTTAAAATTTATTGAAATTTAATACCTTTAAATTTTGTAGGGGTTTCTTTTTGTTTTATCAAAAATGTAACAAAACGAAACCTTTTGAAATTCTAGCGATAAACCATAACAAATTGACAGCATCACTTTATATTTGCACCCCCTGCCAATTATAGATTAGTAAAAAAGTAGAAGAGTAAAAAAATTATATGCAACACGTCATTTATCTGGTCCCCTTGATGGCCATCATAGGCTTGCTATACACATATTTTAAGTTTAAGTGGGTTGCTAGGCAAGAAGCCGGAACTCCTAGAATGAAAGAAATTAGCGACTACATTAGTGTGGGTGCTATGGCTTTTTTTAAAAGCTGAGTGGAAAATTTTTGGCCTACTTCGTTATCGTAGTAGGCATTTTATTAGCCGTGTTGGCACAAACCAATCCACACTCCCACTGGCTTATTGCTGCTGCATTTGTGGTGGGAGCTGTTTCCAGCGCCTTTGCAGGTTACGTAGGTATGCGTGCTGCTACTTTAGCCAACGTAAGAACAGCACATGCGGCTAGAACGAGTTTAAAAAAAGCATTGAATGTTTCCTTCAGCGGTGGCGCCGTAATGGGTGTGGGCGTTGCGGGACTAGCTGTATTAGGTTTAGGAGGTTTGTATATAGTGCTAAAACAATATTTCGCTCCCGATGCTCCTCTGAATTCGGAAGAAATGATTCAGACCATTGAAGTACTAACCGGNTTTTCTCTTGGAGCCGAATCAATTGCTTTATTCGCACGTGTGGGTGGCGGTATTTATACCAAAGCTGCTGACGTAGGAGCAGACTTGGTGGGAAAGGTAGAAGCGGGTATCCCTGAAGATGANCCCCGCAACCCGGCCACCATTGCCGATAATGTGGGAGATAATGTAGGCGACGTAGCGGGTATGGGAGCCGACCTCTTTGGATCTTATGTTGCTACGGTTCTGGCTACCATCGTACTGGGACAACAAATTAAAATTACCGGAGAAGATCCTTTAGGAGGCTTCTCCCCGATTATTTTGCCTATGCTTATTGCAGGCATCGGCATCTTATTCTCTATCGTCGGAACTTTCTTCGTTAAAATAAGCGAGAACGCCAGTATTAAAACCCAGACAGTGCAAAAGGCGCTCAATATGGGGAACTGGGGATCTATTATATTAACCGCATTGGCATCTGTATTTTTGGTTAACTGGCTGATGCCGGAGCAAATGGAATTGCGCGGATTCGTATTTACGAAATACGGCGTACTGGGTGCTATCGGTGTAGGATTGCTGGTAGGTGCTTTGATGAGCATCATAACGGAGTATTACACAGCCATGGGTAAGCGCCCTGTAAATATGATTATCAAAAAATCATCTACAGGTCATGCAACCAATGTCATCGGCGGTTTAGCCATGGGCATGGAATCTACCTTCCTGCCTATCCTTGTACTGGCTGCTGGTATATGGGGCTCTTATCAGTGTGCAGGCCTTTACGGAGTGGCTATCGCTGCTGCTGCNATGATGGCTACTACCGCCATGCAGTTGGCCATTGATGCCTTCGGGCCTATTGCCGACAACGCCGGAGGCATTGCTGAAATGAGTGAACTNCCTAAAGAAGTACGCGAAAAAACCGACGTATTGGATGCCGTAGGAAACACTACAGCTGCCACAGGAAAAGGATTTGCTATCGCTTCTGCAGCCTTAACTTCTTTAGCTACTTTTTGCAGCCTTTGTGGGTGTTTCCAATATTAGCGGCATTGACATTTATAAAGCCAATGTGCTGGCGGCTTTATTCGTAGGAGCTATGATTCCGCTGTTATTTTCTTCTTTAGCCATTCGCGCAGTAGGCGAAGCAGCAATGTCAATGGTAGAAGAAGTGCGCCGTCAGTTCCATACCATTCCAGGCATCATGGAAGGTACAGGCAAACCGGAATACGATAAATGCGTAGCTATTTCTACTGAAGCATCTATCAAGAAAATGATTGTACCGGGTACTATTGCCATTATCTCACCCTTAATAGTAGGATTTTTACCAGGCTTTGGAGCTGAAGCACTGGGCGGATTTCTAGCCGGTGCTACTGTAAGTGGTGTTTTATTAGGAATGCTGCAAAATAACTCTGGTGGTGCTTGGGATAATGCTAAAAAATCTTTTGAAAAAGGCGTTGAGATCAACGGTAAGATGTACTATAAAAAATCAGAACCCTATAAAGCATCGGTAACCGGAGATACTGTTGGCGATCCGCTTAAAGATACTTCCGGACCATCGATGAANATTCTGATTAAACTCATGTCGATCGTATCGCTAGTCATTGCTCCTACTCTTGCTCAAATGAATGATAGTGATACTGCAACCACAGCTCATACACCTACTCCCGTAAGTGTATCGCATGTAAATAAGCATGAAATCGTAAAAGATTCCATGAGCACTTTCAATATGCAAGCAACTCATTCAACTCATTAAATCAAACAACATTTGCATATAGTAAAAACTAACACTACTTAGGTGTTAGTTTTTTTATATCACTACATTAACAAAAAGGGATTCCCACAGAGGGAATCCCTTTTCAATAGCTATGCAAATGCTTAAGCTTAGAGTGTCAAACTCCAGCCATCTCTGTATTCTCTTTTTACAAATTGGTTCGCTTCATCGAAGTTTGTAATCTTCATATTCTCAGCATCCCAAAGCAGCTTCTTGCGTCCGAGATATTTATCTTCCCAACCCTTCATTTTGGGATTTACCATCATCGCACTGCGGATGGCCAGGTTACCCATCAACACACTTTCTGTAAAGGGTCCGGCATATTCGAACGGAGAGCTGGTCTCACCTTTGCCATAACCGGCAATGCAGGCATTCACCCATTGTAGATAATGACCTTCAGGAACACGCTTTAAGGTTGGCTTAGGTAGATTTACTTCTTTCATCAATCGGGTTGGTAGTAATCTTGGATTAGCACCATAGCAGTCCATCAGCAGTTTTCCTTTTGTACCAATGAATAAACAACCGCCATCCCAATTACCAAAAGGCTCTTCAGGCAGCAGTTCATCTGGGCGTTGAGGTAATAACCCACCATCATACCAAGATACTTTTATGCTACCTTTTTTGTCGGTACGTGGGTAATTGAGGTGAATGATGGATGCCATCGGACAGCTATCGATATAGTTGGCTTCTTTCCACATATCCAGCCATTGGTTGGCGATACTACATTCTGCCGAATCAGGATATTTAATGGGAAGAATACGATAGATTGGATCCATGATATGACAAGCCATATCACCCAATGCACCTGTACCGAAGCTCCACCAACCACGCCAGTTAAATGGAACATATACCGGATTGTAAGGTTCGTATTTAGTAGGCCCCAGCCACAAATCCCAATCTAACTCTGCCGGAATAGGATGATCTCCGGTTGGCTTGGGCAAACCATGTGGCCATACCGGTCTATTAGTCCATGCATGTACTTCCACGATATCACCGATTAATCCGGCATCGTAAATTTCTTTTGCTCTTCTTACACCTTCACCCGATGCTCCTTGGTTACCCATTTGAGTTACTACTTTATACTTCTTAGCAGCCTGTGTAAGTATACGGGCCTCGTAAATATCGTGGGTTAAAGGTTTTTGAGTGTACACATGTTTACCCAATTGCATAGCGGCTAGTGTAGCAACAGCATGGGTGTGATCAGGGGTACTGATACTACAGGCGTCGATGTTGTTCTTTTCTTTCTCGAGCATTTCCCTAAAGTCTTTATAGAATTTTGCTTTGGGAAAGTTTTTACGCGATTTTACAGCCTGTCTTTCATCTACGTCACAGAGTGCAACAATGTTAACATTAGGACTTTTAGCAAAAGAAGTCAAATCGCTTTCACCTTTTCCACCAACACCGATGCCAGCTATGTTTAGTTTATCGCTGGGGGCAACAAAACCACGCCCAAGTACATGTCTCGGTACTATTGTAATACCGGCCCCAATTAAAGCTGCATTTTTAATGAACTTTCTTCGGGAGTTAGATTGATTCTTTTTCATATTGCATTAAGGGTTAAAATAAGTAAACACGATTATTGATTCTATAAATTTATTCTATTGTGGTGTTTGTTCAAGCACTTTACTCTTTATCTCATCGGAGAAAGATATATGCACCTTCATATTCAGCGGGGCATAGTAGTCGTTGATTATCTTTCTGATTTTTTTCTTTTGACTGCTCCCTGAAGGTAGTATTCTTTTCTAACTGTTCTCGAGTTTGCGCATATAATTTTTGCATCACCTTGTTGTATGCTTCTTCATTGTCGCTTTCGAAAAGTCCCTTGCGTGAAACAGCATTGGCTTTATCAAGGCGCAATTCATAACTCAACAACTTGGGATGAGGCAATACAATATATACCTGCTTATTTTCCTCTTCAATGGTGATTTTTTGATTATTTAGGTCGATACCATATTTGGCAACGTAAGGTACTGTAATGTTTACGGTGCGTTCAATAAATACCTTTTTTAAATAATCGGTAAGACTGCCGTCATCTACAATATTCGTACTTTTAATACTGGCATTGCCCCTTACTTCAAGAGATGAGAGCTCAGCAATTTGCTGTATCAGTACGTTATTCATCACCATACTGTCAACAGTTTTACTGGCCCGTCCTTTTCCCATAAGAAAGGCAAGCACCGCAATAATAAGGATCAAAAAACCAACGAAAAACCATGAAGGTCTCGGGGCCATAAAACAATTATTTTTGTCAAAGTTTAATGATTAACTTTAGTTTGCCAAAAATTTGCAAAATAGATTTTGCAAATTTTGAAGTATTAATTTAATTTGTTTCCTTTATTTTAATAATTTATTGCCACATGCCGGATATACAGATCAAAAAACAGCAGAAAAAATACGATGTTGTTATCGTAGGTTCAGGTGCTGGCGGCGGTATGGCTGCATATGTACTTGCGAATGCAGGTTTAAGTGTATGCATGCTCGAAGCCGGCCCGATGTATGACCCTCAGAAAGAAATTTATCAGCTGAAAAAACCATGGGATTCGACCTCGCCGAGGCAGAGCTACCAAATACAGACCCTTTGGTGACTTTGATGCCTGCTATGGCGGATGGGAAATTGAAGGAGAGCCTTATACCAAAGCTCCCGGAACAGAATGGGAATGGTTCCGCGCTCGTATGCTAGGCGGACGTACCAACCACTGGGGACGAATCTCCCTGCGTTTCGGTCCAAAAGACTTTAAGGGCTATAGCCATGATGGTGTAGGTGTTGACTGGCCCATCGGATATGAAGACGTAAAACCGTATTACGATAAAATCGATCGGTTGATCGGAATTTTCGGTAGTTATGAGAACTTGCCTAATGACCCGGACGGCATTTTTCTACCACCTCCTAAACCCAGGCTCCATGAGCTGTTTATAAAACAGGGCGCTCAGAAGGCCGGTATTCCTGTAATACCTTCACGTCTTTCCATCCTTACCAAAAAGATTAATGATGATAGAGGCGCCTGCTTCTTCTGTGCGCAATGTGGGCGAAACTGTAGTATTGCCAAAGCCGACTTCTCCTCCTCTAATGTATTAATCTATCCAGCCCTAAAAACAGGTAATCTAGACGTAATTGCCAACGCCATGGCGCGTGAAGTACTTACTAATGAAGAAGGCTTGGCTACCGGTGTGTCTTATGTAAATAAGGAAGATTTACTGGAATATCAGGTATATGGCCGCGTGGTAATTCTGGCAGCCAGTGCCTGTGAAACTGCAAGGCTATTACTCAACTCCAAATCACCACGTCATCCTAATGGCTTGGCCAATAGTAGCAACGTGGTAGGAAAATATCTCCAAGATAGTACCGGAGTTGCCGTAGGAGGATATCTGCCTCAGCTCTTCGGCAGAAAACGTTACAACGAAGATGGTGTTGGTGGGATGCACGTATATACCCCCTGGTGGCTCGATGGTAAAAAACTGGATTTCCCACGTGGTTACCACATCGAATACTGGGGAGGTTTCGGACAGCCCTCTTATGGCTTTGGTATGGGCATTCAAAATCTGAATGGAAAATATGAAGTAAACGGTAAAAAGAAAGAAGCCGGAGGATACGGCGCTTCTCTGAAGGAAGACCAACGTTACTTTTATGGTGCAAGTGTAGGAATGGGTGGACGCGGCGAAGCCATTGCCTTCGAACACAATTATTGCGAAATCGACCCCAATGTAGTGGATAAATACGGTATTCCGGTGTTGCGCTTCAATGTTAAACATAGCGAATATGAAATCAAACAAGCGAAACACATGACCGAGACCTTCTTGGAAATTATGCACAACATGGGAGCCGTNGTAACTTACGGAGCCGACAATGGACCACACAATAACTGGGGACTCGATAAACCCGGTTATATCATTCACGAAGCAGGTACAGCGCGTATGGGTAACGATCCCAAAACCTCAGTGCTCAATAAATGGAGCCAGGCTCATGACGTGAAAAACCTGTTCTGTGTAGATGGTAGCCAGTTCCCCTCACAAGCCAACAAGAACATTACTTGGACCATTTTGGCCCTGAGTATGAGAGCAAGTGAGTACATTATCGATGAAATGAAAAAACAAAATTTATAATTTAGTTCATAGCAAACCGTGAACTATAAAATAGACAGCTAAAATGAAACGTCGCGAATCACTTAAATATATTGCCGCAGGAGCCCTAGCTTCGGGCATGTTAGCTACAGGCTGTAAGCCTTCCGAAAAAAAGGAAGAAGTAGCCACCGGCGAAGTGAAATCCGGTATTCATCGCTATGAGGATGAACTTCGATACGAAGAATCGGTAGCTAAAATGCCAAAATTCTTCACCGACCACGAAATGGCAACCATTACCATTCTTGGCGACATTATCATTCCCAAAGATGATGTAAGTGGCAGTGCCAGCGATGCCGGTGTTCCCGATTTTATTGAATTCACCGTAAAAGATCAGCCCCGCTATCAAACTCCTATGCGTGGAGGNTTGCGTTGGCTGGATGTATATTGTCTTAAAAAATTCAATAAANCCTTTAAAGATTGTAGCGAACAGGAACGCATAGAGGTGGTAGATCAGATTGCCTATCCCGAAAGAGCTAAAGATAAACCCGAACTGGCACAGGGTGTGGCCTTCTTCAACCTGATGCGAGACCTTACCTGTACAGGCTTCTACACTTCGGAAATTGGAGTGAAAGATCTGGGATATATGGGAAATCAACCCAATCAATGGAACGGTGTACCGGAAGA
>Ga0065720_1019280_pt1 | contig 30166 bp, 28 predicted proteins | sample Thericmetagenome_FD_59107 | JGI IMG/M metagenome (GOLD analysis project Ga0065720, IMG submission 59107) | Thermophilic microbial communities from the Joint Bioenergy Institute, California, USA of rice/straw/compost enrichment - eDNA_2 v2... | ecosystem: Engineered > Solid waste > Grass >... | reverse complement strand
AAAAAAAAAAAAAAAAACTTGAGTCGAGGCAGTCAGTGGGGTGTGCCTACATGATAGGCCATTACCTGAGTTAGATCGAGGAAAGACCTAGAGTAAAGTAGGGTCGATGGCAAATTGCATAGATTGTGGGCGTTTTATACGAATTTGCCGGAAGTCTTGAACAAACAGCAGTCTTGGACTCCTTGGCATCTGAGGAGCATCAGGAAGATTGTGAAAGGGACTTGCAAGAACCAAATTGGCCCTATTGAAGGTTCTCTTCAGACGCTACAGGTATGTACTCGAAAAAGACGAATATCTTCTACACGAATTTAGAATAGTTATACTTCGGAGCTGCAATTGCATATGACATACATATAATAAAACCAACTTTGAGTTAGTGGGCTATACCTTATAGAACTCTGTCAGTACGATAGGCGGCGAAGTTTTTGGCACCCCCATACCTACCATTGACCCTGATTATGCAGGTAGAATATTTTTGTATTTTGCAAATGCATACGGGCAGAGGGTTGACTGAACTTGCAGGGTCAAAAGGTAACAATGACGTGAAGAAGTTGTCAGGTCCCTTGGTGCTGCGGCGCCTGTATCTCCGCGGCAGTTCATAGACACCCCATTACTGTTAGAAAATATGTAGGTATTCCCAGTCCTCTTAAAACCCACTGCGGAATACTTGAAAGAACAATAAACAAAGCCAAAATTTTTACTTGTATACAGGCACAGGATATTTGGAATGATTCGCGCGAATGTCCCTTGCCAGCGTAACAGGCTCCGCAACCCAATGATGAGAGGTGGTGTGGACCTTGCTATGGAGTAACCCTAACCCTGACTCTCTGGCAGATTGGGATGGAGAATTTTACCATCCCGGAAGCAATTGTCCCGCTGCGCGAGATAACCGAGTGCTTACATCAATCACTGAACTAGTGAGGAACCTAGTGTATACCGTCCTCACTAATCCTCTGAATAACAGTACGAGTAAGGAAGCATCCTGCAAGGCCGCAAGTTGTGGACGACGGTGACGGTGGGAACAGTCACAGATTTTCCAAGGGTGGGTTGATTCGCGCTGCCCACCGACGGAAACTCGCAACTTTATCGCACGCTTTCCTGAAAAGTCACGAGTGTTTGCTATCAGCAGCGGTCATTTAAGGCATTTGAGTCTGTCAATTTAAGCAACCCCCGCCGAGCAATCACCTGTCGCAATTCCTTTTCGCAAGTTATCGATATATTCTCTTATCAATGACTGGACTTCGTCGCATCCTCATCATCTCTCTGGGTAACCCAGGCCAGTACCGGAATACATACCACTCGGCAGGACATCTTGTCCTGGAAGGCCTCCAGAAACTCCTCCCACGCGAGCAACCTGTCTTTACCCTGCAAAATATTGGCCGCGAGCGGACCCTTGCCTCAGTCGGTGAACGCTGGTCACTGCTGCAGTCGCCAACGTTGATGAACATCTCTGGGCCGTGGGTTGCCAGAGCCTATCGCGAACACCTTATTGAGCGTGGGTTGTCTCCAAATCAACTCGGCCTTGTCCTTGTACATGACGACCTCGAGGAAGCACTGGGAGATGTCAAAGTTCGTGCATGGAAGGCCAGTCACCGTGGACATAATGGGGTGAAAAGCGTGTTTGGAGCATTATGTCTGGATTCAACAGCCAAGTCAGCGCGCGTATCAATTGGAATCGGCAGACCAGAAACTAAAGATCGTGCGTTGGTGTCAGACTATGTGTTGAGCGAGATGCCGAAGTTTGCGAAAATGACACTATCCCAACGGGCGAGTAAAGACCTGTACGTGGCTCTTTTGGAACTCGAGGACAAATGGAAATAACAAAGCTGGGGCAAAGAAGTTTTGTGATAGAGTCGGGCTGAGTGTTTATGATACCCCCTTCCAACTTGATAGACTCAACATTTATAGATGCATTTTGTCCCCGTTCTAGCAATCGGAAATTCTCGTGTTTGTCCTCGGGTCCATGCTCAGAGTTTTGACTTTTCCCTTTCTCTCGGTTTCATAAATCCCCCGAGCGCTCCTGCCCCGTCCCCAATTCCAACAACTTCCTCTCTGTCCGATATGGTGATTCCTTGAATACGGCAATCCACATTTTGGCTGGCCTTGTTGCTTTTGTCATCTCCGAACTCGACCCAACTGTGCCCCCTTAAAGGGCGGCGAGGCGGTTCAAAGTGTCCTTCCCCCTTATCCGGATCAACTCCATCGCTCGTCTCAGCTTTCAAGTCAATTGGGTCGCCAAGTTGCGAAGGATTGACCTCCTTGATGTCTGGGTGGACTTTCTCTGCGATGCGTTGTCTGAGGGGCTTGTAAGGCATTGTTTCAATCTTTAGCAGCCTTGTACTGGAGAGTCAGAAGTTCTGTTCCCTTCCGTGTGTAGGTAATCTGTGGTAAAGCCGAGAAGAGAGTTATTTTGACACATAATCCCCGGTTACTTACCTATGTAGTATCCAGAGTCAAAGGCTCAGTGAAGAGCACGTATGACGTCGTCTTATCGGCGCGATGATATCATTGTGTTGTTCCCTCAACCGAACTTCGCTAGAACAGGGTTTACTCAATTGTCCATACGCCTGCCTACCGATGCCAGCGTGTGGACGTCTGCGGCAGCATGCAGTTGAGCACTGATTGGTGTGTTCTCAACTCGGCTGGTTTGCTCCCCCATTGCAACCTTCAAAGGCGAAAGCTTCAATGGTCTGAAACAATGGTGTGCTGGTAGCTGAAGTAACATGCTTCAAGTTGAAACTATAGTTAATTTTACCTCGAAAGCCCCTTAAGTTAATCCTCCCAAATGGTAACAGAACCAAAAGTCTGCAGTTCAAATATATACTACATGAAGTCAAGCAATGGCTTCCAATTCCGTGGGCAGGATTCTAATTTCCTCGGTGGGAGTGCAAGAAATGTCACGACTAGGATATATCTGCCCAGGTTTCCAATGTGGATGCTGAGACGAAGTCTCCGAGCAGTCATGGTTCAGGGTGGCTTGACCACGCCCTTTAAAGGTGATCCTATCGTTTTTGTCAGCTTCCCATTACATTTGCACGTATAACTCAAGTGTTGTGCACAGCAGCTTACGGCCATTTTGGATCCCGGTCAGTGCAAACCCACGTTTGGTTGACCCTGAGCTTCCCCGACCCCATTTCAAAGTCAAGTGTGGTACTTCTAGCCGCAGGTTGAATTTTGCTAGCTTGGCTTGCAACATGGCCGTCTTTCTCCTCACAATGATAGACGACATTCCCATAAAGGAAGTTATTCAGCTGGTTTTCCAGGGCTTCGCATTGCGTTGTTGATCCATCAGCTGGGTTGTGAAGTTCGAAGGAAACAGATCCCGATGAATTCTGATGGGAAGGCATTGCGAATACATAAGAGGCATGGAAAGATAACACTCGAACAATCCAAGCAAAGGAATTGAACGAGATTGATGTGCAACCGGTAGCAACGGTGTGGCCTTCCAGCATACTAGAATTGGCTGAGAAATGGTTGCCCGCGATTGACGTATTGATCGGTGTTGAGGTCACAGACAAGACAAGCCACAAAAAGAGGAGAGATAACAGGAGAGGTTGACTCTTGAGCTGCATTATGTCAGGTCCCATAGTGAACAGTCTGATTTGAATGATGTGATCGTGATTCTGAAGAGATGGATATTGTGCTGTGTGACATTCGGACACAGTCAGACAGTCTACACCAGTTCGGTTAGGAGTAGGTGAAAACCCTTAAAAGTTGGGGCGCTGGATTTTATAGGGTGACAATCACGAGTATTGAATACTAAGACAAGATGTGAGTTTCAGAGCTTGTCGAGAGGTTTGAACCGGCCTTCCCAAGGAGCACGATGGTACCTGAATCTTAAAGAGGTCATGGAGACGATGTCCCATCCCAGGTAGATATTTTAGGAGCAGGTGGACAAAGGCTTGGCAAGTCCACAGGATGCAACAGGAACTCGATAACGCCGGCTGAGCCACCAAGATAGGTAGTTGGCTAACCGTGAATCTGCAATCCATCAGCCCTCTCGTTGCAGCTTGTGATTCTATTCCCGATAGAGTTGCGGGCCAAAGAGCAGTCTATATGGTAGATGCTTCGTATAGCTTCTTGGCGGGCTGGCAACGTGGTGGTGTGATCTAGTAGGCACCTTACCCCTTAATGAGACATGCGATTCGGCCTCTTCTTCTCTGTTACTCTGCATTCGCCATATCACAACAAGACTTTAATCTAACATACCATATTCAATTTAGGACCGAGAGCTGAGTGGGAGGAGACATGAATCGCGGTGGTGACGATTATGAATCGCAATGGCTGGCAGGGAGTGTAACAGAGCTGCGATGTGGCCTATGATGTGGAGCCGGGCCGCGGTTTTCCGTCAACCTTCGCAGAAGAGCTTGACGGTCTTGGCTTCACTTCAGGCCTGTAGAAAAAGCCAGGATGTTGGGTAAGAGCCTATCGCAATGGAAATGAGTAGATGGCCACAAGGGCCCGAAGCCTAATGCAAGCCGATTCTGGCGTACAGGATGGGTGTTGGAAGTGAAAATATTAATCCAGGTCGGCGGAGGCCAATAATTGTGCCCTAACAAGCCCATCTTCCTCCGGCTCGTCACCAAAACACAGCCAACAAAGCCGTAAAATTACCCAAATTTCGTACCGTACAGTTTACCCCTCGTCCAATTGTTAGTGCGAAACTTTGGACAGAGGTCCTAGTCAGATTTGCACGATAAACGGCAATTTTCTTAGGGTTGAACGCTGGTTGGAATGATCAAGCAATGGATTCTACCAATTAAAAATATTTTCTTGGCCAGAAGGTGATTAATTTGTGGTTGGGTTGTGATGTCGTTGGGCGTTCGTGGTCCCAAAGTCTTGCGCCAATAAATAATTTAGAAGCACATGATATAGCACGTGATTGTGGAGCAAGCGGTTTCTAAATGGCCCCAACCTAACCCAGCTGTATTCTCGCCCACACAATGAAGCCAGTCAAGGATCAATGACTTTGTTTTTTCTGCATCATGTTTGTTTTAATTAAGCTCTGCACTGTTCCATCACCCCAACTTGTTTGGTCTTTTGGACGCGCCGTTTGTGTTACACTATGGAATAAAACCTGTACGTCTCTGCATGGAATATTGTCAGTGGTCCTTGTCTCCCCCATCCACTTCCGATGTGAAAACAGATTTCTAGGGGGCTAGGATGAATCTGACCAAATACTGAGCTTCCTGGATTTGCAATATCCCCGGAATAACGTAGGTCGATTAGCTGAGTCAATGTTGTATTCCCCGAATTTATAGTCAGTTGTGCAACTCCCAACATGCTGTGTGCGAAGCACAGCCAAAACTTGAGCAACGCCTGACGGACCACGCTTATTCTTACCCTGCAACACTCAACACGAATCACTTCTTCGGCTTCCTCGCCTCCGTATATCCCGGTAAAGCTTTCAGCCCTATCTTGCTGTTAGCTACAACCTCCAAACTCAAGTAGTCCATATTGGACACTGTGTTACAATTGGAACGACGATAAGGGAAGATTTTTGCGAGAGGAAAACCTTACAGCCGTCAATTGGCTCATCGACGGCACTCGATAGAGTGCACCTGTTCATCGCGGCGATGCTTTGAGTCTTGAGCACTGGGCAGTTGATATAGCATGCCGTATCCATGGCACGCTGAAGCGAATCACCCTTCCAACCGAAGATATAATCTCCGTGAGAGCCATATCCGGTCCTAGCATACATCCAGTAAGCATCATCTTATGTTTCAAGGATGAGCGGCATGTTTACCTGTCATCCATCGACCACACAAACGGCTGTGAGCCATCTTCTGGCCAGATATCCTTGTGGTTGAACTGACGTGTATCCCAGATCGTTTCATACATAAGTTGTGGTACATGTATGGGATGAGATGCTGGGCACGGCCCCCCACTCTCAAAAGTTCCGGATTCTGGGTACGCCATGTGACTTATGTGGTCCGGGGAATCGAGATTCTTGCCGTCCCAACAAGTTGGGAAGCGCACGTTGGCCATGATTCCCTCCGGGCATGGCTGCTTGGGGAAATCTAGCGTCTCAGGATACCGCGTGTACAGATCCTGTAAGCATGTGTACGTGATTTGCCGGAACCTCTTGGCCTCTTCCTTGCCCCGAGCTGATGCTTCGCCCACCAGCATGCGGAACCCTGTCTTGAAGGCTGTTACCCGTGATGTCTGCTGAAAGGTGGCCAGGCCATCTTGCATGTAGTAGACTGTCATGCCGCCATTACCGCCTTCGAACCCAACGTTAGGCCGCTGAGGAACTCGGTGATAGGAACCGTTGCGTGCGCGGAAGAACAGCACAGCTGTCCAGTAGTTAGAGAAGTCTTCACTAAACTGGCATGTCGTGCATGTGGCCTTTTCTGCTATATCTCCGTCCGCCGGGTCCATCGTCGCGTTGAAGGCATTCTATCATGGTTTATAAACAGGTTATTCAATGTAATTCATCTTTTCTTCATCTTTTTCTTCGGTCTATTACTTACACCACCAATGATCTGGTGAAGATGGGGAGAAGGATTCATGCCAGGGGTCACGAGAGGATCGAGCCGTTCGACAACCAGTTGGGAGCAACCGAACCGGATGAGAGCTGATGCTGGCACTGCCAGTGCAAGAGTTATAAGTGGGTCCTTTTTCATCTTACCTGCTATTTTCCTCCTATTTTAATGGTTTGTAAGCTAAATGTAAGAAATGGGCCGTTGTTATTGGACGAAGTAAGTTGGCTTTGACAGGATGCTTAAGCAGCTAGCGATCTTGTTGAGGTCTTGTTTTCACTTGACCATTGGTATTGCGTCTGCAGTCTTATGACTGGAGAGTGGCTCTGTTATATTCTCGATCTTATGCATAATGTTTTGAATCATGCCAGCCAAGGACGTAAGTTCGATGCATACGGGAAGCAGACGGCAAGAACATCATTGATGTGCCTGACCAAGATTTCTGATATATAGGATTTTGCCCAGATTCACCACGCTTGGCTTCATATGGAAGATTAGGTTTTGAGGTTATACAACCGCTATAACAGTGAATTGCCTATGCACCCCTAACTGACTACCAACGCTTCATCCAATCACATTCAGTTTGTTCCGTTTCTGCTATTGCTTACACCTTGCCGATGTGTACCGTTATCTACTAAAACAACACTGGTGAACACAATTCCAGCATGGTAAGTGTGCACAGTCTAACCAATGCGGCGTAAGTCACGAAAATCTACTTTATGTGACATGTTCTTGCTTTCCGCGAGGTATGGCTTGTCCGATGCTTTATCACCTCCTGTCGAGGGTTCCCTGGGGACGCTTGTCTTGAGATATGGGATGTGATACAAACCCACCCGTATTGCATTTTTCACTATTTATATATCTCGAAGGGAAAAAACACGCACATAATTTATGTGAAAGTTGGGTAATCAAGATTTGATGCAAAATGTTCGCCAAAAACATTTCCAGCAGTGGATCGGGAATTGAGCCCGATGCGGGGGTCGAACCCGCAACCTTGAGATTAACGGAGAGTTCTTAAGAGTCTCACGCTCTACCGATTGAGCTAACCGGGCACTGGGAAGTCACTGTTGATGCTGCAGCTATGCTTGAGTTTTCGCTCAACTAGGCGTTCGATAGGCTAGCTCAAGGACATCTTGGTTTGAACTCCTTAAGTACAATCGATCTAGTTTGGCACCTATATACATAAGCCAAGAAAATCATTCGTCACAATGGCAAGATCCGACAGCTCTAACATTGACATCCTGGCTAAAATATCAAAGCTCCAAGCACAAGCAATGAAGTCACGATGTTAGAAACCAAGGAATCTGATTCGTTGAAAAGCGCAATATCTACCTAGCTGACCTTAGACACAGAACACCACCGTCGATGCACCACGTCGGTCATACTAGGTCCAAAAGCGGGACAAGACCCCCTGATGCCGACCTTTTTTGCCCCCGTCATGTAACAAAGAGACACACAGTCTGGGCATTCAGCTCATCACTCTGCATCTAGCGGGGCCCTTGGCGGAGTGTCGTTGACCTGAACGCCTCCGCGTTTCTTCTCATGGCTATCAGGCATGGGCAGAGCCCAGCCACCTTCACCTTCAGGAGTGGCAAGCCACAGTCTAAGCAGATGACGACGCGGAGCTGGGGGAGCGAAGTCTGATCCGTGGGAAGGTGAATTAGCTGGCAAGACGGAGAATATATCAGATATAGGAGCAGGGTGTTCATACCTTTATACGCTGTTCTAGCGTGAAGCAAATGTGAGTTGCTCACAAATTGGATATCTCCTACTTCAAGGATCATGTGCAACGCTTCACGTTGGCATGTATCTTCCAGAATCTGCATCGCCCTCTTCTGCTCATCGCTCAGTGGCGGCAATAGGCCCTTATCCCAGAAACGCCAAAGCGACCGAACATAGTACGGATCCCACTTGCAGTACAACCGACCCTTGCTCCCATCCTTCTCGAGATACACCACCGGCTGTCGAATGTACTCCTCCTGGCCAATTGACACCTCGCCCTTGCGGTCAAAGTACCAGATGGGCTTGGTCAACAGTTCTGCGACATCTGGATGCTCCCGTTGGAGGATGTTCCACACATTGTGGACACTCACGATGTCGCTCTCACCGCCCTCTTGGGCACGGTGCAGGCACAGAAGCCCGACGATGTCACAGTCGTCGGCGTGAAAGAATTGACGGGCAGCCGTGCGGTAGATGCGCACAGAGTCAATCTGCTCCGGGTTGTCGCCAACGTCTTTGACGTGGCCCAGGACGTGCCCGAGGCCGTTCTGGGAGACGAAGTAACCCAAATGAGTGCCGAGACCCATATAGGCTGCCGCAGTTTTTAGGGGTTCCCATTTCCCTACGGGAAAACCCTTGAAGAGGATAAAGCCCTTGCCGTTGAGGAGATCATCACGTAGGGCTGCAAGAGTGGGCGCAAGTTTGGGAAGGGGGAAAAACTCTTTCGAGATGCCTTCCAGCGGAGTACCGCTAGCGATAAAAGCGTCTGTAGCCTCAGAGAGCTCATCAATCTCTTCCTCGGTGAAGCGATGGATCCAACGTTCGGGGTGGTCAACGAAATCTTCCTTTTTCCAAACAGTAGGCCCTGTGATCTCCTTTGGGAAAGCTTCATAAGGCTTGAGGAGATCATAGAGAGGTGGGTGCTGGCCCGAAGTGCGGATCCCGTCGGGGAAGATATGCCGGGGAGCATCGTCGTTGCGCTTAGAAATAGGAGGAGTGAAGGGAGCCTTGGTAGGCTCGTCAACGAGAATCCCGGGAGCCATCGAGAATTTAATATGGGCGTTTTGCTGAATGTTCGAAGGAACAGAGGAAGAAGGGACTAATAGAAACTGATGAGGGAGGCGCAGTAGTGCTTGCGTCGATACACTTCATGGGAGAGATCAAGCTCGGTATAAGTAGGTGTGTAAATTTGTGCTAGATTGGTCCATTGACTCAGTGGTGACAGCTTCCGTATGCAGGGTCGTTGTTGCGGCTCAACATGGATGATGGCGTGATGGCCACAGCTGACAGCCATGAAACATTGAGAGCAGGTCAACTGTGGGGTTGGAGTGCCAATTGTTCAGATTGGGATTGTTGAGTGCGTCAGGGCCATTGCGATATACTGTAGCGGGATGACGTGCTCGAGGTCTTTGAGGTGGGAAGCTCCACAGGACGAATAGCACCATGAGATGCGAAACTTGAAAACTATGCTTTTGTAGAATGAGACATGCCGTTCGCCTGTTCTAAACCGATTGGTTAGCAAAGGCACGTTTTGGGTCGGATGGATAGATCCATGCAGGAGGTTAATTCTGGGGTAATCTGGAGTTGATGACCACGGACCGGGGTCAAGATTGGATGGATGACAACACAACATCCAAGGAACTTACCCCGCAGCACCCCTGATTGCCTCCAGAAACAAAAGTCGGTACAATTGGACATCAAGAGCGACTTACAGTCACTTGACGATGTGTTTGAATGGTTCAGAGTCAGTGATATTGACTTCAAGGAGCTGAAGCAACGTTCTGGCACAGCACGAGTTAGACAACAGGGGCTTGTCAACGAAAAGCTAATGCAAGCTTTAATAACAGTGAGGGGCAGTCTGTTTCGCCAGAGCGGGAACCATAGTGAACCATATGAATTGAACATATGCCGTATTAAAGCATGCTAGTATTAAAGGTACCGAAATCGAGAAGTAAATGATAGAGTATGCCTAGAAAATATAAGAACATCATCACCTGCGCGGGTATTTGTAACGATAAAACAGCCAAGGCGATTATTCTGATGGTTAAACATACGTTTGCTCAGCTGTTAGTGGTTTCAGGCGCTTCAGCGGGTGCGCCTCGGTGTTGAGAACATAATCGTCTAAGCTTATTAGGTCGGGCTCGCTGAACATCAAGTAGAAGTACTTGAGTGTCTCGCCAATCCAGAAGCTTTCCATCCTGTCAAGCTTAGCTGACTTGCCTCTCGGAGCGGTGACATCGACAAGTCCCGAATTGGCGAGGGGTGTCCTTGTGTTCTCTTCAATAGCCCGCCACATTTGCCAGGCAGTATCCAGCAAGTCTTTGCGGCCCGTGAGGCGGTAGAGAATAAATACACTCTCTATGGCCTCGGGTCGGAGGTGGTACTTCCCATCTCTAATGGCAATGATTCCCTGTGGCAGGTGTTTCTCCTCGATGATGGCATCTGCTTTGTCTGCATCTTTCTCTGGATCCAAGCCTGCCTTGAGCAGGACGGCCCGTTTCCACCGCTCAGGATCCCAGGGACAATCTTTGTCGTCGCTGTCGTTTTGGCTCTCTTTGCAGGGTAACATAAAGAAGTTTTCTGGCATGATTCCAGAGGGGGTCGCATTGTAAGTCCATACACAACCGTCGGTAATTTTGGTCCCTTTGTCGACATGTGTGTCATTCCCTATTAGCTTGCCACCTAAGAGAAGCATACCTCCAGCAAAGCAGACTAAATGCTGGGCTTCTGGCTTGAGGTATATGGTGCGGCTGCCGTCATCTCTTTTGTGAACAGTAACAAAACCTGAGATGAGAATGTCGGCATTGTCGGGTACCATCGGACGGAAGAGGTTCTCACGGATGGCGGTGTCCATAGCAACCTCGTACATTTCACGATATTCTGGAAGCAACCCACCCATTAGGGCATGAGTCTTTGGTAGATACTCGAAAAGAGAATCGGCCATGGCCCCGAGAGTATAATCGGGGTGGCTCGAAAAGTCTTCATTCCGTGGATTGACTACTACCGGCCACAAGCCAGGCAGGAGAGTGGTGTTCTGTGACGCGCGTAGTGTGCTGGTGATGCGCTGCACGGCGTCAAACCATTTAGGGTCGCCCGTGATCATAGAGAGTCGTATGAACTCAAGGGCAAAAGTCCCAAGCTCCGCGATGAGAGCATGTTCAGGAGCTTGTTGCTTCTTTCCTTGGGCGGCAGCACGAGCATCCCATCTAGTAATGGGCATTCGGTTAGGAGTATCGAAGGCGACATAGAGCATCTCGCCAACCTCACGGGCCTTGGCAAGTAGCCTCTTGTCGCCGCTGAGTTCATAGGCGCCTAGGAAGCCACCGAGGTATCGGATGTTGGTCTCGAAGACGTTGATCAGGTCCTCGCCAACTGACTCGAAATCGATCGTAGCCGCAGCCGTGACGGCTTCGTAGAATTCATCTTTCATGTCCATGATCCACAACGTGTCAAGGCTGTCAACAAGGGTGGCACCCCATCCACCAAAGGGGTTGAGCTTCTTGCCACTGACCGGAGCAAGCTCATCGCTCTTCCAGGCAAGCCTGCGATAGGATGACCAGCACCGCTTCATGGCGGCCTTGACAGCGTCGCGACGCTGAAGGCGCAGCTCACGTTCTGACGACGACTCAAGCGCAAAGTCATGCTGTAATTTAGGGAGGAGGGACGGCTGGCTAGTCGGAAGCGGAAGCATGCTGGTGACGGGGTAATGAGGCTTCATTTGGCTCCATGCTGCCTTGACGCGACTGGAGCTCTCTTGGAAAAAGGACTCGTCCCCTGGGACGGGATTTCCGGCAGGAGTGTATGGTCTTGCATTGGAGCCTCCTGAAGTTCCTGGGAGCCGGTTATCAGGTATAAATCTAGGAGAAGTGGCATCAAGCCGCTGAAATGAAAACACGACAAAAAGAAGGACAAAAGCAATGAACAATGCCAATGACTTCCGTCGCAAGAAACCACCCGGCATTTTAGAGTGTCGGGGCTCTGGCGACTGTACGCCCTTGTGTAATGGCGATGAAAATGACGGTACTTAGGCAGGAGGAAAGTTGCCTATCCCAGGGAGTTGTGTCGGTCAAACTGCACACTGCCATCTCCAAGTCCCAGCTACATCCAGTACGTAAGGCAGGTTGGTAGGCAAGTGGGTACGGCATCCACATCTCCTAGAGTTGGAAATATTCTGACAAATAAAATGATTTCCATTCTTTCTAATAGCCCTAAATTACGCCTGAGATTTTCATTGGTCCATGCCACCTCTTTTTTGCTGATACTGCTTACTATTTTCGGTAATGAAAACTAAAAGTCCAAGTGTTACGCGTCCAGCAGCTGCCCCGCAGCGGCGCGGTGGAACCAATGAGAAGCCGCTGGGCATAAGCAAGCAACCAATAGGAGGGTCCCGAGAGAGCTAGGGATGTGGACCAACCAGAAGTGTAGCGCAGTTATCGCAGTCTCTCACTGATATGCTGCGATAACTACGGGAAATCAAGGCCCAAATAAGCAACGGTAACAAGGCAGGCATACCAACGGCTTCGAAGATAAATATGTATATAGAATCACCCATCCTCAAGAGCCACGACGAAGACTCCCCAGTCAGCAATAGAAACAGTTATCAACCAACAACTGGTGACCAGTGAATTCCATACACTACTGTGTGAGGACCCCAGTCCCTCAGGCTCTTCGAACCCATATCAGGAGGTTGTGGAATCGTCGCAACAAGTATATAGTTATGCTAATAGATAATATATTACTTAACCGTCCTATGGTAGAAGTGATCTTAGGCGATATGTGACAAGCTACCGAGACTTTCTTGTGACGATTCCACAACCTCCTGAGATGGGTTTGAAGAGCCTGAGGGACTGGGGTCCTCACACAGTAGTGTATGGAATTCACTGCAGTCACCAGTTGTTGGTTGGCAAGTGTTTTTATGCTGACTGAGGAAGTCCTCATCGCAGTTCTGGAGACAAGAGATTATATATACATATTTATACTCGAGGACTATTGGTATGCCTGCCTTGCCAGATATCATCGGCCAAGCTCAGGATTATCGTTAAGGGAAAGAGGTTGATTGTGGTTCTTGGCAGCGACAATATTTCCTTGCCTCTGGTTGGTTTATCTTCTGGTCCCACTTGGGGCTTCCTCATTGGTTCCCACTACTCTAGGGTGGCTGATCCGCATTTGGGCTGTTACATATCTGGGATGGATTCAAGTTGGATTAGAGAGAGAGGATTCAGACTTCAAGCACCGTGGTAACCAGTTGTACCGCGCAATTGTTTGCATTGCTAGCTGGGGAATTCTTCGGCCCAGTGGCCATTGAGGAATCTATCTACCCTACTTGTACTCAGGATCCCTTTTTGTCTTATAGCGCCTTTTGAACCCTGTCTCTCGCACTTCCCACGATATTTTATGTCGCTCTTCATGCGATACTTCCCTTGCGTTTCATTGGCTGTTCTGGATCCATTTCCTCCGTGCATTTTATTGATTCTATGTACCCGCCCTGCTTCTTGCACCCTGATAACTCTGTTGGTCTTATTGGTCGTGACAGCCTAGTCATCAAACATCTCTAGCCTTCAGGGCCTTGTTATTGTATGGTGAACCGTGCCAAAAGGAACTTCCAGGGGAAGCCCCACTCGACAGACAATCACGTGCGATAAAGAGCCGTACATAACTTATGGATGCCTGGTCCATACTCTACCAGTGGTAGGCGGAGCCAACATTGGTAAGGTCAGTACAAGATGTAAGGCTCACCAACTCCTGACATTGAGCGCCTAGGCCAGCCTGTTCTCCAAACCTCAAGCTGTTTGGGAACTGAGAATAAAAGAAAAGGTTAGCTATAGAAGGTAAGTTCGAGACAAGACATCAATGGTAAAAGAGAAAGCCTCTCAGCAACGAGAAGAAGACAAGCCCAAAATCTCCTTAAACCAGTGCTTCATCTGCACCAGCCACCACTTTAGCTCACAACCGCATACCGTATCAAGCCCAGTGCTCCTCCTAGCACAATGGCTAATGGCGCATTCAGCCCAAAATACCTCCCTCCAACATAGCTCGTTGCCGTTATTACCACCCACCAAGGATCATCACCAAGACTCCTTCCTGACTGGAAACCCACATCTATGTACCCTACCATGAAGATGCGATACACAGCTGTGTAAATCAGGCCAACCGCACCCGCGTTTACTCCACGAAAGATGGCCTTCATCCATCTTCGATTGCGAACGGCGCCCCAAACCCCCATTGTCCCATGAACCAATGCAAGCCCAGGGGCAAATATGCCAAACCATGCAATCACCGCTCCCGCGACTGAATTGTGTCCGCCGTTAATTGCCGTTAAGCTTCCCAGAAACACTGCGAAGTTGAAGTTAGGTCCTGGAAATGCCTGAATCAATGCTAGGCCGATCAAAAAGTCGCGTGGTGCTACCCATCCCTCTGCCACGACATACTCGCGTAGCAAGGGAACCACAACTGGACCACCCCCAAAGATTATGGTTCCCGCGAGATACATGTTGGAGAAAAGCCGATAGAGCAAAGGGGAACCGGGAGGAGGAAAAGCACTGCGCACTGCCATGACGACGACAAAGGTCGTAAGAAAACATCCGATGATGGCAGTTCCAGCTTTCCATGTTAACAGGTTCAGCTGGTGGGAAGGAGGAATAATCCGGGGCTCCTGTTCCGCCGAGGACTGGCTATGCATGGCTGTAATATCTTGCATTTCATGTCGTCCCGGTGTCGACGAGGAGGCAATTGGTGTTGTGCTGATGCCAGCTGGCACACGCTGCTTACTGACTTCGGCTCCCTCCCCAACAGAGATCTGTCCTTGTTCCTCAAGGTTCTCATCCCTTTGTTGTCGTCTTATTGCCTTCACGAGCTTAGAAATGGGCCGATGTACCCAACGATAGTCGAAAATAAGTGTCGCAGCGCCAGAAATAGCCATCAGAACGGGGAAATACCAAAGCGCATTATACAGCATTCCAGCTGCACCAGTAAAGAACACAACGATCCTCGTCAGCTTATCTGTAATGGCTTTCCGTGACAGTTCGACGGCAGCTAATGCAATCACGCCTACAGTCGCTGCGTTGAGACCTGATAACAGCGCATACACTGGTGCTGGGAGCTTCTCGTCGATGTTGGAAACTCCAATTGACAGGGCATACATGCCCAGGGCACCTGGTAAACTCCAGATCAAGAAGCTTGCGAGAGCAGCCAAAGGGCCAGCACGTATCATGTTGATACAATATAGCATCTTCGTACTGGCCGGCCCAGACAGTGATTGAGAGATGCTGAAGAGCTCTTGAAACACTTGCTCGTCAATCCATTGTTTTTTTTCCACAAATTTCTTATGAAACTGTCAAGAGCATTGGTAAGCCAGCGCGCATTCAGCCTTGAAGCGATAATACGGAACTCACAATCTGAAAATGTACCGGCGGCCCTCCAAAGGCTGTGACACCCAAATGCCAATTTGCTCGTAGTATCTTCCAAGCCTGGTGGCCCAATGTGCGCACCTGGGCTGTAAGCCCTGGAATACCGATATCCGGGTAACTCATTTCAATCTATATGGCCGACGATGGTTACTACGAGTAAGAAAAGAATGAAAGAGGTTAATGGGAGAAGTGGGAGAGTCTCAGGAGTGCTAGCATTTGTTTTGTGCTTCTGCTGTAGAATGGGATTTACCGCAGTCACCGATGATGCAATTCTTGGCTTTGGCCGTCTAGCCAATCACGGCTATATCTGAAAGTTAGGGTGTTGGAAACGATCAGTCCCATGCCCCGTGAACTGTGGGGGAATATTCAATACACTACAACTACTTTTCCCTGGTGTTATAGCAACCATGACACTTCATTTCTGGATTATGATGATCTTGATATCTAGTCTTTCTGGAAACACATACCTAGGTAGATAGTCTCATCATGTCATGTGCTATGTCAGATGGTATCTGTTGCATCACTCAATGGAACAGTTAGGGCCCTCGTCATATCTGGTCATTCGATGATTCCAATCCAGGAGGCAAACCTTAGTACCTCTAGGCTTCAGGGACGATCTTCTTGCAACCAGCTATGGAGATATCCGATAAAACGTTGTTAATTTGATCAGTTAGGCAACACCAAGCCTCCACTGCAGGCAACGGAGAAAACTTGACTGCACGATAGAGCAAGGATATAAGCAAAAGGAGAGTAATGTCACAAGAAATTGAATCAAGAGATAGTCTGTGCTGCTAAGTAATGCATCGCTGACTTCAAGGGGATCACATGCTGATTTAGAACAACAAAAAGCCATTGAAATTGAGTTCACAGCTTCCTGGCTGACCGTTTGAGCACAGGAACTGCCTCAAAAGTCTGCCTAAAACTCACAACACCATGAGCCCAACTGACACGCCGACCAGCATTGCAATGTCTGCAGCTGGTGTAGTTCCCGGAGCTGCTCCAATGAGGCTGGCCGATGCTGAAGGGGTGGTTGTGTAAATGACAGAAGGTGTAGAAGCTGAAGTTGAAGACACAACGCCCGAAGTAAACGGCACTCCTCCCGGTGTGCTACTTGCCCCAACGAAGGCAGGAGCTTGAGTTGCAGCTGTGGGGTTAGGGGTCGCAGTCGAGTTGGCAGGGTTTAAAACCCTGTCAATAGCCGTCAATTTCAACAAGGCCTTGAGTCAGGAGCTTAGGTGACCAAATGAGGGAAAGGACTCACCCGTCAATGATGTGCACAATGCCGTTAGCAACCAGCAGATCTGCCTGAATCACACAGGCGCTATTGATGAACAGCCGACCGTTTTCAATCCGGAAGTAGACATTCCCTCCCTGGGATGTGGCCTGGCTGGCTACTCCACTACCACTGCCGCTTAGCCCTGCCACTGATCCAGTGCCAGAAGTCGAGCCACTTGCTGCATTGTTTATGTCGTCGACGATCTGCTCGCTGTAGAGGACCTTCCCTCGAATCACATGATATCCGAGGACTGTGGTCAGCTCGTCGGCAGTCAAACCGGCCACCAGGCTGCCTATGGCATTAAAAGCCTGGTTATTAGGCGCGAAGATGGTGAGGTCATTTGCTTGGTTAATGCTAGTCTCAGCCTTTGCCCGGCGAATGGCACCCAATGCAGCCGTCAGGTTAGCACTTAGAAGCGTATCAGTGAGCGACGGCGGGATAGTCAGGACGGAATCGATGACATGGAGGATGCCATTTGCGTATGGGAAATCCTATGATCGAACAGCTAGTTTAATCATGAACGAGGCTCAAATTTGCCGTCAATGAGTGCCGGTCAACTTACGTATGGCTGAACAGTAGACTGAGCAGCATTGCCGGTATAGAACGTGATCGCGCCATCATCGGATCGGGAGATAATGCGCTGACCGCCGGTAATGTTGGAGTAACCGGCGATGTTGAGCATGGTCGGGAATGAACGATCCACCGTCAGGTTTGAAATCCAATACAAGCCATCCAAGACGTGATAGCTCAAGAACGCTGTGAGCAAGTTGGCGTCCTCAGCGAGCTGAGCTGCAAGGGGAGTGTTGTAGAGCTGAGCCATAGCATTGTTGCTTGGCGCCAGCAGAGTGACACCTGAAGCACTGCTGAGAATGCTATAGATCAGTTCTTCAGACTCCAGCCAGCTGGTCAGCGTCGACAGCGTCGCGCTTTGCGCGGCCAGCACATCAGCCAGAGTCTGGCATGTCGTCAAGCGCGGGGCTAGGAAGAGGAGTATCCGATCCAGTCGCATCAATACCAGTACTCAATCGTTCAGTCTGCTCAAGAAAAGAGACAGGCTGAAATATGATACCTCTGAATTCTTCGAGCTCCCCAGAGCATTATACCTGCCGGTATGCGCCACTGGCGCAGGAAGCGACGTAGCGATCACGTCGGCCCAAATCCATGGCGAATGCTGATTTTGGGAGCACTGTAAGTGCTATTGAGCGAGCCACAGTTACGCTTTGACAAATATAATGGTGTTGCAGTGACACTAGATCCCCCGTGATGTTGGATTTGATATCTTATGATGTAGTCTGTGGTTTTAGGAGAACAATGCGGACGTGATATGGTGAGAGACAAGGCTCGAGCTTCCTATAGGTATGTTTTGGTAACTGATGGCCAACCGTGCGCGAAAATAGTCACTAATGACGTCATTAGCACGTGATATTTAGCCCCTTTAGTTGAATAGAGCGCACACACATTGAGATATATCGTAAACGGGATTATGAACCTTCCTTAAGCGGTATTAACTCACCTAACCTTTTCCTTGAGGAAAGCATCGAAGTGGGGTTGTAACTGCATCCCGACATGTCAGGTATTTTACAAGAACTCGTCGATCCGTATTTTACACGGTGCAGGTACCGTACAGTTATATGTCTTACAACCCAGCAGCTCAGCAAGGGTCCCCGACAGCCAACTTGTTGCGGTGACGACATGGCCGCGAACGGTGCTGGCTTCCACGTCTCGCGAGCCTGGAACCTTAAAATGGACTCTTCCGCCTGCAGCATGTGATCTTTTGCTCTCATCCTCCGCTACCAAAAACAAGATTCTCGCCTACTCAAATATTTCGATGTCTCAACTTGTCGATGCTACGCCCTCCGCCAGCTCTTCATCCCCAGGATCGCCCAACGCTCTGCTCGCTCCGTGCTCTAGGTCCTCCAATGCGTTCGCCGAATCTTGGCATGTCGCTCATCACAAGGAAGGAACCCAGCTCGACGGAATTTACCAACCTGCACTCCCATAAACGCCCTTAAAGTCTCTTGTTCTAGTTCAACTCGCCGACCGCCGCGACTGACGACCAGTCAACTGCGATTATATCGAATTTTGCCAACATGTCTGTCCGAGAGCCAACGCCATGGAATGCAGGCGAAGGGCCGAACCTCACATCCACAAACCCATACTCTCTCCACAAAGCCCTGCACGCACGTCGTGATGAGTACACAAAACCACACCGCTTACGTATCAAGATCGGCACCTGGAATGTTGCTGCATGCCCAGGAACTGAAAAGGACCTCGCCAGATGGTTTGTTGAGGGAGAAGCGCTGAATTCTGCTCCTGAATCCTCCAAGCAGCGGGCGAGTTTTTCTGGGCATCCCTTGGCATCCGGAGTTGAACACGACAACGGCCCCATCCTGCTGACAAAGGATGGTAGGATTGGACTGTACGTTCTTGGGCTTCAGGAAGTCAATATGTTGTCATCTCCAAGCCAGTATATGACGTGGATATATGCTCCTGATACAGCCGCATCAGATAAGTGGAAAGCGGCTCTAGAGGCTGCGTTACCCGCAGGCTACCAACTTGTCGCCGCTGAACAGTTGGCTGGAATGCTACTCTTGGCTTACGCGTCTCCCGAAGTAGCGCCTACAATCAGCCATACCAGCATATGCTGTGTTGGAACCGGAGCTCTAGGTTATCTGGGAAACAAAGGTGCTGTGTGTCTGCGTATCATACTCGGGGAAACAACCCGATTACTTTTTGTCAACTGCCATCTGGCAAGCGGCGTTGGAGACGCATATGCTGAACGACGCATTTATCAAGTCCGGCAAATCTTGTCGCAAGCATGCTTCGACTCGCCCTCTTTACACGGCATCATGGAGGAGAGTAAAGAGAAGATCGGCGCCGAAGACTTTGCCTTCTGGTTTGGTGACTTCAATTCGCGGCTTGATCGGCTACCTGGGGATGACATTCGCCATCTCCTGATGCTCCATACCAAGGGCGAGTATGACGTATCTAAGCAAGTACTCTCACAAGGAGAGACGCTTGGAGAAGAGGCCCTTGGTATGCAACAACCTCCAGCTAGTGGCACTGAGACATCAGATAAAGCCACTGTTGACGCTGAACTACGGATACGATCAGAAGACAAAGGAGAGGAAACCAGCAACTGTGATGACGATTCTCTACTTCCTTCCGACTCTGATGAATTTTCTCTTGATCCACACCAGGACCCTGGCTCTCTCCAGTCAACTCTTGATTCTCTGCTTCCGCACGATCAGCTTCTCCGTCTGATGAAAGAACGCAAAGCATTCCATGAGGGGTGGCGAGAAGGTCCAATAAGATTCCTGCCCACTTATAAGTACGATATAGGCACCGTTACTTCTTTCGACTCTAGCGAGAAACGAAGGCCGCCGGGCTGGTGTGATCGCATTCTTTACCGTTCTCGCATGGACCTGGAACGGTACGAACGAAAAGTCAGAGAGGAAGAGGCACTTCGTAAACGAGAAGAGGAAATGAAAGCACGCGGCATCCTTGAGGATATTGACGATCAAGTGTTGTTTGCCTACGATCCTGAAAACGACGGTGATGATCAACCAGAGACTGCCAAAATTGACTACGACGAATTCAACGAGACCGGAGAAGGACACGACTATGAGACTATGGAAGTTGAAGACAAGGACAAGATATGGCTCGAGTTGTACACATCTCACCAGCTGATCACGTCATCGGATCACAAGCCTGTTTCTTCAATCTTCACCATAGAGTACAACGCTGTGGTTCCCAGCCTGAAGGCGAAGGTCCATGCTGAAGTTGCTCGGGAGCTGGACCGGGCAGAGAATGAGGGGCGTCCAATCATCACTGTTGTGGTTGACCAACACGACGTCCATCAAAATGACAAGGGTCGCAGGTCCGCGGAGAGCGAACAGGTGGATTTCGGAGAGATGGTATTCCTGAGAAAGAAAGCAGCATCGCTCATCATAGCCAATACGGGGAGAGTTCCGGCAACTTTCTCGTTTGTCAGGCCGGCTGTGGAAGGTTTGGAAGACAATACTACACTACATTCGTGGCTCTCAACATCGTTTGTACGCTATGAGCCTCCTGATCAAGACTTCGCCTCGGTTAAACTTGGGACAGAAGTCACTCTCGAGCCGGGTGAAACTATCAACGCGCTTCTCGAGGCCCTAGTCAACGACGTGAATCTAGCTCGCTCTTTAAACCAGGGACAAGCCTTGGATGAAGTACTGATTCTGAGCGTTAAGAATGGTAGAGACCACTTCATCCCTGTGAGGGCTTCCTGGGCCCCAAGTTGCATCGGCTGGTCTATACCAGAGCTTATACGAGTTCCTGACGGGGGCATCCGTGGCTTTGCCAAGTCGCGTTTGCTGGATCAAACCGAGGCTAGAAATCTTGATTCAGACCTACCCGTTCACCGACCTGCTCCAAAGGAACTCTTGCACCTCATTGAAGCTCTCGAAATTCTGACCCAGCGCGCTACAGCCGAAGCGCAAATGATTGAAGATCTTACCATCCCTCACGACCCGGGCTGGCCATTCGACGAAGCTACCTGCACAAGCATCGACCGTGTAACCCGCCTCTCACTCGTCGCCTCTGTCCTGGATGCACTTGATCAAGACCAGCCTCTTCTTCAATCATTTCCTCCGGAAGTATCCGTTCTCGCTCGTCTCGAGGTCGTTTCTCATACATTGATTCTTTTCCTTTCTTCCCTCACCGACGGTATCGTCCCTACTCACATCTGGAATATATTTGTGGAGAACCAGACCTTATTGGAAAAGATTACCACGGCTTACAACAGCATCACCACTGGTTCGCTCGCTTCTGCTAATGCTGCATGTGCCGCTGCACAGGATGCCATACTTGATATCCTCATTCAAGCCTCCCCCCATCACAATATCAGTTTCGTTTTCTTGACTGCAACTCTCTCTCGCGTTGTGGCAGAACTCAGTCCTATGACCAAGACCCAGTGGGACCTGCTGATGCAGCAGCAACCAGCACAACAGCACAAGCTTTCAGGGAGGACTATTGGCTCCTCTATTGGCGGAGTTTTCGGTAGACGTGCTGTGAGTGCTAGCTACAGTTTCACAACCGATGGAAGCAGTAATGCCGCTCCCCACAAGAATGCCCCTGATGCTGCTACTGTCAGCAGGAGGGCGACTAATCTGGATGAGGCGACTTCTGCACTTGCACAGAGACGAGCAAGAGAGAAACGAGTGGCAGATCTGTTTGCGCCACTTATTTGTCATGGTTTGGAGGGCACTATCCAAAGCAAGGAATCGAAGGCCGCAGAAAAGATGAGGGCAATTCTTGGCTTATTTTTGAGGGAGCGCCTCGACTAGAGTAGCATCCTAGCATCCGAAAAGTGGCGATGAGAGATTGGTTGTGTGACCCGCCTTGTCCTGCGTCCGATCATAGGCATAATACTGCGATGTTGTGAGTATGGAGCGACGTTTGTCCCTTATTGGTTTGCCTTCTGCGGTTCGTTTATTGCGACTATTCTCTTCGTCTCTTCCAAAAAAAGCCTTCCGCCTGACCCTGATCCTTTCCTGTTCTGCTTCTTGGTTTGCCCTTAACCCCACAAGTGGTTACTGACCAGAAGCCTTTCCAGGTCGGATTCAAGCACTGTATTTTTGCCTTGTTTCTGCAGCGTCCATTAACTCTTACAGTGAGATATTCCAGCATTCAATAGGACAGAGCCATCTCCGCCACACCAGGGCTCCGTGGCTCACATTAACCCCCCACGACATCCCAGATGCAACACTGATACAAGGTACGGATCCTAGCAACCAGAATGCCTGCTCTTCCTCCATCCCATCATCATAGCCAGGTATCGCGAGCACCACGAAGATGTTCACCCCATCCACAACTAGTAATTAACATCGCTAGGTTCCCTCTCGAATGCAACAACAGTCTTGAAATCCGTGTGCTGCGGGTCAGCAAATCGTGAGGGCGAAGCAATCGCGCAGAAGCATTTTGGGGTTCTTGGGACGAAGAAATCTGGGTGATATCTTTCGCTGTCAGTCAAGGCAATGCCGAGTCCAGCTAATCAAAGGAACAGGCCCTGAGAAGCAACCTGCAGTTACGCAAGCATGCCGAGGCGGACCAAATGGAATGAGACCGTGAACGCCAAACGCAGCTCAGACTCGGTGAAAGCAAATGCAACAACAAAATGACGAAGAAAAGCGAGAGGATGATCGGCCACCAGATGATACCCCATGAGAGTTTGCGAAGGTCATTGTCTCCCCGACAACATTTTCCAGCTTATGAACCCCTTCCATTTGTTGGACTGGATTGGCTTTCGCCGCTTACGTGTACCCAATCCTTACCCAAGCATCAAGAGACGCTCCTGGAATTTTTCGGAGCAATCTTGGTAAGAGTTTAGCCTGTGATCAGGTGCAAGCAGCGTCGCTTTCCAAGCCCACATTCATGCGATGAAACAGCAGTACTGAGCGCAAACGGCGCCAACATAAACTCTCTAGACACGTCAAGCCATGGTCATTCTTCATTCCTACTGAAGACTACGAGAAGCCGTTTGCTAAAGCATGGCCCTGTCTCGCGCAAAGTACCGCTGCAGGTCCGTATGGCGCTAGGTGCTTCAAGCAATTCCTCTCTAGCTATGCATCATGCATGTTCAGCGGCAGTGTTGACCCGCGGCAACCAAGAACAGTCGGCCCGTTACGCAAGCCAACATCAACGTTTTGACGGATATGGTATAAGCGACCTATAAGCGTGGCTGAGCACAGGAGATGATGGGCGCTTAGAGCTGATGTAGTGAAGTTTGAGCACGGGGGTCTCCTTTCCGTCATTGTCACTGGGGCGGCTGGCAGTGGTTGGGCCGAGTCTGAAACAAGGAGTTTCCGGATATGTCATGCGGGATAGTATCAGTCATCCGAGTTTCGATCGCCAAGAAAAGCCCTGGGGAACGGCCAAAAGGCTTGGCCCGGCCACTCTAGGAACTGTCGGTAAGGCTGCCGACCACAGTAAATTAGCGTTCCCGGACCCTAAAGCTCCGTACGTCCACCGGAGGACAGACCGGGTTACCTGCTCCAGGGCTCGACACAGAATAGTTGCCGAGTAGGTTACACTGAGATTGAAGGCCTGCCGTCCGTTGGCCGGCTCTCACCACCCCGGGTTTCACTCCCGACATCGCACTTACACACAGGTTGTCATCTGCTCCATGTATGCACTCCAGATTATGACCGTTGTGCGTTCCAAGCGCGGGAGCGGGATCCGGGTAGCAGGAATGAGATCCGGTATTGATCTGTATGACATTCCTCAAACGGTAATTGGGCAATGTCCTATCACCACCGAACTCACCAACCTTGATCGTTTGGTGAAGGAATTCTCTTTTCCCATGTGTGTATAATAACCTGTTCATTTCTCCCATCCAAGCCACCACCCGTGCGGAGCAAACAGGCATCATCAGACCTCATCTGATTCTCTTCTCCAAGCAAGTCCGTCATCATGAAGCTCCTCGCTCCCCTTGCTCTCGTTGGTGCTGCCAGCGCGCACACTATCTTTGTCTCCCTCGAGGTCAATGGCGTCAACCACGGCGTCGGTAATGGTGTGCGAGTTCCCTCTTACAACGGCCCGATCGAGGATGTGACCTCGAACTCTATTGCCTGCAATGGTCCACCGAACCCAACCACACCCACCGACAAGGTGATCACCGTCCAGGCTGGTTCGGAGGTCACTGCCATCTGGCGCTACATGCTTAACAGTCAGGGCTCTGCTCCCAACGATGTCATGGACAGCAGCCACAAGGGTCCTACCATGGCTTACCTGAAGAAGGTCAACAATGCCACAACCGACTCTGGTGTTGGTGACGGCTGGTTCAAGATTCAGGAAGACGGTTTTGATGGCACCACCTGGGGCACTGAGCGCGTCATCAATGGCCAGGGTCGCCACAAGATCAAAATCCCCGAGTGCATTGAGCCCGGCCAGTACCTTCTGCGTGCTGAGATGCTTGCTCTGTACGTCAACCCATAATGTTGGCTCTGGTTTTATAACTCTGTAGCTAACAGGTTATAAACAGTCATGGCGCTAGCAACTACCCTGGTGCTCAATTCTACATGGAATGTGCTCAACTGAACATTGTTGGCGGTACTGGCACGAAGAAGCCCTCGACCGTGAGCTTCCCGGGTGCTTATTCTGTAGGTTTTTCCGGCCTGATAGCTACATGAGCCCATCCGCACCAATGATGCTAACCAGGATACACAGGGCAACGACCCCGGTGTTAAGATCAACATCTGGTGGCCGCCCGTCACCAGCTACAAGGTCCCTGGTCCCCCGGTCTTCACCTGCTAAACGCCTATTTACACAATACACAAGCACCCAGGGATGTATAAGATAACGTTTGGACATGGTAGAGCATAGCCTGTCTCAGGCTAACATGTTATCTCTTTCTTGTACATAACTTGACCATAAAGACGATCCAAGCAAAAGACTTGGCTGGATCTTGCCGAAATGGTACATATTCTCCATATTCATGCCTCCTTCACACTCCTCCCACCCATTTGCTATAGTGGCATAAGGTATGAAGTTGTCGAAATCGTGGACCAGATAGTTAGCAACCCCCGAAAGGGAAATGGATCAGCAAGTCCAGTGTTCAAGCCCGAATCAGTCAACTTCCGTTACACCAAACTCTCGGTTTCGATATAAGCTCCCGACCGGGACTCCTCGGTTTTCAGCGACAAGCCCAATGAGCTGTTGGGCAATATCTTTCATATCGTTGTACTCTTTGAGGTGGCGGATGTATGTCTGGATAGTGACCTCAGGAGTTTGTCTAGAAATGTTGGACAGGAAAGTCAGCAACCGAAGGACGAACGTCAGGGAAAAGTAAGGATGCAACGCGCGGTGGGGAAAACTATTCGGCATACCTAAGATGAGATGTTTCCTGGTCAATCTCCTTTGCGAGTTGGAAAAGCGATCGAAGAGAAGCCTGGGAGTGGGCAAACGATCGGCACTGTAATGATCACATCTCAATATCAGAAAATTAAATGAGATAACCCACAATATTGATCAAGCAGGCACATACGGCTTTTACCATGAAGCCAAGGTACTTGTCCTATTAGTGTAGTCTGGAGGTTAGTCAGGGCCATCGTGCTCCAGCTATGGCAAGTCACATACACTCAGCAAATAGGCGGCCTCTTCATCGTCCTTTGGGACAATTTCGATGGGTTTTAGCGAACCAGGGACAGTTACAATAATTGCTTGTCCGTTGCTACCGTTGTCATGAACGGAAACATGCATGGACCAGTCTTTGAGGTGCTCATCTTGTTTGCTGTCAAGTGTAGACTCTAATAATCCCAACTTATACTGCAGCAAATGCTCCTGCACCCTAGCAAGAACGCCAGCCCCATCTCCATCAGCTTCTATACGTTCGAGCAGCCACCCTTCGAAGGCCGCAACATGTGACAACTCGGCCTGCACAGCAGCAGCAATAACATCGTCGTTGTTCTTCGATGTCGTCTTGCTTTTCCTGTGGTTAAGTCCAACTGAGGTCGCCATTGCTGTCAGTAGGCCGATGGTGCAGTAAAAGGGAGAACATAGCTGCACCTCAGAAACTCAGAAAGGCAGTGGCGGGGAAGTCTCGAGCATGCTGCGGTAGGTAGCAGGGCCCAAGGTAAGACAGTGTGTATTACATTCTTGCACTGTGACCAAGGGGATAGGCGGCGAGAAACTGTTAAACGCATCGACGCTCCTTGGCCCCATGAGTTGTCTGCAGCGATCATGGCTCCTTCAACCACCATTCTTCTGCCTGAACAGGTCGGACACGCTTATGCGCTTTCCAGCAAGAGGCGTGGTCGTGAAGGACGCAGCAGGTTGAGGGTTTGTAGGCTCCACGCTGCTGCTCACAGGATTGCCTGCCATTGCTTGGATATAGGCATCCACGGCAAGGCGCGCCTGTTGCCAGGCGCCCAGTATTAAGCTTGTGTAGACTTCACGTATATTCGTCTCGTCGGCGTGTATCCATAATCCAATAATTTTCTTCTCGCGGCCACCGTCCTCTCCCTGGCTTGTATCGTCCTCGAAGCGGAAGACGATTAATTCGCCAACCACCTCGCAGTCGGTGACGCGGAGAAGGTCAATGACAAGATTGTCCATGCTCCGCCGGTTCAAGACGAAGACACATTGGCGCGGTAACACTTGGCCGGTGGGTGTCGGAACTGGGTCCTGGTCACAGACGAACATTGTGCCCTCAGCGCCATGCTTTTCCCAGCTTTGCGATGCCTCAAGGAATGAGTAGGCGACGGCATTTGCGGCGATGGCAAGGATCGTGCGAATTGTTGGCTGGTAGCGTCGGAGCACGCGCAGACTGAGCTCAGTGTTGTCGCGAGGGGGGGAACGCGGAGCGGGCGGATCTATTGGTTCGCGGCTCTCCAGGTATTGGGCTGCGTCCGACTCGTAGTCCGATGCTCCCACCTGGCGTGGCACACTGCTGCTACCATGATTGCGGTGCCGCTGCCTTTTTGGTGTCTGTCGGTTACTCATGTTGATGTTATGGATGGGTATATGTTGGTCGGTGGTGTGAAGCCGCGTGGTGTGGTTGACGGGAGAACAGGCTCGCTATTGATCAAAATTGACTGCCAATGCAGAAGCCATCGATGAGATAAGCCGCCTCTCCTGTTTGGGCATCCAGTCGGTCACTTTCCCAACACCCACAAGGTGGCTGCTCCACCTGATGAGGGATACCTGACGAGGGATACCTATAGGATAACCCCACCCAATGTCCAAGCCCGACACTGCTTCCTCCATATGATCCAGGAACCAACTGCCCCGCTTGTCAAGAGGCAAGTACGTACCTGCCGCTCCCAGACCATTTATCTTATCGATAAGAATACCAAGTCTTCCTGGAATTCACCTAGGAATCATCAGCCAGGTCACAACGTGACTCAATAGGTACTTCCGGTCCGGAGGCCACAATAGACACACATTGTTTACTCTTTCAAAACCTTTGCTGTTTAGCATGGCCTGCAAACACGATGCAGTGGGGACAGAATAGACACAAATCGATAACGTCCGTCAAATGCAGCGCATGCTTGTCGATGGTATCTTCAAGACTATCAACCATGTTGGACCCTTGGGCTTCTCTCATGGCTGAGTAACGACGCCGTTCATTGAGATGGCTTCCCTCGATGTGTTGCTATCAGCTAATCAAAGCTTGCCCGACAGGTATATGCAATTGTCGGAATTACTCATCATTAGTGACCATCTTGAATTATATGTCTACGTAGCCTCAAATACTTCAACTTCTACGGTAACCTTCAGTGCTAATGGGGGTCTCCAGATGGTAACTAGCAGTAACACTCAAGAACACCCGCTGCATCCTCACCAACAGCTCAGTAAGTACAAATAATGGATTGATGACGTCTTACACAGGCAACATGCAGCAAGATATCTTAACTTTGCGGCCAGACTCCAAGCAGTCCACGCTTTCATTTGGGGAGAAGTTCAGGAAACTGGTATGTTTCCGACGAAATGTTTGTCCTATTTAGCACCATATCCGATTATGGCTTGTTACTCGAGATCTTATTCAGGGGGGCCTGAAACCAAGTTATCGTGGTGATCCTCTGTTCTATCATTGTGGCCAAAATATCTCGCATGTGGTTTCAAAGGGTGTGGTTCAGGATTTGAAGGAAGTTGCCTGAATGCAACATTATTTTTATTTAAACGTCGACATCAACGACGTATTACGCTGTCAAGTTGTATATAGTCATTTACGTTTCCCTCGGGCTACCGCGTTGCCCTCATGACTCATATTATACAGCTGACGCCTGCATCTGGTCCCACGCTCTGCTATCCTACGCGGAGCCACAAGGGCACATCAACTACGATCAATCCATCCAGAATCGCGGGGGTCTTCTCTCTCCAATCCCTTCTTACACTTTTTGCCTTGTCTTCTTGGTAAGTGATTTGACCATATTCTGGATTTTAGTGGCTGTTCTTTTCGCTAAACCTTTACAAAATTTCTGCTGCTGCTGGTAAGCAGCCAGAAGAAAACTACCTAGAACGCAAAGCAGCAGGTGAGCCTCATATCACCAATTGATAGTACAGAAATGTTACTGCCGCTGCTCGCGGGAACCTGTATACACAACATGTCGAGGTAGGCCGTCCTCATTTTGTCTTCATGGAACCTTAAAGTCCCATCTTCGTGTTCTGTTTTGGGAAATCAGCAAGATATCCGCTGATGGCTGGACGCCAGTGTCCCCTACAGAGACCGAGGATTTCTCCGACTACGGCCCCAGGACGTGTAGTGCTGATGCCAGTTGACTACTAGTAATGCCGATATCGTCAGATATTTCTTACTTCAGATCAGGAGCGTTGATGGTATCTGGCGTACCGGCCCTCGACGCTGCCGTCTGCTGGCCTGTAGCTACGGCACCGGAATATATTGGTGCAATGTATACCCTTTTGACCAGCCGCTTCCTAGGTGACCAAACATTGGCTGATACGATGGTTCTAGACAACAAGTATCACATTACTACCTCCTCGAAGAACTTATGCTTGTGGCATACATATTCTTAATAGCTGCTGTCTTTGTAAGAATAACACTTAGCAACCAAACAATCCAATTTCAGGCGTCGAGGTTTACCCGCTTAACCATAAATCAGCTGCAAAGTCGCACATTATCATTGCATATGGCAGCTCTCAAGATAAGGTCAATGCTAACCTACTGCACTGCGAAGTTGCTCGTTTTCCAATATCTTGGACCTTATCTACTGGGAGCCCATTCAATCGTAAACCTTTGCTGGCCTTTTCCGCGTACTTTTGTAAAAGTGTAGTCAGGTTCATGACGCAGTGAATTGAACACTATCCTTTCCTCCATTGTAAGTTGGCGATACCATAGCACCATTAAAGAGCCACCAGGTATCAGACTAAATGGATGAACGGTATATGATGGGCCCATTTGGATTGCAGCTGGATGTACCAATATGAAAGAGAGGGCCTTTCGTTATTCTCATATCATCTTGTGTAGACAATCAATTCTCAAGACATTGTCATATCATAGACTAGAAAGTATGACCTTTTATGGTCAATGAAACTTGCAAGAGGGCTTACAAGTTATACCGCCAAACCGTAGTCTTTCGTCTGAAGGCAAGAAGTTTTGCCGCAGGCTGCATGAGATCACCTGGACATCATCGGACTTGATTGAGCGATACAATAAACGCCGATTGTGATTAAGTGCAATTTTGACCACACCAGTGTGTACGGGCGATATGGCTAAAGACCCAAAAACCTGACGGTGACATTCAGCAAAAAAAAAAAAAAAAAAAAAAAAAAAAAAAAAAAAA
>Ga0065720_1003017_pt1 | contig 30220 bp, 31 predicted proteins | sample Thericmetagenome_FD_59107 | JGI IMG/M metagenome (GOLD analysis project Ga0065720, IMG submission 59107) | Thermophilic microbial communities from the Joint Bioenergy Institute, California, USA of rice/straw/compost enrichment - eDNA_2 v2... | ecosystem: Engineered > Solid waste > Grass >... | reverse complement strand
GGAGATTAACCCCGAGCATCCGCTGATTGCCCGGGTGCGCGATGCGGGCGAGGCCGAGTTCGCCGATTGGGCCGAGCTGCTGCTGGACCAGGCCATGTTGGCCGAAGGCGCCCAGATTACCGATCCCGCGGCCTTCGTCAAGCGGATGAATAAGCTGCTGCTGGGCGGCAAACCGGCCAGTCCGGGCGCCGCTGCCTAGAGGCAGTGCCTACGTGGGTGATCCGGCCCCCGCAGGCAAATGCCTGCGGGGGCTATGCCATTCTTCATCGTGCCGCCGCGGGCCGTGTGCCACCTGTTTTTTAGATAAAAACTAATAATAATACGAAAATATCTATTTGAATCTAATAATTAGTCGTTGGATGATTTGGGCATCGACTGGAAGCCGATCGATCCAACGACATGCAATCATCTGTCAAACCTTTCCGGCTGGGCAGCCAGTGGCGCACAGCCAGCGACGGCGATGCCGTCATCTCGTCCATTAATCCTGCCGACGGCAGCGTTGCCGGGGTCGTGGCGCGGGCTACCCCTCGGGACGTCGACGAAGCGGTCGCCATCGCGTGGGACGCCTTCCGGAACAAGCCCTGGCGCAAGCTTCGCCCGGACCAGCGCGCCTCGATCCTTTATGAAATTAGCCGTCGCCTGAAGATTGAGCGCGAGTCATTGGCGCGGCTGCAGATGCTCGATAGCGGCAAACCGTGGAAGGAATGCCTGAACATGGTCGACAGCGCGTCCGGGCATTTTCGCTATTACGCGGCTGTCTGCGAGACTTGGCAAAACGAAATGACGTCGCCGCGCGGGGAGTATTTCTCGATGGCGCTTGCCGAACCTTTCGGCGTCATTGCGGCCATCACGCCATGGAACTCGCCCATCATGAACGAGGCGCAGAAGGCGGCGCCGGCCCTGGCTGCAGGCAACGCAGTGCTGCTCAAGCCCTCCGAGGAGACGCCCCAGCTGGCACTCGAGTTAGTGCGCATTTGCATGGAAGCGGGTCTGCCCGAGGGGCTGTTGACCGCCTTGCCCGGATACGGGGAGGATGTCGGCGCGGCTTTGGTTTCGCACCCTGGCGTGCGCATGGTGTCTTTTACCGGCGGCACAGAGACGGGGCGTTTGATCGCCCGCACGGCAGGCGAGCGCTTGATTCCCGTGGGTCTGGAGCTTGGGGGTAAGTCGCCACACATCGTTTTCGAGGACGCGGATCTCGAGCGCGCGGTTGCCGGCGTCGTCTCGGGCATCTTCGGGTCTGCGGGACAGAGCTGCGTGGCTGGATCCCGCCTGTTCGTGCAGAAAAGCATATATGGGCGGTTCATGAAGGAATTGGTCACCCGCAGCCAGGCAGTTCGCGTGGGATTGCCTGACGACCCCAACACGCAAATGGGGCCGTTGGTCTCCCGCACGCATCGTGACAAGGTGGCGGGCTACGTGGACATCGCCCGCTCGGAGGGCGGAAAGGTGCTGGTGGGTGGTTATGCGCCGGACGAAGGCCCGCTTGCGCGGGGCTGGTTTTACATGCCCACTGTCATAGAAGGATTGGATAACAAGGCCCGCGCCGTCAGGGAGGAGATCTTTGGCCCGGTCCTGGTTGCGCTGCCTTTCGAAGACGAGGACGACGTCATCGCCCAGGCCAACGACACGCCCTATGGCCTGGCCGCCGGCATGTGGACCGCGAATTATGCGCGCGCCTGGCGAGTGGCGAGGGAGATCGAAGCCGGTTCGGTCTGGATCAACACCTACAAGCAGTCCCACATTGCCACGCCGTTTGGTGGGTTCAAGGAAAGCGGTATCGGCCGGGAGAAGGGTCTACATGGATTGCGCCTTTACACCCAGGTCAAAAGCCTTTACTGGGGCATGCACGAAAAACCGATGGAGCTTTGACAGACATGACGGATCAAGACAAGCGCGCCTCGCTGCCGCTGGACGGCGCCCGCATCCTTATCGCCGGCGCCGCCAGCCTGGTTGGGTCACATACGGCCGACGCCCTGCTCGAGACGGGCGTGAAGGAAATCATCCTCTTGGACAATTTTGCATTCGGAACACCCGAGGCCATCGCCCATCTGGAAGGCAATCCGCGGGTCAAGGTGGTGCGGGGTGACCTGATGCGCCTGCCGGACTTGCTGGTGGCGACCGAGGGCGTAGACGGCGTGCTGCACCTGGCCGCATACATGACGCTGGGTTTTGCCCAGACGCCTTGGCAGGCCGTGGACGTCAATATTCGCGGTGTCCAGAACATGTTGGAAGCCTGCCGCGTGAACAAGGTACGTAAGGTGGTATTCGCCTCGTCCAATGCCGTCTACGGCTATGGGCCGGGCATTTCCGGCGCGCTGGTCGAGCAAGGACCTTTCCATTCCGCCGGCGCGCCACCGGCGGCAATTCTTTACGGCGCGTCCAAGATCATGGGCGAGCAGCTTTGCCGCCAGTACTACCAGAAATTCGGCCTCGATTACGTAGTGTTGCGCTATTCCACCGTATACGGCGAAAGGCAGCACTACCGCGCGGCCAATGCGCTGTACATCATGGAAACCTATGACCGTGTGCGCCGGGGCGAGCGACCGGTATTGCCGGGGGATGGCAGCGAAACCAAGCACTTCGTGCACGTATCGGACGTGGCGCGCGCCAACGTGGCTGCGTTCCAGAGCAATGCAACGGACGTGGCGGTCAATGTGTCCGGACCCGATCCCATCACCACCGGCGAGCTCGTCCGGCTGGTCCTGGAGTACTGCAAGAGCGACCTGCAGCCGGAGATCCGGCCTGATCCGCCCGGAACCGTGCGCCTGACATCGGGGGGAGCTTTCCACATACCGCACGAGCTGGCGAAGAAGTTATTGGGCTGGGAGCCGTGCGTGTCCATGAGAGAAGGCGTAGCGCGGCTGTTGGCCTGGCGTGAACGGAAAGAAGTCGCGAAGCCATCCTGATCATTGCCGCGCGTGCGCGAGGCCCGACATGCCTTACCGACAGTCCGACCAGAGCCCTGTAATCATCGACAACCTACAAAAACATGGAGGCAACCAGTATGTGCTTGCGCAAATTCTTGGCGGGCTTGGCCGTCGCTGCGGCCGGCCTGGGGGCTGGCGGCCTGGCCTTCGCCTGGCCTGACCGCCCGATCGAGCTTGTCGTCGGCTTTGCGCCGGGGGGAGGAACCGACCTGACGGCACGTGCACTTGCCGTTTTCCTAGAGAAAGAACTTGGTGGCAGCGTCGTGGTGGTCAACAAGCCCGGCGCATCGAGCGCGATCGCACTGTCCTATGTGGCGCGCGCCAAACCGGACGGCTACACGCTGGCCATGACCAATATGCCTGGCTTGGTGTCGCTGCCCATTGAACGCGACCCTGGGTTCGCCGTGGACGATTTCACTTATTTGGCCAACCTAGTGCGAGATCCCAGTGCATTCAGCGTCGCCACGGACAGCCCGTACAAGAGCCTTGCCGACCTGATATCGGCGGCCCGGGCCAATCCAGGCCAAATCAGCTACGGGTCGACCGGGGTGGGCACGGACGATCATTTGGCCATGGTGCTGTTTCAGGACCTGACGGGCACAAAACTGAACCATGTGCCCTATAACGGTGCCGGGCCCTTACGTACTGCCGTGCTCGGTGGCCATACGGTGATTGGCGGGATCAATCTTGGTGAAGCCATGCCTTACCACGGCAAGAGCATGCGTATCCTCGCCCAAGCCAGTGCCAACCGTTCGCCACTGGCGCCGGACGTTCCCACCTTCAAGGAGCAAGGGGTGGACCTGGTGTTTGCATCCGAACGGGGCATCGTTGCACCCAAAGGACTACCGCCGGAGATCGAACGCAAGCTGGCGGACGCGCTCGAGCGCGTGGCGGCCGACCCGGCCTTCCGCGAGAAGATGGCGCAGCAGTTCACTGAGATGGATTATTTGGCAGGTCCGCAGTGGCGGGAGCGCCTCAAACGCGACGACCAGGTGCTGCGCGCCATCTGGGCCAAGACGCCTTGGGTCGAGTAGCCGGACTGGACTAGGCAGTCTTGCAGGGGTGCACCGCCATCGTGGGAGCGGGCGCATGCAAAGCACCTTGTCGAAGCAATTCACATAAAGGGCGGGCTGACGCGTGGCCCGCGGCATACGAGAGGAGACCGAGATGCGCATATTCAACTTCGTTGCCCATTTTGCCTTGGCTGCTGGCCTCGTGGCGTCCGGGGGGGCGTTGGCCGCCTATCCGGAGAAGCCCGTAACCCTGGTCGTGCCGTATCCTGCCGGCGGCGCGACGGATGTCATCGCGAGGTTGGTGGCCGATAAGCTACCGGCCAAATGGGGGCAGCAGGTCATCGTGACGAATCGGCCAGGCGCAGGAACCACGCTTGCCGCCGAAGGCGTGGCGCGGGCGCCCGCCGACGGGTATACGCTCTATATGACGACGGCCGCGCACACCATCAGTGCAAGCCTGTATAAGAACCTCAATTACGATCCGCTGAAGGATTTCGCCCCCATCACGCTGACGGCGCGGATTCCGCTTGTGCTGGTCACGGCTAAATCGGTCCCGGCCAAGACCTTGTCCGAACTGATCGAGTACGGCAAGCAGGCGGAACAGGGGTTGACCATGGCGTCGAGCGGCAACGGCTCGCCGCAGCATTTGACAGGGGAGCTGTTCAAGGGCGAGACCGGCCTGAAGTTGGTCCATATTCCGTACCGCGGCGATACGCCCATGCTGACCGACTTGGTCGGTGGCCAAGTGCAAATGGCGTTCGTCACGCTGTCCGCGGCACTGCCGCACATCCAGGCCGGAAAGCTCAACGCCATCGCTCTGGCAAGTGAAAAACGCATTGCCGCCATTGGTGATGTGCCGACCATGGCCGAGGCCGGCATGCCGGGGTTCGTGGCGGCCACATGGTTCGGCCTGTTCGCTCCTGCTGGCATTCCGGATGACATACGCGAAAAGATTTACCAGGACGTGTCGGCAATCGTGGGCCAACCGGAAATGACACGCAAGCTGCAGGACATGGGGGCCGAGGTCAACAACAGCACGCCGCAGGAGTTCCAGGCATTCATTGACGCTGAGGCTAAGCGCTGGGCCGAGGGAGTGCGGATTTCCGGCGCCCGGATCGACTAGTCTGCCCCACCCGAACGGTGCAGACGAGGTCATCATGACTCAGAACGAAAGTAACCTGTTGCGGCAATGCGCTGCCATCGCTTCCAGCACGTGGTCTGACGCGCTGGACGCTTTGGGTATAGCCGGTGTTATCCGGGATATCCCCCGGCGCAGCGGGCGCGGGCGGATTGCCGGATTTGCTGCCACCGCACGGCATGTATCCGGAGAGCTTGGGGATTTCGACCGGGCCGATTTCGCTGTCGGCCGACTGGTCGCAGCCTCGGGGCCGGGCATCGTGCTCATGATCGATGCGGGCGGCGCAGCCATATCGACCTTCGGAGGGATCGCTTCGCTTGCCGCGGTGCGCCGGGGCGCGACTGCGGTGGTGATAGATGGCGCATGCCGTGATGTGGACGAAATCCAGGCAACGGGGTTATGGCTTGCCAGCCGTTGGGTCACGCCGGTGACCGGGAAGACGCGGTTGCGGCTGCAGGCAATGGGTGGGCCCGTAACCATAGGCGGCGTGGCGGTATCCCAAGGTGACCTGGTGGTGGGTGATGAAACCGGGCTGGTAGTGGTCCCGCGCGGCCGTATCGACGAGGCGTTGGCCGCGGCGTGCGAGGCCATGGCAGTCGATGATCGGGTCGAGGCGGGCATACGAGCAGGATTGAGCTTTGCCGAGGCCGCTGCAAAGGCTAACTACATTCCCGCCAAGCGGGAGGGCTAGCATGCAGTCCTGTCAGATCGTGCAGCTGGCTTCGCTTGGTGAAGCGTTCGATGCGGAGCTTGCGCGACGGTATCGGGTGCTCCCTGCCTGGCGGCTTGGACCCGGCCAGGCTCCCGATGCGCGGCTGATGGCCCAGGCCACCGTTGCAGTCACATCGGTTCGCCATGGAATGACGCGGGCGGAGATGGATCGCATGCCATCGCTACGGGCGATCTGCAGCTGGGGTGTGGGTTATGACACGCTGGATATCGCCGCCGCAATGCAGCGCGGTTTGCAGGTCAGCAACACGCCGCACGTATTGGATGACTGCGTGGCCGATCTTGCCTGGTCTTTGTTGCTAGCAGTCGCTCGGCGCACGGCAGCGGCGGACCGCTACGTCAAACAGGGGCGCTGGCAGGCGCTGGGTGAGTTTCCCTTGTCCACGCGCGTCAGCGGCAAGCGATTGGGTATTCTTGGCCTGGGCCGGATTGGTGCGGCCATCGCCCGGCGCGGCGCTGGCTTTGATATGCAAATCCGTTACCACGGCAGGCGCGTCCGGAAAGATGTGCCGTACGGCTATGAGCCCACGACGGTGGCGCTCGCGCAGTGGGCGGATTTCCTCGTGGTGTCATGCGTGGGCGGTCCGGAAACCCGCAATCTGGTCGATGCCTGCGTGCTCCGGGCACTGGGTCCGCGCGGCATCCTGGTCAATGTCTCGCGTGGTACGGTTGTCGACCAGGCGGCGCTGCTCGCGGCGTTGCGATCGGGCGAGTTGGGTGGGGCCGGCTTGGACGTGCTGGAGCAGGAACCTAGCCAAGCGCAGGAATTCGCGGACCTGGACCAAGTCGTGCTGACTCCCCACGTGGGAAGTGCCACGCACGAGACGCGCCAGGCCATGGCAGACCTGGTCATGCGCAATGTGCAGGCATGGTTTGAGTCTGGACGGCTTTTGACCCCGGTGGAATCCTAGGAATCAGCGGGCGGAACGAGGCGTGCCCCCTGCGCGGCGCGTCCGGCGGCGGGCCATCGTGCTGCGGGATCGAGGCCCCACCGGGAGCAGTTCGGGCTCCAGGGCCTGGACGGCTTGGCGCAGCATTTCGACCAGGGCTTGCGCCGCGGGCGACAGCGAGCGGTCGACCCGGTGAATGATGCTGATAGTGCGGCGCGCCGTCTCGTCGGCGAGCGCTGCACAAGATAAGCCCGCCAGGTTGAGCTGCGGCAAGGCCATGCGCGGGAGGATGGTCACGCCCAATCCTTCCCTGACCATGCCCGCAGCGGTACCTACGTTGGTGACGTCGTACCGCAGCGGCCCGTCGCCATCCAGGGTTGCGCGCGGCACGGCGCGCTCGAATTGCTCGCGCGCGCTGGAACCTTGCGACAGTAGGATCAGGTCGAACTGCTGGATGTCCTCCCAGGTCGGCCTGGTCACATCAGCCAGTGGGTGCTCCTGCGGAAACACAGCGCAAAACCAGTCTTCGACCAGCGGCAGCGACGCAAGGTCAGGCACCGCCTGGGGCAGTGTGGCGACGGCAAATTCGATCTGGTTGGTGCGCACCATCTGGAGCAGTTCGCCGTTATGGGCTTCGACCAGACGCACGGTCAGTCCTGGATACGCCTTACGCAGCCGTCCCAGCGCCACCGGGAAGAGCGTCAGCGCGCAAGATGGCAGGGCGCCCGGTACGACGTGCCCACGGCGCACGGCGGCCAGGTCAGCTGCATAGCGGTAGGCTTCCTCCATGTCGGCCACCGGGCGCCGGATGCGCGAATAGAAATCTTCGCCTGCCGCGGTCAGGCAGATGCTGCGGGTGGTCCGCTCGAACAGCTTGACCCCAAGCGTTTGCTCGAGCTCCTGGATGAGAGCGGTGAACGACGGTTGCGTCACGCCCAGCAACTCGGCCGCGTGCGTGAAAGAGCCTTCCTCCTTGGCCAGCAGGAAGGCCTTGAGTTGCCGGTACTTGATGTTGATCGCCATCGGCCGACTATTATGCCGCTGCTGCGGCCAAACGGGGGCGTTGCACCGCGCCACATGGGCAGGTAGCCGAGCCGATCTGCCGTCTGCAGCGACTTCAGTAGCTGCCAGCCGGAGAAGTTGGACACGCCCGTCCAACGGCTCTTGCCGGCCCGCACCAACATCTGGCTGCCGCCGATGCGCTTTCCGGCCGGATGGGGGCGTCGGCTGATATGCGTGAATCGCTATACGGGCCGCCGCGCGGGTAAGCCGCGCAAGCTGCCGGTCAGCTTCCGCCCTTGCCGGCATCGGCCTTGAAGCCCGTGGCCTTGACGATTTCGCCCCAGCGCTTGGCTTCGCTGTCGAGCAAGTCCTGCAGCGCCTGGCGCGTCGAGCCCACTACGACGAAGCCCGCGCCGTCCAGCGTGCGGGCGGCTTGCGGCTCGCGCAGCGCCGCCGCGCTTTCGGCCTGCAGCTTGTCCAGGATGGCGGTCGGCGTGCCCTTCGGCGCGAACAGGGCGAACCATGCGCCGAAGTCCACCTTGTCATAGCCTGCCTGGGCAAACGTCGGCACGCCGGGCAGGACGGCCGAGGGTTGGGCGCCGGTCACCGCCAGCGCCCGCAGCGTGCCCGCTTGGACCTGCGGCGCGGCCAGCGCCGTGGTGACGAAAGCGGCGTGCACCGCTTCGGATGCCAGCGCCGATACGGCGTCGCCCGTGGAGCGGTAGTGAATGGGCTCGATCTTTATGCCGACTTCGCGGGCGAACAGTTCCGCGCCGAAATGCCCGGGCGTGCCGGCGCCAAAGGTGGCGAAGTTGATCCGGTCCGTCGCCGCCTTGGCGGCTTCGATGAAGGCGGCCACATCCTTGTACGGCGCGCGGGCGGGCACCACCAGGGCGAAATCGGCCCGGACCACCTCGGAAATGGGCTCGAAGTCGCGCAGGGGATCGTAATTCAGGTTGGTGTACGTGGCCGGTGAAATGCTGATCGAACCGACTTCGCCGAGCAGCAGCGTGTAGCCGTCGGCGGGGCTGCGGGCAACGGCTTGGGCGGCGATCTGTCCACCGGCGCCGGCGCGGTTTTCGACCACCACGCTTTGGTTCAGGCGCGCGCCCAGGTGTTGCGAGAGCGTGCGCGCGACGATGTCGGGACCGGTGCCCGGCGGAAACCCGACGTTCAGGCGCACGGGCGCCTGCGGGTATTGGGCGGCCGCAGCCAGCGGCACGCAAAGCAGCGCTGTGCCCAATAGTCGGCGTAGGGTAGGTGGCATGGTCATCTCCTCAGGTGGCGTGCCGATGCGTGGTCGGCAGGTGTGGCAATGGTGCAGTGAGGGCGGCTGCTAGCGGATGCAGTAAAAGCGCAGCTCGACCCGGTCGGGAAAGCGTGCGCCCGTCCCGACGAAAAGATGTTCGTTGAGCCAGGCCAGGCGCGGCGAGGCGGTTTCGAAGCGGGGATGGCTGCGGAAGTAAATGCGCGCCGGATCGACCGGCTCGCCGCGCGCCAGCTTGGCAATGTCTTCGGCGCTGCCAGTGCGGATGCCGGTGTTCTCGACGTAGACGTGCTCGCCCTCGGTCGTCTCGATCACATAGCGGGCATGGATGTCGGTGAAGGTTGCCGACCGTATCGACTGGAAGTCCGCGCCGCCGGGCAGGATGCGGCCCTCGAGCAGTGGCCCGCGGACCGTGCCGCCTAGGATGGGGATCACGCGGCGTCGGCCATGGGGCGTGTCGCCTATCTCCTGGGGTGCACCGACCTGGACGTCGACCGTGGCGACGTATTCCAGGCGTGGCGCGCCTTGCGCGTCGCGCGAGGCGTCGGGTGCGGCGGTCATGTCGTTGCTCCTCGGGCGCGGCGCAGGGCGGCCGGGTCGAAGCCGGCCAGTTGCTTGTAGCGCAGGGAAATGGCCTGCAGCTCGTCCTGCGGGATGACGTCGTTGATGTCGGCAAACCCTTGCGGCGCGCGCTCTTCGGCCATTTGCATGACTTGCTCGGGACCGTTGAGCCGGTTGCGCAGCACGATGCCCGCGGTGCGCGGCAGGCGCTCGGCCTCGTACTCCAGCAGCGCGGTTTCGACGCTGCGGACCTTGCCGCTGGCCGCTTGCGCCAGCCAGTCGGCCAGGCAGCGCGCATCCAGGATGGCCTGGGCCGAGCCGTTCGATCCTATGGGATACATGGGATGCGCCGCATCGCCCAAAAGCGTCAGTCGTCCCTGCGTCCAACGCGGCAGGGGGTCGCGGTCGGCCAGCGGAAACTCGTAGATCGCCTCGGCGCCGTCGATGATGGCCGGAATGTCGATCCAGTCCCATCGCCAGTCGGCGAAGCGATCGGCAAAAACCGATTTGTCCACCCGGCGGTTCCAGTCGCTGGCCGGCAATGCGCCGTCCGGCACGGCCAGCTCGGCGATCCAGTTGATGAGCGATTCTCCTTGGCGGCGCAGCGGCTCGGAGATCGGATAGCAGACGAATTTTTGGTCCTGGTGGCCGGCCATGAACATCGTTTGGCCGTCCAGGTAAGGCTTGGCCCGGGTGACCGCCCGCCAGAGCATGCGGCCGGAATAGCGCAGCTCGTCGCCCACCGGGTGCAGCTGGCGGCGCAGCGCAGAATGGATGCCGTCGGCGCCGACCACGACATCGCCGCTGACGGTATGCAGGGTGCCGCTGGCCCGGTCGCGCAAGCAGGCATACGCGCGCCCGTTTTCCTGGCCGGCCGATTCCAGCGCCATGCCCGTGACGATGGCCGATTCTCCCAGCCGATCGCGCACCGTTTGCGCCAGCAGCATTTGGAACTCGCCGCGGTGGATGGAAAACTGCGGCAAGGGGTAGCCGGCATGCAGGCCGCGCGGTTCGCGCCAGATCGGCTGGCCGAATTTGTTGTAGTAGTGCAGGGCCGAGGTGGCCACGCCAAGCTGCGACAGCGCCTGCAGCAGCCCGAGCTGGTCCAGCTCGTTGACCGCATGGGGCAGCAGGTTGATGCCCACGCCGAGCGGGCGCAACGCCTGCGCGCTTTCATACACGCGGCAGCCGATTCCTCGCTGATGCAGCATCAGGGCCAGCGTCAGGCCGCCGATGCCCGCGCCGGCGATGACGATTTCCATGCCTCCTCCGGATTGGCGGATAATGTTATGCACCATAACAATTATTGTTATGTAGGATAACGACTTCTGCATCGACGCGGGATCGGGTTTAACCCCAGGTCGCGGCCTGGCGCGACGGGCCCGCTTTCGGCGAGTATTGGACGCCCTGGAAGGATTTCTTCGACATGTCGCAAGCCCGATCCTTGCACCCGCGTCGACCCCAGTCGCGCGGCGAACCCTTCGTGCCCCACGTGCCGGGCGTCGAATACGGCGTGCTGGACGAACTGGTGGGCTACGCCATTCGGCGCGCCCAGATCCTGATCTACGAGGATTTCCTGGCGGCGTTGGCGCCCTGGGACATCACGCCGCAGCGCTTTTCCGCGCTGACCATCATCGCGGCCAATCCCGGGCTGAAATCGACCGAGCTGGCCCGCATACTGGGGATCGCCCGGTCGGGCGCGGTGCAGATCGTCGACCAGCTCGAAGCCTTGGGCTATGTGACGCGCGCGCAGGCGCCCGATGACCGGCGCGCCCACTGCCTGACGCTGACCTCGGCCGGCCGGCGCGCGTATGCGCAGATCGCCGAGGCGGTACGGGCGCACGACGCCCGCATCAGCGCCAGGCTCAATGCCGATGAGCGGCGCAGCCTGATCGAGCTGCTGGGGCGGCTGGGGTGATTGCCAGCCAGCCGGCCGCCGCCGGTTCCGGCTAGGCCAGCGCGACCAGCACGCCCTGCGCCGCGGGTCGCGCGCGCAGTTTTTCGCACCATGCCTGCAAGCGCGGCGTTTCGGGCCGGTCCACCGGCAGCAGCAGCCAGCGATGCGCCTGCGCGCCGACAGCGATGTCGGCCACGGTGAATTCGTCGCCAGCCAGCCATTGGCGTCCGGCCAGCCAGTCCTCCAGCAGCAGGCCCAGCCGGTTGCTCTGCGCCACCGATGCGGCGATGCGCGCCTCGTCGCGTTGCCCGGGCGGGGTTCGCACCAAGCCCATGAAGGCATCGCGCATGGCCGGGCCGAACATCGTGGCCTGCCAATCCATCCAGCGGTCGGCCTCGGCGCGGGTGCGCAGGTCGCCGGGCCACAGCCGTCCGGCGCCGTAGCGCGAGGCCAGGTAGCGGACGATCGCGTTGGATTCCCAAAGCACGAACCCGTCGTCATCGATGGTAGGCACCAGGCGATTCGGATTCATCCGCGCGTATTCGGCGGTGTCCAGTCCGCCGAAGCTGCCACCTGCGTCGATGCGCTCGAACGGCAAGCCCAGCTCCTGCGCCGTCCAGACGACCTTCTGGACGTTGATGGACGTGATGCGACCCCAGATCTTGAGCATTGCTGTCCTCCCTCGTGGCGCGCCGCCCGCTCAGGCGGACGGCAGTTGGCGGCGCGGCCAGCTGCACCGCTGGCCGCGCCAGGTCCGGATTGGGTCCGGTATGGTCCGCTGGCCGATGCCTGCGCGGTCAAAGGGTAGCGCATGCATGGCGATGATGCGAGCCATGCCCGCACATCCCCGGCAGCGCAGGGTGCGGACGCCGTGACGGTGTCGCATCACTCAGCCTTCCGGATATCGGCCGAGGGCGAAGCTTCGCAACGTTGTGCGACCAGGCTGGTGTAACGGAATGCGTGCCTAGTTACACCGCAGCACTGACAATGATTTCCACCAATAGCTCCGGACGTGCCAACTTGGCTTCGCATGTGGCCCGAGTGGGTACATGGTTGCGGTCGATCCACTGTGCCCAGACTTTGTTCATGCCCGCAAAATCGCGCTCGATGTCCTTGAGCCAGATCTGCGCAGTCAGCAGCTTCGACTTGTCGGTGCCAGCCTGTGTCAGATAGGCATCGATTTTGGCCAGGACATCGCGCGTCTGGGCTTCAATATCGTCCTCCAAGGTGCTGGATGTGACGCCAGATATGTAGGCGATGCCAGAATGAATAACGATACGGCTTAGGCGTTCGTTGCTGTCGATACGTTGGATCGTTGTGCTCATGAAGGCTACCTCTCGTTGAACCGAGTAACCCGGAACGGGTGTATCGGAAGTTTGCTTTCGCCGTGTTCGACCAAGTCAGCCATGATCTCCCCTATGATGGGGCTAAGCTCAAATCCGTGAGCGGAGAACCCGAAAGCGTGAAAGACGCCGGGACTGCAGGCGCTTGGTCCGATGACAGGAATCTGGTCGGGCAGGAAACCTTCCACGCCCGCCCACGCGCGAACGATCTGGACGTTGCGAAGATGAGGGAACAGGTCGGTTACCGTGATCGCGCTAGTCTTCATCGTGGCCATGTCCACGGTGGCGTGGCGGGAAATAGGGTCGGCACGGCAACGCAGGCCGCCGCCGATGACCACGGTGCCATTGGCAAATTGTTTGAACGATAACGCGCGGCCGGTTGCTCCCAGCACTGGATCGACAAAGTGCGCAACCCGCTGCGTGACCATGAGCATTAGGCCGTCCACGATGAGTGGAACATCGTCGCCGACCTGGCGTGCCAAGGCTGCGGACCAGGCGCCGGCCGTGTTGATGACCGCGGCGGCTTCATATTTCACGCCGGCGGCGCGGACCTGCCAGGTGTCGCCCTTGCGGTGAAGCGATTCCACCCTTGTCTGCTCAAGGATTTCGGCGCCAGCCTCCTGAGCTGCTCGGCGGAAAGCCGTGACGACGTGATACGGGTACGCATAGCCGTCGCCTTCGACCCAAATTCCGCCGAGCACGTGTCGGGATATGCTGGGAACCAGTTCGCGCACAGTTTCTTGGTCGACCCACTTTTCGTGCGTGAAGCCATGGGATTCAACGAGCGACAAGCGCGCCTTCACTTTTCGGATATCGTCGTCTGTTTCGCAAACCTGCAGCTGTCCGCTGCGTACGAATCCACCGTCATGGCCAACGAAATCAGCCATGTGATGCCAGATCCGGTCGCGTGCTGCCAATGCCAGGGGAATTTCTGCGACATCGCGACCGAGCGTGCGGACGCCCCCGGCATTGACGCCCGAAGAATGGCGGCCACAGTAGTCGGCCTCGAGAAGGCGGACGGAAAAACCGCGTCGTGACAAATGGACGGCGCTCGATAGCCCCTGCAGGCCGCCACCAATGATGATCACATCGCTCGAGCGCGAAGATTTCGGTACCGGACTCGGAGAGCCTGAGCGCTGAACAACCTTCGGCACGTCGGCGGTCGATGCCGTGGACATCATGGTTCTAACTGCGCAAGCTGGCCAAGCGTAAGCGCCCGTAGTGGGGGGCGGATGCGGTAGTAGCCTACGTCTTTAGGAGACTGCTGCGTTGCATCGGCGATGATTTCCGTGACGGTCAAACCACACATCCGACCTTGGCAGGGACCCATTCCGCAGCGGCTAAAGGACTTGGTTTGGTTGGGCCCTGTACAACCCAACTTCACCTGAGCACGGATTTCGCCGGCGGTCACTTCTTCACAGCGGCAGACGAGGACATCGTCGGGGGGGATCCGAAATTCATCCCGAGGTCGGTACTGGGTGTTCAGGAACGGCCGGATCGCATAATGGTCTTCTATCTGCCTACGCAACTTGACCGCCTGGGCGTCGGCGGCGTCGTGCGCTGACCGGTCCAAGCTGCGTACGGCACCCCATGCGGCGAGCTCACCTTGTAGCGCCGCAACGGGCGCACCGCCGATGGATGCACCGTCGCCGGCAACAAAGAAGCCTGGCACTGAGAGCTCGCACCATTCGTTGATGGCCGGCACCCAGCAGAGCTGGGTGGCATCCCATTGATGTTGTGCACGGATCGACCAGGTAATCTGCGTATTCGGCACCACGCCTTGGTGCAGAAGGCAGACGCTTGCCTCTAAGTCGTATTCTCGACCTTCGTGGCTGTAGCGAACTCTCTCGAGTGCATCGCTGCCTTCCATGCGCAGCGCGTTTACTCCCCGGCAAAATGGAACGTTAGAGTTCTTGATCTCGCGCAGAAGGCCCATGCCCTTATGGGCATACTTCCAACCTTTCAAGATGCCCCGGCCGTGCCGCCAAGCGCGCTTCCACTCTGGGCCTGTCGTTGTATCCAGGATGGCGCGAATCTTGGCGCCGGCGCGAAGGTATTGAACGGCCAAGAGGTAGAGCAGCGGGCCGCATCCGGCCAGCACCACGGGATCTGACGGAATGAGCGAAGCGCTCTTGAGCAGGATCTGTCCTGCGCCGGCAGTCATGACGCCAGGCAGTGTCCAGCCCGGAACGGGGAACGGCCTTTCCATCGCGCCGGTGGCGAGGATAACGGCTTGGCCACGGATGGTTCTGCTGCGCCCATTGCGCAGCACGTGCAAGGTGCGGTCAGTATCGACCTGCCAGACCGAAGCTTCTGGCCAGTAAGCCAGGCGACCCGTTGTGACATGTTCAGCCACGCGTTGCGCGATCAGGCGCCCGTGGCTGTAGTCAGGCCCGAGGATTTCCTCGCGTTGACTGTCCGCAGAGAGAATGCATCGATAGATCTGTCCGCCGATCTCGGGTTGCTCGTCAATCAGTAGCGTATTGAGTCCATGGCGGACGCCGCAGTCGGCAGCGGCCATGCCGGCAGGGCCAGCGCCAACGATGACGAGGTCGAATTCCTGGGCAGGAGATGTATTGGGTTGAAGATTCATTGGCGATCTCCTGTCGCGGCACCTGGTTGTGCTTCAGGTGTGGCGTCGGCGAACATGCTCGTCGGCAGCCCATCCATCGTTCGTATGTGCATTCCTTCCCGCGGGCGGATCAGGCAAGCCTGCTGGCTGGGCACGTCGTCGATTTCCACCAGGCACTCGTAGCAGACACCCATCATGCAATAAGGCGCCCGGGCAGAGCCCGATACAGGGGAATTCCGGAATCGTTTGATACCGGCGGCCAGCAAGGCGGCCGCCAAGGGCACGTCGGCGCGCAGGCGCATTGGTTGGCCGTTGAGGGTCACGGATACGGTCTGGAAAGGTGCGCCGGATCGCTCTGGCCGAGATAGTTCGATGAACAGGGGGCTAGCTGCCATAGGGGACGATCTCAGTATCAGGGGTGAATCGGGTGGCCGGGAATGCGGCGAGGTGAGACGGCATCTCGCCTGTCCAGATCCAGCGGGCAACGGTTGTCGCATGCTGAGCCGCGAGCGTGACGCCGCTGTGGCAGGTGGCCACGTATGCGCCGGGACACTGCGTGGATTCGTGGTAGATGGGGAATCCGTCCGGCGTCATGATGCGCAGCGCTGCCCACGTGCGAATCACGCGTACGTGCTCGAGCGCCGGAAAGCACCTGATCGCCCGCGCGGCGATGGCACTATTGACCGGGGCTCGCACCACGTCGTCGTAGCCAGCCTCTTCCATCGAGTCGCCGATCTGAATGGTGCCTTCGTCGGTCTGGCGCACGTAGTTCGTGGCGCAGCGCAGTTGCAGGGTAAGGCGTTCGGTGATGATGACCTGTCCTTTGTTGGGCCGCACTGGAACAAACATGCCAGCCTGCTCAGCCAGTTTTTGATTGGCCAGGCCCGCCGCAATGACGATTTTGGGTGCCTGGAAGCGGCCGCGTGGAGTGTCGATAGTGAATACCTGTGCCGCATGCCGGATGGTGACCGCAGGCGCGTTGGGGATATAGGCGACGCCCTGGTGCCGATTGCCTGCGTGCAGGGCACGTAGCAGCTTCAACGGATTGCAATGCCCGTCCATGGGTGTATAGCTGACGGCTGCAACCTCCGGACCCAGGCCAGGCAGGTTGTCACGCACGTCGGCAGGGCTGAGCATTCGGAAGGGGTACTCATCCTTGCCGACTTGGTCCTGTAGCCATTGCAGCCGTTCGGCGCGCGCGCGCGCCTCCGTATCGCTAAGGCAGATGTGGTAGCCGCCTCGCTGGCTGAGTTGTACGTCTATGCCAGTTTCTTCCAGTAGGTTGGCAGCCAACCCTGGCCACAGGCGGCTAGATTCTAGGCTCCAGCGGGCATAGGGGGCATAGCCATATCCCTTTCCCTGCACCCAGACGAGACCGAAGTTACCGCGGGATGCCCGGAATGCTACGTCGCCTTCGTCGAGTTGGGCGACTCGGGCGCCAAGGCGGGCAAGCCCGTACGTGATGGCGCTGCCGACCAGCCCGCCGCCAATAATGATGACATCGGTAGTGTGCATGGTGTGTTGCTTGGGGTCAGCCTCGTCCGATCAGCACTTTCTCGAGCCCAACAAGACGTTCGAGCAGAAGTGTCAGTATCACGGTGCCGAAGATAAGTACGGCAGAAACAGAGGTGACCAGAGGATCGATGGTGTGGGCAATATGGTTGTACATGGCCACCGGCAGCGTCATCGTGCCGGGCGTGGCGACGAAGATCGTCATTGTGAGTTCGTCAAAACTTTGGATGAACGACAGCATCCACCCGCCCATGATGCCTGCCATGAGCATCGGCAGCGTGATGCGACGAAACACGGTAAGGGGGGAGGCCCCCAATGACAGGCCGGCGTTCTCGATCTCGCGATTCATGCCGGTCGCCGCTGCGATCACCATTCGCATCGCATATGGCACAATGACGATGACGTGCGTGAGCATTAGCCAGAAGAACGATCCGCTCAGGCCAGCGATGTTGAAAAAGCGTAGAAAGGCCGCACCCAGGACGACTTGCGGGATCATGAGCGGAGACATGAAGAACGCCAGCAGGACGCCACGGCCGCGAAAGCGATAGCGCGTCAAGGCCAGCGCCGCCGGGATTGCGAGCACCATTGCGCAGCACGAGGCAGCAATGCCGAGCTTGGCTGAGAACAGGAAAGCATCGGTCAATTCACGTGCCTCAAAGATGGCGCGATACCACCGCAGAGACAGGCCATCGGTAGGCATCGATATGTAGCCTTTGTCCGTAAAGGACACCACCACGACGATGACGAGCGGTGCCAGGATGAAGGCCAGGAACAATGTATGGAATATCAGGGCGAGCGGGCCGTTGCGCTGCATAATAGTCAGCTCTCGAAAACGGAACGGAAGCGTCGTTCGACCCAGCGGTTGCAGCCGGCGATAACGACGACGTTCGCTACCAACAGCACCACTGCGATCGTGGCGCCAAGAGGCCAATTCAGTGTGCTCAGGAATTCATCGTAGGCGGCGGTCGCCGCGACCTTGAGCCTGCGTCCACCGATCAACGCCGGCGTTGCAAAGGCCGAAGCCGTCAGGGCAAAGATGATGATGCTGCCAGAGAGGATGCCCGGCAGCAGTTGCGGCAAGATGACCCGAACGAAAGTCGTCGCGCGCGACGCGCCTAGCGAGAGACCTGCCTGCTCGACCTGTGGATCGAGCTTTTGTATGGAGGCCCATACGGACAGCACCATGAAAGGCACCATGACGTGAACCAGCGCGATGACCATGCCTGAAAACGTAAAGAGCATGCGCAAGGGCTCGTCAAGCACGCCGATCGCGATTAGCGCGTTGTTGATCAGGCCTTGGGTGCCAAGAAGAATCGACCAGCCGAGGGTCCGTACCACCACAGAAATCAATAGCGGCGCCAGGATCACTAGCAGGAAAATACCGCGCCAGCGACCCTGCATCCTGGAAAGAATGACGGTTTCCGGCACACCGATGACGATGCAAACCAGCGTGACAAGGAGCGCCATTGCGGCCGTGCGCCCGAAGATCTCAAGGTAGTAGCCGTCAGTGAAAACCTCGAGATAGTTGGCCAGGGTCAGTGTGTCGGTCAGGCCGCGCTGGCTGTCAAAGGCATAGAACGAAAGCAGCCCGGTCAGCACAAGCGGGGTCAGCAGCATGGAGACGAACACCGCCAGGGCTGGCGTAGACAGCAGCCAGGGGGCGTGCTTGGTTCGCGATGCGCCCAAGCTAGGCATGGACGCTCTCCTCGCAAGGCAGAACCTTGACGTCCCGGCTGTCCCAAGCCAGCGTTACCGTGTCGCCTTCACCACACGTGATGGGCGCACTGTTCGGCACATTTACCATGAATGGGCCGAGCTCGGTTTCGACCTCCAGCATCCACAGGCTGCCAAGAAACAGCTTCGTTCGTACACGTCCGGTCAGGCCGGAATCATCGGCCGGCCGCACGTGGATCTTCTCCGGCCTAATATAGGCATGCACCTTGCCGGTGAGGTTGTAGGGCGAAGTCCGGATCGTGGCGTCGCCCACCTTTATTTGGCCCTCGCCTGTTTGTGCTGATGGCATCGCCTCGGCGACGAGGCAATTCGTCTTTCCGAGGAATGTGGATGCAAAGTTCGTGGCAGGATGCTCGTATGCGTTGTAGGGAGTGTCTAGCTGCACTATGCGTCCGCCGTGCATGACCGCGATGCGATCGCTCATTGTCATGGCCTCGACCTGGTCGTGGGTGACCAGCACGGTCGTGATGTTCAAATGCCGCTGGATGGCACGTAGTTCAATGTGCATTTCCTCGCGTAGCTTGGCGTCGAGGTTCGACATCGGCTCATCCAGTAGCAGCACTTCGGGGCGAATCGCCAGGGCGCGCGCAATCGCAACGCGCTGGCGTTGTCCACCTGATAGCTCACGAGGGTAGCGATGAGACAGTCCGTCGAGTCGTACGAGCGAAAGGGCATCCCCAACACGCGTGCGCAATTCGTGCCCGGTAACACCGCGCATTTCAAGCCCGAACGCGATGTTCTGTTCGACTGTCATGTGGGGAAATAGCGCATAGCTCTGGAAGACCACACCCATGCCGCGCTTTTCCGGCGGTACCCGGGTCATATCTTTTCCGGCGACGAAAACGGTGCCGCCCGTTGGCTCGACGAAGCCGGCAACCATTTGCAGCGTCGTGGTCTTTCCGCATCCAGAGGGGCCGAGCAGCGAGATAAACTCGCCTCGCTCGATATCGAGATCGAGGTTGTTGACAGCGACGAAATCGCCGAACCGCTTTCCGAGACCTTTGATCGACAAAAAACTCATGCAATACCTCGTTCAGTCGCCGCGCCCGTTGCAGACGCGGGGACGTGCGGACATCGTGCCAGCCTTCGGTCTAGCGTTCGACGGTGCGATTCCAACGATTGGCCCACTCGGCGCGCTTGGCATTGACGGTGATGTTGTCTACGGCCTGCAGCTTTGCAATCTGCTCGGGCCCATATGGCACGCGCGCGGCAACTTCAGGTGAAAGTTTCACCTTGCTGTTCATGGGCCCCCAGGCCTGGTGCTCGGCAAGGATGGCCTGGATTTCCGGCGTGTACAGGTATTGGATGAACTTCTGTGCTACCGCCTTTTGTTGCGGCTTGGCTACCGGGCATGCAGCGGTGAAAAGCGCGGTTGCCCCTTCCTTCGGGTAGACGAACTCCACCGGGAAACCGGTGTCCTTGAGCGCTTGCACACGGCCGCTACCCCAGACGCCGATGACAGCGTCGCCGTTCTGGAAGAGTTCCGTCATCTTGCCCGGAGACGGTTCCCAAGCCAGCACATTGGGCCCGACTTCATCGATGATCGTTTTGAAGCCGGGATCAATGTTGTTGATGCCTCCGCCGCGCAGCTCCGCGAACTTGATCAACGTGTGCAGTCCGTAGCTGTTGTTAATTGGCGGAATGACCAGCTTGCCTTTGTACTTCTTGTCGGTCAGGTCTTCCCAGGACGTGGGAGGTGCCCAGTTGTGCTTTTGAAAGTATTCGGCGTTGTAGAAGATGCCGGTGCCTAGCACGCCCAGTGCATATGCCTTGTTGCCGGCGATGTGGGCGAGCGGATAGAGGTCCTGGTAGACAGGGGCAGGTTCGATGTCGGCACAGAACCCGTATTGAACGGCCTGCTGCATCGGACCGTCGTCGATGATGATGACGTCAAATTGGGGGTTGTTTTTCTCAGCCTGGACTTTTGCGATGGTGTCGGTCGAGTTGCCGGCCACATAGATGACGCGGGCACCAATATCTTTCTCGAACTGCGGGATGATCTGTTCTTTGAACAGCTTTTCGGTTGATCCGCCATATGCACCGACGTACAGATCCTCCGCAAAACTGTTGCTGGATGCGCCGATAAACGCGGCGGCCAGGCCAATGCTTAGCAGGTTGCGCATGGTCTTCTCCTGGGAAGGTTTCGGGCAGCGCATCCAAGCCTACGGCAGGCGGAAGCAAAAAAATACTAGCGTTAATACTAATCCATGTTGTTAGCACATGGATGAGTCGTACAATAACTGATTGATATTAAATAAAAAATAGTTTTTCATAGTATAAGGTAATGGAAAATTATGTATTCCATGCTAAAAAGACATTCATTCGACAACAGGAGACGACATGAACAGTCGACTGACATTGCGGCACCTGGAGGCATTCCGGGCGGTGATGGAAAGGCATTCCGTCACGGGTGCCGCGGAGCTGCTCGGCGTGACCCAGCCGGTTGTCACCCGCTTGATTGCCGACTTTGAGGAGCGGGTTGCCTTTCCTCTGTTCACTCGTCAGAAGGGCAGGCTCGTCCCGACAGCCGAGGCGGAATTGCTGATTGGGGACGTTCAGCAGGCGATGATGCTGATCGAGCGGATCAGCTACGCATCATCCAACATCCGTGAATTGAGGCTGGGCAAGCTGCTTGTGGCGGCAGCACCGGCAGTCGCCTTGTGCTGCTTGCCGCAAGCCATTGCCGCATTTACCCAGGAGAATCCGGAAACCCTGATCTCGCTGCGCATGGAAGCTTCCCCGGCCGTGCTCGATTTGGTGCACGAAGGACGGGCCGACCTAGGGGTTGCCATGCTTCCTGCCACCGCTACGACGATTGGCAATCGCGAGCCGTTGCTTTCGGCGCGCATGGTGGCGGTTGTTCCCAAGGATCATCGTCTCGCGGCGGCAGATATCCTGCGGCCGGTCGATTTCGATGGCGAAGCATTCGTGACCATGTCTCCGCTCATCGAGGCGCGCACTCTCATAGATGCAGTTTTCACCGCTCACAATGTCCGGCGCCGCGTCAATATCGAAACGCAGATCTCGCTGGCGGTCATCCGTCATGTCGAGGCTGGCGCTGGGGTAGGGCTTGTAGATCCAGTCACCGCAGCGGGTTACCCGAGTGATCGGGTGCGCTTCATCCCGTTTGAGCCGCCCATCGCGAACGACTACACCCTTGTGACGTCGGTCAAGCGCAAGCCCCCGCTCGTAATGGAACCGTTCGTCGAGCACTTGCGGCGTCATATTCGCGCCATGGTGCCGGCCGCTTGGCGGATGAGCTGACTGCTGGCCAGATGCCAATCGCCTGTGCTGCCGTCTCGGTGCCTCAACGCAGGGGCGGGAGCTGACGGGCGGGCATGCCGGTTAGTCGCCCAAAGCGCGCCCAGTCGAAGGCCGGCCCCGGATCGGTCTTGCGCAGCGGCGCGATATGCTCGTGCCCGCGCACCGCGCTCAACGGGTAGCGCGCGCGCAGCACGGATGTGAGCCGTGCCAGCGCATCGTACTGCGCATCGGCGTAGGGCGTGGTGTCCGTGCCCTCAAGTTCCACGCCGAGCGAAAAATCATTGCATCGCTCGCGCCCGGCGTGCCATGACACGCCGGCGTGCCAGGCCCGCGCCTCGGTGGAGACGAACTGGACGATTTCGCCGTCACGGCGGATGAAGAAATGCGCCGACACCCGCAAGCCGCGCAGCCGCGCAAACCATGGGTCGGCGGCGCAGTCCAGCGTGTTGGTGAACAGCGCCTCGACGTAGGGACCACCGAAGCGCCCGGGCGGCAGGCTGATGTTGTGCAGCACCAGCAAGGAAACCTGCGTGCCGGCTGGCCGCGTGTCGCAATTGGGCGACGGCGCGCGGCGGATGCCGGGGCCTGGGGCCAGCCAGCCGTGCCGATCCAGCAGCATTATTGGCGGGCCCCCAGTCGTGCGTGCGCTTGGCCGCACCAGGTTTGGCCGTCCTTGAGCAGCGCTTCCGAGCGCGGCAGGTGGATGCCGCAGTGCGCGCAACGGACCATGGGTTCGGACGCGCCGTCGGTGGCGGGGTTGCGGGGCGGCGCGCCGGCACCCGCGCCGCGGCTGCCGGCGCCGGGCTTGTAGGCGAGCAGGCGCAGGGCCAGCAGCACGCCCAGGATGACGATGGCCCAAAGGATGAACTTCATGATGCGGCTCCGGCCTGCGGCGCGTGCGCGCGGTGCAAGCGATACGTGGCCATGGCCTCAGCCCCGCTGCAGGATGACATCCATGACGAACCGGCTGCCGGTATAGGCCAGCAGCAGGAAGGCGAAGCCGGCCAGTGTCCAGCGCAGCGCCACGCGTCCGCGCCAACCGCGGGCATGGCGTCCGACCAGCAGCAAGCCGAACGTGAGCCACGACAGCAGGGTGAATACGGTCTTGTGGTCGAAAGGCAGGAACTTGCCGGTCAGCAGCAAGGAAATGACCGAGCCCGACCCGACGGCCAGGGTCAGCACCGCAAAGCCTACCCAGACCACGCGAAAGAGCAGGCGTTCCTGCATCAGTAGGGGCGGCAGGCTGTCCATGACGCGGCTGGCCACGGCCGCGCGCGAGCCATCGCCTGCTGCGCCCGCTGCCAGAGGCTGGTGCAGCCGGCGATCGAGCGCGGCCATCAGCAACGCCTGCAAGGCGGCGATGGTGATCAGGCCATAGGCCGCCAGTGCGATCAGCAGGTGCACGCGCAGCCAGGGGTTGTCCGCGTGCGCGACGATCTGCGCCTGGGGAAAGGCGGCCGCCAGCGCCGTGGCGGCGGTGGCCGCCGGCAACAGCAGCAGTTGCAGGCCGTCGATCTGCACGAACAGGCTCTCCAGCCAGAAGACCACCATGCCCAGCCAGACCGCGGCCGACAACGCCAGCGCCCAGCCCAGGTGCAGGTAGGGGCCGGACAGGATGCTTTGGTGCAGTCCGAGGGCGTGCAGGACCAGGGCGGCGGCTAGGCCTGCGCGTCCCGCGCGACCCGTTCCCGCGACCGCCGCGCCCCGGGCCAGCGCCCGCCACAGCCAGCCGCCCAGGCAGGCATAGGCGACGGCAGCCAGGGCGTGAAATACAATGCCTGATGACATAGAACCCATAGTCTGGTTGCGGCCGCCGGGCCTTCCCGGCCCGGTTCGTCCTGCGGGGCCGTCCCGCGGACTGCGGCCGGGCGTGCCTGACGCACGCCTCGAACCGGCTAGTGTAAGCGAAACGCCTCTCATGCTCGATAACTTGACCCAACGCCTGTCGCGGGTGGTAAAGACCATCCGCGGCGAGGCCCGGCTGACCGAAGCCAACACCCAGGACATGCTGCGCGAGGTGCGCATGGCACTCCTGGAGGCCGATGTGGCGCTGCCGGTGGTGCGCGAGTTCATCGCCCGCGTCAAGGAAAAGGCGCTCGGCCAGGAAGTCGCCGACAGCCTCAATCCCGGCCAGGCCCTGGTCGGCGTGGTGCACCGGGAGCTGACCGCGCTGATGGGCGGAGACCTGGGCGAGCAGGCCGGGGAGCTGTCGCTGGCGGTGCAACCGCCTGCCGTGATCCTGATGGCCGGCCTGCAGGGCGCGGGCAAGACCACCACCGTCGGCAAATTGGCGCGCTGGCTGATCGAAGGCAATCACACCCACGCCGGGCGCAAGACGGGCAAGAAAAAAGTGCTGGTCGTCAGCGCCGACGTGTATCGGCCGGCGGCCATTGACCAGCTCAAGACCGTCGCCGGGCAGGTGGGGGCGGACTTCCTGCCGTCCGATCCCAGCCAGAAGCCCGAGGACATCGCACGCGGCGCGGTGGATCACGCCCGCCGCCATCACTACGACGTGCTCATTGTCGACACCGCCGGCCGGCTGGGCATCGACGAGGCCATGATGCGCGAGATCCGCGTCCTGCACGACGTCGTCAAGCCGGTCGAGACGCTGTTCGTGGTCGACGCCATGCAGGGCCAGGACGCGGTCAACACCGCCCGGGCATTTGCCGAGGCGCTTCCGCTGACCGGGGTGGTGCTGACCAAGCTGGACGGCGACGCACGCGGTGGCGCGGCGCTGTCCGTGCGCCATGTCACGGGCAAGCCGCTGAAGTTCGTCGGCGTCTCGGAAAAGCTCGACGGACTGGAGCCTTTCCATCCCGAGCGCATGGCGCAGCGCGTGCTCGGCATGGGCGACATCGTTTCGCTGGTCGAGCAGGCGCAGAAGAACATCGACATCGCGCAGGCACAGAAGCTCGCCGCCAAGATCAAGTCGGGCGACAAGTTCGACCTGAACGACTTCCGCGAGCAGATCCTGCAGATCAAGAAGATGGGCGATATGAGCTCGCTGCTGGAAAAGCTGCCCGGTCAATTCCAGCAGGCGGCCAGCCAGCTGCAAGGCGGCCAGGCCGAGCGCCAGCTGCGCCGCACGGAGGGCATCCTCAACGCCATGACGCCGCTCGAGCGCGCCAAGCCTGAACTGCTCAAGGCGTCGCGCAAGCGGCGCATTGCCGCAGGCGCGGGCGTCACGGTCCAGGAAGTCAACCGCCTGCTGTCCCAGTTCGAGCAGATGCGGGGGATGATGAAGCAAATGAAAAAAGGCGGCATGGCCAAGATGATGCGCGCCATGGGTGGCCTGAAAGGGCTGGGTCGCTTCGGCGGACTGCGCTAGATCCGGCAGGCCGTCGCTGCCGGGTCGGCAGCGGCCCCCGCCCGCTGGCGCACGCCGGCACCAGGGCGGCCCACGCAGCAGATGGGGCCGCGAGGCAGGCAGCTAGGGGTTGTCCGCGTAGCGGTCGGTCGCTTCGATCAGCCGCGCCAGCGTGCCCGGTTCGTCGAAGGCGTGGCCGGCGTCCGGGACGAGGTGAAACTCGGCCTGCGGCCAGGCGCGGTGCAGCTCCCACGCGGTGCGCGCAGGGGTGCAGACGTCATAGCGGCCCTGCACGATCGTGCCGGGTATGCCATGCAGCTTGTAGGCATCGCGCAGCAGCTGGCCATCCTGCATGAATCCGCCATTGACGAAGTAGTGGTTTTCGATGCGCGCGAAGGCCAGCGCCGCGCGGTCGTCGTCGTGGCTGGCCTGGTGGTGGGGGCTGGGCAGCAGCGTGATCGTGCTGTCTTCCCAACGGCTCCAGGCATGCGCGGCGCGCAGCCGCACCGACATGTCCTCGTGGTTGAGCAGGCGATGGTAGGCGGCCACCATGTCGTGCCGCTCTTCGGGCGGGACCGGCGCGATGAAATCCTCCCAGAGGTCGGGAAACAGCCAAGAGGCGCCTTCCTGGTAGAACCACTGGATCTCGGACCGGCGCAAGCCGAAGACGCCGCGCAGCACCAGCTCGCTGACGCGATCGGGATGGGTTTGCGCATAGGCCAGCGCCAGCGTAGAGCCCCATGACCCGCCAAACACCAGCCATTTGTCCACGCCCATCACGTCGCGGCGCAGGCGTTCCATGTCGGCGACCAGGTGCCACGTGGTGTTGTTCTCCAGGCAGTCATGAGGCACCGACCGGCCGCAACCGCGCTGGTCGAAGAGCAGGACGCGATAGCGCTGCGGGTCGAAAAGCCGGCGATGCTGCGGCGAGCAGCCGCTGCCCGGGCCGCCGTGCAGGAACACCGCGGGCTTGCCCCGCGGGTTGCCGCAAAGTTCCCAATAGATCGCGTGGCCGTCGCCCGTGTCGAGCATGCCGTGGCGGTAGGGGTCGATGGGCGGGTACTTCATGCGAGCCTCTCTGCAAGATGAGGGGGCGCGGCATCGCCGGCCGGGCAGCGCAGGCCTGGCGTGCAGCGGCGCCGCCAGGCGCCAAGGGCCACAGCCAGGCGTATCACCGGCGGCGGAAGACCAAATCCCACACGCCGTGGCCCAGCCGCAGGCCGCGCGCCTCGAACTTGGTTTGTGGGCGGTAATCCGGGCGCGGCGCGTAACCCTCGCAGGTGTTGGCCAGCAGCGGCTCGGCGCCCAGCACGTCCAACATCTGCTCGGCGTAGGGCTGCCAGTCGGTCGCACAGTGCAGGTAGCCGCCCGGCGCGATGCGGCTGGCAAGCAGTGCCACGAACGGCGGCTGGATCAGGCGCCGCTTGTGGTGGCGCTTCTTGGGCCATGGATCCGGAAAGTAGATGTGCACGCCGGCCAGCGTATCGGGCGCGATCATGTCGCGCACTACCTCCACGGCATCGTGCTGGATGATGCGCACGTTGGTCAGGCCAGAGGCCTCGATCCGCTTGAGCATCGCCCCCACGCCGGCGTTGAATACCTCCACGCCCAAAAAGTTCTCCGCAGGCCGGGCCAGCGCGATTCGTTCGGTCGTCTCGCCCATTCCGAAGCCGATCTCCAGCACGGTAGGCGCGTCACGGCCGAAGGCCTGGGCCAGATCCAGCGGCTGCGGCCGGTACGGGATGGACCAAAGCGGCAGCAGCCGCTCCAGCGCATCGCGCTGCGCTTGGGTGATGTGGCCGCGGCGGTGGACGAAGCTACGGATATGGCTGGCGCCCGGGCTGGGCGGGGCGCCATGCGAAGGCGTCGGCGCCGCAGCTTCGGTGGTGGGAACGGGCGTTTGCGGGGTTTCGGCGGCAGTCATGGACGGCAGGTAGGGACAGTCGTCGGGCGCGGGCGCGGCGGCGGGCATCAACCGCCGCCGACGGCCACCACGATTTCGATGCGGTCGCCTTCTGCAAGCGTGGTGTCGGCGTGCCGGCTGCGCGGCACGATCTCGCCATTGCGCTCGACGGCGACACGCTTGCCGGCAAAGCCCAGTTCCTCGACCAGGGCCGCGACGGTCATGGCATGGGCGAGCACCCGCGGCTCGCCGTTCAGGATGATGTTCATGGCCGAGATTGTAGTAGGATCCCCCGCCCCGGGGCAGGATGGCCGCACCGTCGTCCCACTTCTTTCGCAGGCGGGAAAGGCCCGCCAGTCGGTGGTTTGTCTCATCCATGGGCGGGCCGGTCGCAGGGCTTGTCGCCTGATCAGGAGATCGATGGGCTGTGTGGAGCGGGGTGCAGCTCGCGCAGGATATTCAGGAATAGTTCCGCCCGATGGCTGGGTGGTGGCGACGCAACCGTCACCGCGCAGCCCGCGTGGCTGTAGCGTAGGCCCCGCGCCACCAGCCGCAGGCCCAGCCGGCCTTGCAGCATTTCGCCGTAGAAAGTCGGCAACAGGCCCTGGTAATGTCCCGTGGCCACGAGCGCGGCGACGGCATCCAGGCCGGCTGCCTCGGGGCCACGCTCGAAGCGTCCGGTGGCCAGGGCTTGGTCGACGTAGGGATGCGATCGGTAGACCAGCGGCAACCGCGCCCTGTCGCGCGCGTATGAAACGTTGCGCGAAACGTACAGGCGGTGCGTTTCGGTGTAAAGCGGCAGGTAGTTGAAGTCGCGGTCGTTGGTGTATTTGCCGCGGATCGCGATGTCGATGCGGTGCGTGCGCAGGGCCTGGTCCAGTTCTGGGAATGACATCACCAGAATTTCCGGCCGCACGGCCGGNGCCAGGCGCTTGAGTTCGCCCAGCGCCTCGGACAGGTGGCAGTCCGGGTGCATCAGGGTGTGCTCGCCAAGGCCGATCGACAGCGTGCCCGAGAGCACGCCATGGGCCGCATCGACCTCGGGCCGGATGCGCGACAAGGCGCGAAGCGCCGCCGAGCCGTACTTGAGCGCGGCTTCGCCCTCGGCCGTCAGGCGAAATCCCCCGGGGCCGCGCTCGCACAGCCTCACGCCCAGGCGGGTCTCCACGTCGCGGATGTGCCGGCTGATCGAAGCCTTCGACATGTGCAGCTGGTGCTCGGCCGCGGCAAAGCCGCCGGCTTCGGCGACGTGGCAGAACACGCGTAGCGAGCGCAGGTTTCGTTCATCGAAGTCAAGCTTGATCATGGCGGGCCCGGAAGGAGGCGGCGCAGGCGCTTTCTTGCTCTGGCGCCGGGAAATCTTCCGAAAGTTTCATTTATCGGAACACGGATGACAACAATATCATTTTTCGAAGACATCCTGGATTCTTAAAGTAGCCACGTTCAAACCGCAGCGCCGCACACGGCGGCTTTCATCGATCATGGCTACTTCGCTGACCGTCGCCCCGAAAACGGGACATAAGACCCTGCTGTATTCCGAGCTCGTCACCGAACTGGAGGGGCTGCGCGCCGACATTGCCGTCCTGGGCATGCCCTTCGGTGCGCCTTACGGGCCGCAATCCTTCACCAACGACCAGACGCGCGCGCCGCAAGCGATCCGCGAAGTCACCGACCGCATGGTGCGCGCGCCGGAGCACTACGATTTCGATATCGACGGCCCCCTGCTGCAGGGGCGCACCGATATCCGCTTCGTGGATTGTGGCGACGTCCTGCCCGACATCCATGTCCCCGGCGACCACTACCGTCGCTGCGAGCTGGCCATCCGCCACATCCTGCGCGGCGGGGGGCTGCCTATCGTGCTGGGTGGCGACCACGGCATCACCAATCCGGTGCTCCGGGGCTTCGAAGAGCTGGGCAAGGAAATCACATTGGTGCACGTGGACGCCCACCTGGATTGGCGCGACGAGGTCAACGGCGTGCGCGACGGCCTGTCCAGCCCTATCCGCCGCGCCTCAGAGCTGACCTACGTGGGCAAGATCATTCAGATCGGCCTGCGCGCCCAGGGCAGCGCCCGTCCGGCCGAATACGAGGCGGCCAAGGCATATGGCGCCGAGCTGGTGACGGCCTATGAGCTGCATGAAATCGGCATGGACGCCGTGCTGGACCGCATTCCCGACGGGGGCAACTACTACCTGTCCATCGACGCGGACGGCCTGGATCCAACCATCATGCCCGCCGTGGACGGACCGGCACCGGGCGGCGTCACCTTCGTGCAGGCACGCAAGCTGATCCACGGCCTGGTACGCAAGGGACGCGTCGTCGGCATGGACATCGTCGAAATCCAGCCTTCGAAGGACACGCCCACGCGGCTGACCTGCGTGACCGCTGGCCGCCTGATCGTGAANCTGATCGGCAGCGCCATCCGCGCCGGTTATTTCGACAAGAAGTAAGGCCCCGACGGGCCGATACGGACTCCTTCCTTAACCCNCCCACCCACATCCGGAGCAAGCNCACATGGCACATACGCGGATACGAAAGTTCAACACCCGCGACACCTACCCCGAGCAAAAGATCAGCAACGACCTTTGCCAGGCAGTGGTCGCGCGCGGCACGATGGTCTTCCTACGCGGCCAGATCGGCCAGGACCTGGACACGTCCGAAGTCGTCTGCATCGGCGACGTGACTGGCCAGGCCGAGCAGGCGATGAAAAATATCGATATGCTTCTGAAGGAATCCGGCAGCCAGCTGGACCATATTTGCAAACTGACGATCTATATCTCCGATCCGCGCTACCGCGAAGCGGTCTACAACGTCGTCGGCAAGTGGCTGAAAGGGGTGTACCCCGTCTCCACCGGCATAGTGGTCACGGCGTTTGCACGGCCGGAATACCTGGTCGAGATCGACGCGATCGCCGTCATTCCCGACTGATACACAAAAGAAGGGCGAAACTGCCCTCGATACAGTTCCTCAAGGGGAAGCCGAGGAGTCGCAAGCGACGCCGTGATGCCGGCCTGGGCCGGCATGCGGNATGGACTTTGACCGGCAGCACGGGGTGCGCGCGCAGGACGTCGAATCGGTGGTGTGCGATGTACCGCCCATCGTGGTTGCCAACCTGCGCCACGAGATGCCGCGGACGCCGTCCGAGGCGCGCTTCAGCA
>Ga0065720_1003208_pt1 | contig 30222 bp, 28 predicted proteins | sample Thericmetagenome_FD_59107 | JGI IMG/M metagenome (GOLD analysis project Ga0065720, IMG submission 59107) | Thermophilic microbial communities from the Joint Bioenergy Institute, California, USA of rice/straw/compost enrichment - eDNA_2 v2... | ecosystem: Engineered > Solid waste > Grass >... | reverse complement strand
CCGCCGCTCGGGCCGCAGGAACTGGCGGTCGCGGCGGGCCGCGCCGAGCACACGGTGCGCACCGCGGAGCTCGACGGCCACCCGTACCGGGTCGCTGCGGTCCCGGCCGGCCGCGGCCAGGCGCTGGTGATCGCCCAGCGGCTCGACCCGACCCAGCAGGTGTTCACCAAGCTCGGCACGTCGCTGCCGATCGTCGGTGGGGTCGGGGTGGTCCTCGCCGGGCTCGCCGGGGTCGCGGTGGCCCGCGCGGCACTGCGGCCCGTCGACCGGCTCATCGACGCCACCGAGCGGGTCGCCGCCACCGGTGACCTGCGGCCGATCCCCGTCGAGGGCACCGACGAGCTCGCCCGGCTCTCGCACAGCTTCAACGAGATGCTCGGTGCGCTCGCCGCCTCCCGCGAGCAGCAGCGCCGCCTCGTCGCGGACGCCGGCCACGAGCTGCGCACCCCGCTGACGTCCATGCGGACCAACCTCGAGCTGCTCGCCGCCGCCAGTCGGCCCGGAGCCCCGCCGCTGCCGGAGTCCGAGCGGGCGGAGATCCTCGAGGACGTGCAAGCCCAGGTCGCCGAGCTGTCGACACTCGTCGGCGACCTGGTCGAACTGGCCCGCGACGACGCTCCCGCCGTCGTCCACGAGCCGGTCGAGCTCATGGACGTCATCGAACGCGCCCTCGAACGGGCTCGCCGCCGCGCCGGTGGCATCACGTTCAAGACGATCCTCGTGCCCTGGACGCTGATGGGCGATGCCACCGCGCTGGAGCGGGCGGTGCTGAACCTGCTCGACAACGCGATCAAGTGGAGCCCGCCCGGCGGTGAGGTCCGGGTGCAGATGCGACCGCTGGACGAGTGGTGGATCGTGCTGGAGGTCGCCGACGCCGGACCGGGCATCGCCCCTGAAGACCTCCCGCACGTCTTCGAGCGCTTCTACCGGGCCGACACCTCCCGCACGATGCCCGGCTCCGGGCTCGGGCTGGCCATCGTCCGCCAGGTCGCGCTGCGGCACGGCGGCGCCGTGTGGGCCGGTCGGGCGCCGGAGGGCGGGGCCCTGCTCGCGGTGCGTCTACCGGGCCGCCCGGCGCACGGGTGATGCCGTCGCCCGACCGTGGCCGGTCGGGGGCTGCCGCGGCGCGCATTCCCTACTCATAGGCTGACGCCCGAGTCGACGGACAGCCGAACGGGTGATGGCGATGCACGACCGCGAGCCGAGAGGTCGCACGGAGCAGTTGCCGGACGCGCCGGACGCCGACCCCACCGACGGGGAGGGATCCGGCGCGGAGCGCACGTGGCCCTACGGGTCCGACGACGCACCGAAGACCGCCCCGGACCCGGCCGAGGTGGGACCGGTGTCGGTCGACGAGCTGCTCAGCCGCGGCTTCGGGCCGGACGAGCCGAGCGCGCTCGACGAGCTGTTCGACGCGCAGGCCTCCCTCGATGGCGACGACCCGCTCTTCGCCGAGCTGGCCGCGCAGACGCCGAGCGCATCGGTGGAGCGGCCGCAGCGCTCCGACGAGGCCCGGCACGAGTCGCCCGAGACCGCCGCATCCCCGATCCTGCCCCAGCGGGTACCCGGCGAACGGCGGCGGATCGAGGCGACCCCGTTCGGCAACGCCAGCAGCAGCTCGGTGGACCTGTTCGCCGACGCACCGGCCGATCCGGCCGCGCGCGCCGCCACCGATCCCGGGCGTCGATCCACCACCTACGGCGCGGCGGCGGCCCGCTTCGCCCAGGGCGTCGCCGGGTCCGAGCGCGCAACCTCCCGCCCGGCGACCGACCTCTTCTCGTCCGGCGTCCCCGAGCCCCGGACGCGCATCGGCGGCTGGACCGCCGATCCTTGGCCGACCCCGCCCGAGGGCACCCACCGGGCCAGCACCGACCAGAAGTCCGGAGCCCGCCCGACGGGGACCCGCGACCGCACGAACGGTGCCGACGGCGCTGACGGTGCCGACGGAGCGCGCACCGAACACCAGGAGCCGGAGGCTCGCGGCACCGCACCGGAGCCTGCCGAGCGCCCCCGGCACGCGCGCCCCGCCGAGGAGCAGGACGAGCCTGACGCGGGAGGGGCGGACGGCCGCCACCGCAGCGGCCCGGACCGCGCCTCGGAGCAGGCCGAGGACCGCGATCCGGAGGCCGCCGAGCACGATGTCCGGGACGCGATCCCCGCCCAGGACCGGCCGGCGGAGCGGGCCCGCGAGAAGGAGGCCGAGCCGGTCGTCCCCGAGGCCCGCGAGCCCGTCGACGTCGAGGGCCCGACCCGGCAGCACCGCGGCTCGAACGGCGTCCCCCGGCAGCGGTCGGAGGACGACGGGGAGGCGGCCACCACCACGATGGGCGTGATCCCCGCGCCCTCGCCCGCCCCGGACGACGGGCCGGCCACCGGACCCACGGCCACCGCACCGGCGTCCACTGCGGACTCCGCGACCACCGACCCGGGCGCGGTCCCGCACCCGGTCCCGTCGGCCGGGCCCCAGCCGGCGGGCACCCCGGACGGTCCGGTCGCGACGACCGAGCCGATCTTCCTGCAGCAGGCGCCACCCCACGTCGTTACCCAGCAGGCCGTTCCCCGACAGGCCGTCCTGCAGCCCCCGCCGCCGATGCCCGGCCGCCCGGCCCGGCTCGCCGGCCGGACACCCGGATGGCCGGTGCTGGCGGCCGCCGCGGCCGCCGCCGCGATCCTCGCGGGCATGGCGGGCGGTGCGATCGGCTACTCGCTCGCGAGCCGCGGCCCGGACCCGGCTGCCGAGGCGTCCGCGGGTCAGGGGACCGTCGAGCAGGTCGCCGCGAAGGTGCTGCCGAGCGTGGTGCAGCTGCGCGCCAACGGGGCGTCCGACACGACCGGCTCCGCGGTGGTCCTGCGCCCCGACGGGCTGCTGCTCACCAACAACCACGTCGTGGAGCAGATCGGCAGCCGGGGCCTCGTCGTGCAGCTGCAGGACGGTCGCACCGCGCAGGCGAAGCTCGTCGGGCGCGACCCCAACTCCGACCTCGCGCTGGTGCAGGCCCAGGGGCTGACCGGGCTGGTCCCCGCCGAGCTCGGCGACTCCTCCTCGATCGCGGTCGGCCAGCAGGTCGTGGCCGTCGGCTCCCCGCTCGGCCTCGGCGGCACCGTGACCACCGGTGTGGTGAGCGCGCTCGACCGGGCCGTCACGGTCGGACCGGCGCAGGGCGCGCGCACCCAGACCGTGCTCAACGCCGTCCAGACCGACGCCGCCATCAACCCCGGCAACTCCGGCGGGCCGCTGGTGGACATGGCCGGCCGCGTCATCGGCATCAACTCCGCGATCGCGACCACCGGGCCCAGGGACGGGTCGATCGGCGTCGGCTTCGCCGTCCCGATCAACCAGGCCAAGCGGGTCGCCGACGAGCTGGAGCGCACCGGCAAGGCGGCGCGCGCGTCGGCTGGGCTCACCGTCGCGACCGATTCCCGGCGCACCGGTGCGGTCGTGCGGACCGTCGCGGCGGGCGGGCCGGCGGACCGGGCCGGGATCGCGATCGGCGACGTCGTCGTCCGCATCGACGACCGGCCTGTGCTGACCGGCGACGACCTGCAGGCCGCGATCGGCTCCCGGGCACCCGGCGAGGTGGTGCGGATCGAGCTGTCCGACCGCACCGTGGAGGTCACGCTCGACGCCGCGAGCTGACCACCCGACCGTGTGCAGGGCGTCGCTGAGCCGGTCGCTACGGTGATGCCATGGAGATGGCACCGCCCAAGATCGGCCGCGCTCTCGTGGTCGTCGTCGACGACCGGGTGAGCCAGGGCGAGCGCGAGGACTCCACCGGACCACTCGTCACCGAGCTGCTCGAAGAGGCCGGTCTGCTCGTCGACGGCGTGGTGAGCGTGCCCGGCGAGGCGGTCGCCATCCGCAACGCGCTGAACACCGCGGTCATCGGCGGCGTCGACCTCGTGGTGACGGTCGGCGGCACCGGGGTGTCACCCCGTGACGTCACCCCCGACGCCACCGCGGGCGTTCTCGACCGGCCGATCCCCGGCATCGCCGAGGCGATCCGCGCATCCGGGCTCGCCGCGGGCGCCATCGACGCCGGGCTCTCCCGCGGGCTGGCCGGGGTCTCCGGCAGCACGCTCGTGGTGAACCTCGCGTCGTCCCGCGCGGCCGTGCGGGACGGCATGGCGACCCTGACCCCGCTGGTGGCGCACGTGATCTCGGAGCTGTCCGGGCTCGAGGACTGAGCTTCAGTCCTCCTCCTCCGGCGGCTCCGGCGGCTTCTGCGCCCCGACCGAGGCGAGGTACTCGTGGAACCGCCCGCCGGTGGCCTTGTCGACCGCCGCGGCCGCGGTGGTGACCGCCTGCGTCGCCAGCTCCGCGGCCTTGTCGAGCACCTCAGGCGCCCGTTCGCGGGCGAGTTCGGCCAGCTCCGCCGCCTTGTGCCCAGCCTTCTCGGCGAGCTCGCCCGCCTTCTCCAGCACGGTGTCGGTGATTTCCTTCGCCCGCTCGGTGCGGTCGTCGGGGTTGCTCATGCGCCCATCGTGGCACCGGAGGAGGATGGATGTCGTGCCCGAACCGTCCGAACAGCTCCGTCGCAAGCTCGCCGCCGTGTTCGGCGACGTCCTGCCCGACACCACCCGGGACGAGCGGGAGTTCGAGCACCCGGACGACCGGTCGCGCGACCGGGACGCCGAGCTGCTCGCCGACCGTCCGCCGCACCACGACCGGGCCTGGTAGCTAGGCCTGGCCGCCCCGCTGGGCGCGCAGCAGGTCGCGGATCTCCGCGAGCAGCTCCGCCTCCGTGGGCGGGACCTCCTCGACCTGGCCGCGCTTGCGCCGCTCCTGCAGCTTGTTCAGCGGCAGGACGATGACGAAGTACACGACTGCGGCGACGATGAGGAAGTTGATCGCCGCGGTGATCACCGACGCGAAGTCGATGTAGGTGCTCTCCTTACCGGGGATCACGGTGACGCCGAGCCCGGGGCTGTCGGCGGGGGTCACCGCGTTGACCAGTGGTTCGATGATGCTCTCGGTGAACGACGTGACGATCGCGCCGAACGCGGCGCCGATGACGACGGCCACCGCGAGGTCGACGACGTTGCCGCGCAGGATGAAGTCCTTGAATCCTTTGAGCATCAGCGGAGGGTAATCGTCACCTGGTCGGTGAGTGTGGCAGAAGCCACGCGCGTCGCCGCATCGCGTGACATCCCCACGAGGACGAGCCGCCCGCGGGCGCCCTTCTCCTCCGGCAGCACGGCCAGCACCGGCGCGTCGGCGGCCAGCACGGACGGGGCCTCGGCGCGCGCTCCGACCGTGACCACGTCGACCCGGTTGCCCGGCACCAGGAGGGCGGCGACGGCGGCGTCGGCGATGCGGACGGGGACGGCCGCCGTCCCGTGCGGCACCGGAGCGCCGCCGACCAGACGGACGTCGGTGAGCGGCTCGCCCGGGTGAGCCGCCCCGACCAGGACCCGCCCTTCGGCGGCGTCGGGGGAGCGCAGGGCGCCCACGGGCACGAGATCGGCAGGCCACTCGCGGACCGCGAGATCGGCGGCGCGCACGGTGGTGCCGGCGGGCAGCTCGGCGGCCGCGACCAGGACCGGTGCACCGGCCGACGGTCCTGCCCGCGGCGCCGCGACGAGGACCAGCGCGGTGCCGGCCAGCACGGCGGCCGCGGTGCGGCGCACGCGCAGGGTGCGCCGCCAGCTGGGGCCGCCGATGACGGCCCGCACGGCGCCGGCCATCCGTTCGGACAGGTGCGCAGCGAGCGGATCGGGCATGGGGGCGACGCTAGGCCGTCGAACGCCGCTGTGGAGTCCCTCGCGGAAACCTGTGGATGCTACTGGCGAGTTGTGGACAACTCGCGATCAGGAAGCGGCCGCCGTCGGGGTGCTCGACGACGATGTGCTCGAGGACGAACCCGACCCGGAGGAGCCCGATGCGCTCGACGAGTCCTTCGAGCTGGACGAGGAGTCACCCGACGGCACGGAGCCGTTGCGGCTGTCGGTGCGGTAGAAGCCGCTGCCCTTGAACACGATCCCTACGGAGGAGAACACCTTCCGCAGCTTGCCCGCGCACTGCGGGCATTCCGTGAGCGATGCGTCGGAGAACGACTGCACCGCTTCGAAGCGGTGTCCGCATGCGGTGCACGCGTACTGGTAGGTCGGCACGGGGTTTCCTCCGGGCTGCACGGGCCAGGCACTCTGACTCCGTGCCCTGGCACTCGAACGCTGTGAGTGCCAGTTTAACCCGGATCGATCAGGATCTGTTCCGCAGCCGGACCGTCCCGGCAGTGGGCATGAGCACTGCGTCGACCGGCCGATCGTGCGGTTCAGCGGGCAGGCGGGGCACCAGCTCGTCGTCGTCGATCACCGCGACGAGCAGCGCGGTGGGGGAGACGAGCCGCAGGGAGCGGTCGTAGTGACCGCGGCCGCGGCCGAGCCGGACACCGGAGCGGTCCACCGCCAGGGCTGGGACCAGCACGAGCGCGGCCTCGGTGATCGCCTGCGGGCCGAGCCGCGGTCCGGTCGGCTCGCGGATCCCGATCGCCGTGGGCGCGGTGTCGTCGGTGGAGGAGAAGCGGGCCCAGTCCATCGGGCCCTCGGTCTCGGGCACCACGGGCAGCAGGACGTCGTGGCCGGCTGTGACCAACGCCTCGACCATCGCCGGCGAGCCGGGCTCGGTGCCGAAGGGGAGGTAGGCGCAGATCGGGCCGGAGAACTCGGCGGCGAGCGCCACGGCGTGGGCTGCGATCGCCTCTGCGCGGGCGGCCCGCACCTCGGGCGCGAGGGCGCGGCGGGCGGCGAGCACGCGGGAACGCACCTCGGACTTGGCAGCCCGCACCGCCTCGTCGGCTGCCCCGGGTGCGTCGAGACCGTGTGCCGTCACCCGTCCACCGTAGCGGCGCCGATAGGCTCGCCGGTCATGAGCGAGCTTGCGCCTCAGCCCTTCCGCACGGCCGTGGTGCCGGCCGCCGGTCTGGGCACCCGGTTCCTGCCCACCACCAAGACGGTCCCGAAGGAGCTCCTGCCGGTCGTCGACACGCCCGGCATCGAGATCGTCGCCGCCGAAGCCGCGGACGCCGGCGCTGAGCGCTTGCTGATCGTGACCTCGCCGGGCAAGGACGCCGTCGCCGCCCACTTCGCCGACTCGTCGGAGCTGGAGAAGGAGCTGGCGGCGCGGGGCAAGGAGAAGCTGGTCGCGAAGGTCCGCCGGGCCCACGAGCTGATCGAGGTGCGGACCGTCACCCAGCCCGAGCCGCTCGGGCTCGGCCACGCCGTCGGCTGCGCGCGGGAGGCCATCGGGCCGGACGAGCAGGCGTTCGCCGTCCTGCTGCCCGACGACCTGGTGCTACCCAGCGGGGTGCTGAAGAAGATGGCGCAGGTCCGCGCCCGCTACGGCGGCAGCGTGCTGTGCGCGTTCGACATCCCGCGCGAGCAGATCTCCGCCTACGGGGTCTTCGACGTCACCGACACCGACGAGCCCGACGTGAAGCGCGTGCACGGCATGGTGGAGAAGCCGCCGGCCGACGAGGCACCGTCCACGTACGCTGCGGCCGGTCGCTACCTGCTCGACGTCGCGATCTTCGACGCGCTCGACCGGATCACCCCAGGGGCGGGCGGTGAGCTGCAGCTCACCGACGCCGTCGCCCTCCTGATCGAGGAGGGGCACCCGGTGCACGTCGTGGTGCACCGCGGCGGCCGCCACGACCTGGGCAACCCGGGTGGCTACGTCCGGGCCTTCGTGGACTTCGCCCTGCAGCACCCCGACTACGGCCCGGACCTGCGCACCTGGCTGACCGAGCGCCTGAAGCAGGGGTGATGCGGTGAGGACGGTCGACGAGCAGCTCGAGCGGGTGCTGGGCGGGGCGGTCCGCCCGGCACCGGTCCGCGTCGCGATCGCGGAGGCCTACGGCCTGCGCAGCGCCGAGGAGGTCGTCGTCGGGCGGCCGCTGCCCGCCTTCGACATGGCGGCGATCGACGGCTACGCCGTGCGCAGCGTCGACGTCAGCGGCGCCTCCGAGGTCGATCCGGTGTCGATCCCGGTGGTGGGGGAGATCGCCGCCGGGTCCCGCCAGCCGCTGCGGCTGCAGCCGCGCCAGGCGGTCGCGGTCGCCGCCGGAGCCCCGCTGCCCACGCTGGCCGACGCCGTCGTGCCCGTCGACCACACCGACGGCGGCACGGCCCGCATCGAGGTCACGCGCGGGGTGCCGTCGGCCGCGAACGTGCGCCGCGTCGGCGAAGACGTCCAGCCGGGGGACGTCGCGGTCCGCCGCGACGCGGTGATCGGCCCTGCCCAGGTCGGCCTGCTGGCGGCCGCGGGGCGGGACAAGGTGCTGGTGCACCCGCGGCCGCGGGTCTCGATCGTCTCGGTCGGCGACGAGCTGGTCGACCTGCAGCGCACCCCGGGGCCCGGGCAGATCCCCGACACCTGCTCGCCGGCGCTCGCCGCCGCGGCGCGGGAGGCTGGGGCCGACGTCGCCCGCGCGGCGCTGGTGCGCGGCGACGCCAAGGAGATCAGTGCGGCGCTGGCCGACCGGCTGCCGTTCAGCGACGTCCTGGTGCTGTGCGGGGCGGTGAACGGCCGGGCCGGCACGGAGGTGCGCGCGGCCGTCTCGGAGCTGGGGGACCTCGACGACTCCGGCGTCGCGATGCACCCCGGGTCCGAGCAGGCGTTCGGGCGGTTGGGCGAGGACCGGGTGCCCACGTTCCTGTTCCCGTCGCACCCGGCCACGGCGCTGCTGCTGTTCGAGGTGTTCGTCCGGCCGCTGCTGCGCTACGCGCAGGGCCGCCCGCCGTACCGGCGCACCGTGCAGGCCCGGCTGACCTCGCCGATCACGTCCCTGCCCGGCTGCCGCGGCTACCTGCGTGCGCGCCTACTGCGGGAGGAGGCGTCCGGCGACTACCTGGTGCAGCCGCTCGGCAACTCCGGCACGCACCTGCTGACCTCGCTGTCCGATGCCAACGGGCTGATCATCGTCCCGGAGGACGTCACCGAGGCCACCGTGGACGACGAGGTCACGGTGGCGTTCCTGCCGGTCGGCTAGTGGGCTATCCGGTGCCGGAGCGCCCGCCGGGGCGGCACCCCGGCTGGCCGGCGAGGCTCCCGCCGCTGCGCGTGCGCGCCGGGGTGGTCGCGCTGCGTCCGGTGCGGCTGCGCGACGGCGCCGAGTGGTCGGCGATCCGCATCCGCGACGAGGCCTACCTGTCGCCGTGGGAGCCGACGCTGCCCGGCACCTGGCTGGAGCGGAACTCGTCGATCGAGTGGCCCGGCCGGTGGCTGCAGCTGCGCGCCGCCGCTCGCCGCGGGCTCGCACTGCCGTTCGCGGTCACCGTCGACGGTCGCTTCGCCGGGCACGTCATGGTCGGCAACGTCGTGCGGGAGCCGTTGCTGTCGGCCTACGTCGGCTACTGGGTCGACTCGCGGGTGTCCGGCGGCGGCGTGATCACCGCGGCGGTGGCGTCCGTCGTGGACCACTGCTTCGGCCCGGTCGGGCTGCACCGGCTGGAGGCGACGGTGCGCCCGGAGAACGGCGCGAGCCTGCGGGTGCTGGAGAAGCTGGGGTTCCGGCAGGAGGGGCTGTTCCGCCGCTACCTCGAGGTCGACGGAGCGTGGCGAGATCATCTGTGCTTCGCTCTGACGCGTGAGGAGCTCCCCCCGAAAGGGTTGGTCGGCCGGCTCGTGGCCGAGGGCCGCGCCTCGCGCGCGTGATCACCACTCGATCAGGTATCACTCACACGCGCATCTGGAATCCCAGAGCTCACGTGCCGACGCCTGAGTGAACCTGACGGCGACGGCGCGTCGCTGCCCCGATCCCCCGCACGGCCTCATTAGGTTGGGCTACGGAGCCGATCTTGCCTCGGGGGCGGCGGGATCCGTCGCTCCGTCCAGCGCTCTCTCGGGGGGAGGTACAGCGGCATTGCCCAGCTCGATGATCTTCGCAGGTCTGGTGGTCATCTGGCTGCTGATCCTGCTTCCCGCAGTGGCCCGGCATCGGCAGGAGGTGCCGCGACCGAGCGAGTCGGCGCTCGCCGGCCGGGTGCTGGACCGCCCACGTCGTCCCGAATCGGAGGTGGACGAGTTGGCCGACACCCGTACCGATCGGACCTCGGACCTGCACGTGCCCCGCGCCCGCACGGCGCCCGACGACGTCCCGGCCGACGATCGCGGCTGGGACCGCCCGCCGCCGCGCTACCGCCCCGGCCGGGGCGGGTACGACCCGCAGGCCGCCGCCGCGGCCGCCCGCGCGCGGGCCGTGTTCCGCCAGCGCGTCGTGCTGACGATGCTGCTGCTGGCGCTCGTCTCCGGGGTCATCGCCGCGGCCGCCATCCCCGTCGTGTGGTCCGCGCACGCCGCCATCGACGTCGCCCTCGTCGGGTACCTGGTCTACCTGCGCCGCCAGGTCCGCATGGAGGAGGCGATCCGCGCCCGCCGGGCCGCCCGCCTCGCCGCGGCCCGCCGAGCCAGCAGCGCCGCTGACGATCCCGCCGCCGACGAGTGGGCTCGGCGCGGCCGCGAGGTCACCCGCCGCAGCCCGGACGCCGCTGATGCCGAACCGGCGGCGGAGGACCTCGGCGAGGCGCTCGACGAGGCGGAGGCCGAGGAGTCCGAGCAGCTCGAGGACGACGAGGCGCGCGACGACGAGCAGGACGACCTCAAGAAGGAGCCCGAGGAGCGGATCTCCGGCACCGGCGGGCCCGCGCCGCGCCTCGTCTCGCTCGACGAGCTCACGATCGAGTCGGCGCTGCCGCGGCTGGAGCCGGCGCCGCCGCCCCCGCTCCCGGCCGGCACCGTGCTCGTGGAGGAGCTCGACGACGAGCTTGACCAGCACGATCTCGGCCAGAGCGAGCTAAGGGGATACCGGCGTGCAGCCGGTGAATGACGGCCTGCTAACGTTGAGACGTCCGGGCGACCGGACACCGGGGCTGTAGCGCAGTTGGTAGCGCGTCTCGTTCGCATCGAGAAGGTCAGGGGTTCGATTCCCCTCAGCTCCACCCGTCTGGTCGGGGACCTTCACAGGTCGGCGACCCCCGCGTCGATGTCGACGGACCGGAGTTCTCCACGTCGTCGGCCTCCGTCCTCGGCGTGTCGCTGCATCGCCTGCTCGATCAGGTAGTCGGTGAAGCACGCCATCTCGTCCTGAGCGGCCTGGCGGTCGACATCCCTACGGGGGACCTTGCCGCGGTTGACGTCCCTGAGCCCTGCTGAGCACACGGTGAACCCGATGAGGGCGCCGCTCTCACCGTCCCAGAGTTCACCGGCGACCAACTGATACGGGCCCCGCTCGTGCTCGCTGTAGAAGCTGTTGAGCAGGTTGGTGAGCGGATCTCGGGCCTCGGTGAGCAGACGGGCGACCTTCTCGTGGTCATCCCAGGGTGGTACGACCGGTTCGGGCAGTTCGATCTGGACCCAGGGTCCGGGTGACGCCCGATCAGGGTGTCCCTCGCAGGACCCGTGGTGCCGAAGCCGAGCAGCAGGAACGCCGTCACCGTGTCGATGATCCCTGCGTCCATGCCGCGACCGAGCCTGTCCGTGTATCGGCAGACGCGGCTGCGCGCCTCGTGCCATCGTTCGGCGAAGGAGGCATCCGCGGTGATCAAGGCCTGACGATCGGGGTGGGGAACACGCCGCACAGCGGCATCGTGACGACGACTCCGGATGGGCCGGAACCACCAACCGGGCACACGCGGCGGCGTCGGCGCGGCCCCGGACTGCGATGATCTGCGCGTGACCGGCCTCCTCGATGCGCTCGTCGCGCGGTTCGGGCCGCGCTCACCGCACGCCGCTCGCGTCGTGCAGCTCGTGGCCGAGCGCCCGCGTGGGCTGGCGGAGCTGGTCGGGGAGACCGGGTTGTCGCGGCGCAGCGTCGAGCAGGTCCTGCAGCTGGCCGGCGCCCGGGCCGACGGCGATCTCTTCCGCCTCGACGATCGCCCGGACGGGATCGCTGCGCACGTGCGGCCACGGCCCGCGCCCGAGCGGTCCGAACTGCTGGCGACGATCGCCGGGTGGATCGACGGGGCCCCGGCCGCGCGGCGCGATCTCGATCACGTGGCGGCCACGCCGGAGACCGCGCTGCGGCGGGCCCGCTGGCTCGACGAGCAGTACGACCTCGCCACGGCGCCGCTGCTGTTCGTCGGCGACCACGATCTCACCGCGCTCGCCACCGCGCTGGTGCACCCGCGCGCGCGGGTCGCCGTCGTGGATCTCGACGAGGCGCTGCTGGAGTACATCGACCGCACCGCCGCGGCGCACGGGCTCGCCGTCGAGTGCCGGTACGCCGACCTGCGGTTCGGGCTCCCGCCGGAGCTCGTCGCCGCCGCCGACGTGGCGTTCACCGACCCGCCTTACACGCCCGAGGGGGTCCGGCTGTTCGCCCTCGCCGCACTGCGCGGGCTGCGGCACCGCGAGTACGGCCAGGTCGTGATCTCCTACGGCACCGGCGACGGCCAGCCCGCGCTCGGGCTCAAGGTCCAGCAGGCGCTCACCGACCTGGGGCTCTACACCGAGGCGATGCTGCCGCGGTTCAACCGGTACCGCGGCGCGCAGGCCATCGGCTCGCACAGTGATCTCTACGTCTGCCGCGCCACCGCCCGCGCGTGGCGCCACCTCGACCGAGTTGATCCCCGCGACGCCGCCACCACGATCTACACCCACGGCACGCACGCGCTCGAGGCCGCGCCGCGGCGGCTGGCCGGCGCCGCCGACCTGCTCGACGGGGACGTCGCCGGGGTGGTGGGTACGGACTGGCCGGCCGGTCCGCCGAGCACCCGGCTCGCGACCTTCCTCGGCAGCGGGCTGCCGCCCGCGATCCGGCGCCGGCCGGGCACCGTCGCCGTCGATCTCGTCGCCGATCCCGGGCCGTGGCTGCTGCGCAGCCTGCTCGTCGCGACCGCGTCCCGGCTCGTCCTGGTGGTCCGGGATACGCACCCCGATCTCGCCGCGCTGCCCCCGTTCGTGGCGCTCAAGTACGCCGTCGAGGTGCGCCGCCACCACCCGGCTCGCGGACTGGCCACCGTCACGGCCGTGCCGGTGCCGGTCGGGGAGCTGGACCGCGCGCAGCGTCTGCAGCGGCACGTGCTGGACCGGGCGACCGGGGTGCTGGCCACCGTGTGGCGCGACGGGCTGGTGCGGCACGCCGGGCTTCCGCGCGACGCCGCCCGGGCGGCTGTCGCCGCCCCGCCCGGGGCGCGGCTGGTGGACCTGCCCCGCCACCGGATCGCGACCGTGCTGGACGAGGTGGCCGCCTCCGCCGGGTGACGCCGCGGCGCGGCTGCGCCAGGATGCGCACGTGCCTCTTCCTCGGCGGGCCGTCGCCGTCATCGTGCTGGTGGCCCTGACGGCGGTGGTCGGCGTGCTCGCTGCGCTGTCGCTGCTCGACCCCTTCCACCTGCGGCACGCCCGCTGGTACAGCCTCGGCCTGGTCGGGCTGGCGATCGTGCTGGGCACCGCGGTGTTCGCGGTCGCGCTGCGGGGAGGGCTGCGCGGGTTCGTGCTCGGGGTCGGGGTCGCCGCGCTCGCCGCGTGGGGCGTGCTGACCTGGTTCGTGGCCGGGATCGCCTCCGGCGGCGCCGAGGTGCGCACGGTCGTCGACGGCGACCGCCGCCTCGTCGTGCTGCGCGGCGGCGCCTTCGCGGCCGACCCGGTCTACTCGGTGGTGGTGCGCTCCGGTGCTGGGCCGTTCGAGCAGCAGTCGGTCGTCTACCAGGGTCGCGCGGACGGGCCCGAGGTGACGGATCTGCGGTTCTCCGGTGAGGCCGTGCTCGTGCAGGTCGGCCGCTGCGGGTACCGCTCGGAGATCGACCCGCTCACGCTGGAGGTGCGCCCCGTGCACGTCCCGCTGCTGGCCGGGGCCTGCTGATCCCGTCGAGGACGACGTGGCGTGATCAACGAGCCCGGTCGATCACGGCGTCGTCGTCCTCGACGCGATGTCTTCGGGCGGGACGATCCCGGCGTCGCCGGGCTGCAGCACCACCATCGTGAACCGCACCGGCTCGTCCCCCGCGCACGCGTAGCGGTGCGGCGCGTGCGCCTGGAACATCACCGTGTCGTCGACGTCGAGGTGCGCGGTCGTCTCGCCGACCGTGATCGTCAGCTGCCCGGAGATCACCGTGAGGATCTCTTCGGTGCCCACCGGGTGGGCGAGCCCGTCGAACGCATCGCCGGGTTGCAGCGTCCAGTCCCACAGCTCGACCAGGTCGGGCGGATCGGTGCCGATGCGCAGGGTCGCGGTGCTGCCGGCGTCGCTGGTCCACAGCCGGGGCGCCTCGCTGCCGCGCCGGACGACGACGCGCGGATCACTGCCGGTGTCGACGAGCGAGGCCACGCCGACCTGCAGCGCCTCCGACAGCGCGACGAGGGTGGCGATGCTCGGGTTGGCTTTGCCGGACTCCACTTGGATCACGGTGCCGCGACTCACACCGGACGCCGCGGCGAGCGCGTCGAGGGTGAGTCTGCGCTGCTGGCGCAGGGCGCGGACGTTGCGGCCGATCGCCGCCGCGACGGCGTCCGGGGTCGTCATGGAGGTCATTCTGCCGTACTGGCCGGATAGTCTGTTGAACTGGCGATGCGTCTGGGGTTAGGGTTCAACAAGATGAACTGCTGATCCATTTCGTTGAACCAGAGGTTCGATGTCCGTCCCGTTCGCCCTGCCTTCCGCCCTCTCCTACGGCATCGCCGACTTCGCGGGCGGGCTGGCCGCGCGCCGCACGCCGGTGCTGGTCGTCACCACGCTCGCCCAGGCAGCGGGTTTCGTCGCGCTGGTGCCCACGGTCCTGCTCCTGCCGGGAGAGCTGTCGCTCGCAGCGGTGGGGTGGGGGCTCGCCGCGTCGGTCGCCGGGGTCACCGGCCTGATGCTGTACCTGCGCGGGCTCGCCGTCGGGCCGATGGGCATCGTGGCGCCGCTGTCGGCGGTGGTCGGGGCCGGACTCCCGCTCCTCGTCGGCGTCATCGGCGGGGAGCGACCGGGACCGGTCGCGTGGTTCGCCATGGCGCTCGCGCTCGCCGCGATCGTCATGGCGACGATGGGCACCGACCGTACGGCGGGCGCCCGCGGCGGAGTGCTGCTCGGGCTCGCCGCCGGGATCGGGTTCGGCCTGTTCTTCGTCGCGCTCGACGCCTCACCCGCCGACTCCGGCATGTGGCCGCAGCTGGCCGGCCGGTGCGCAGCGACGCTCGTGCTCGGCGCGATCGTGCTCGCCAGCCGCGGGATGCGCGGGGCGCCGGTGCGCCCCGCGCTCGGGCTGATCGTGGCCAGCGGTGTGCTCGACACCTTCGCCAACGCCCTGTTCCTGGTCGCGACCCGGCTCGGCGACCTCGGGCTGACCTCGGTGGTCGTGTCGCTGTACCCGGTGGTGGTCGTGGTGCTGGCCCGGCTCGTCCTGGGCGAGCGGCTCACCCGGCTGCAGCTCACCGGCACCGGCCTGGCGCTCGGGGCGAGCGCGCTGCTCGCCGCGGCCGGTTAGCGCTTCCTCAGCAGGAAGCGCTGGATCTTGCCGCTGGGCGTCTTCGGCAGCTGGTCGACGACGTAGATCCGGCGCGGGTAGGCGTGCGCGGCGAGCCGGGTCTTCACCAGCTGCTGCAGCTCGGCCACCAGCTCGTCGCCGGTATGTGTGCCCGGCCTCGGCACGACGTGGGCGACCACGACCTCGCCGCGCAGCTCGTCCGGCTCGCCGACGACCGCGGCCTCCGCGACCGCGGGGTGCTGAGTCAGCGCGCTCTCCACCTCGAACGGGCCGATCCGGTACCCAGCCATGAGGATCACGTCGTCGTCGCGCGAGGCGAACGTGAGGTAGCCATCGGCGTCCTTGGTGGCGACGTCGCCGGTGAAGTACCAGCGCCGGTCGGCGCTGAACCGCTCCGCGGTGCGCTCGGGTGCGTTGCGGTAGCCGGTGAACGGCATCAGCGGGCTCGCCGGCACGTCGACGGCCACCCGCCCCTGCTCGCCGACCGGGGCGATCTCCTCGGAGTCCGCGCGGAGCACCTCGACCCGCCACCCCGGCAGCGGGCGGCCCATCGAGCCGGGCTTGATGTCTGCCACGAGATCGGGGTGCCAGGCGTTGGCGATCACCATCCCGGTCTCGGTCTGGCCGTAGTGGTCGCGCACCGGCACGCCCAGCACCTCCTGCGCCCACGTCACGACGTCCGGCGTGAGCGGCTCGCCCGCCGACGAGCAGCGGCGCAGCGTCAGATCGCCGGGCACCGGCACGTCCGCGTTGCGCAGCGCCCGGTACACGGTGGGCCCGGCGGCGAAGTTGGTGACGCCGAACCGCGACAGGACCTGCCAGGTGAGCGCGGGGGAGAACCCGGCCCGCAGCAGCAGGCTGCGCCGACCGGTCGCCAGCGGCCCGACGATCGCGTAGTACAGTCCGTACGCCCAGCCCGGGTCGGCGGCGTTCCAGAACACGTCGTCGTCGGTGTGGTAGAGGCCGAACTCCTGGTAGGCGTGCATGCCGGCCAGCCCGCGCAGCGGCATCGGCACGCCCTTCGGGGCGCCGGTCGTACCGGAGGTGAACAGCTCGATCAGCGTACCGCCGCCGCCGACCGCCACCGGGTCCGGCGCCGGGGCGTCAGAGGCGAGCAGATCCGCGAACCCCACGTCCGAGCCGCTCGGCTCACCGGTGACGACGATCCGCCACTCCCGCTCGGCGGGCATGTCCGGGCCCGGCTCGAGCTTGGGGCGCTGGTCCGGATCGGCGATCACGACCTTCGTGCCGTTGCCGGTGACCCGCAGCGCGATCGCCCCTGGCGCGAACGCGGTGAACAGCGGCACGTGCACCGCGCCGAGGCGCCAGATCCCCAGCAGGGCGGTCACCAGCTCGACCGACTTGCTCATCAGGGTCGCGACCCGGTCGCCCGTGCCCACGCCGAGCCCGGCCAATCCCGCGGCGAACCGGCCGGACGCCTCGTCGAGCTCGCCGTAGGTCACGTCGCGGCTCGACAGATCGGCGTCCACCACGGTGAACGCCACCGCGTCCCGGGGATGCCTGCGGCACAGCAGCTCCGCAGCGGCCGCGTCCGGGCGGTCGTACTGCTTCAGCAGCTCGTCGACCAGGGTGTCCACGTTCGTGCTCACCAGCTCACCTCCCGCTTCCACCTCGTGCCGTCGATCCCGACGCTACCGAGGCCCCGGACCCGACGCACCGGGATCGTTGGTTCCAACGGGCGACGGTCGCGGTTCCCGGGCACCATCCGCGCCGCCGGGGCGTTGAGCGTGCAGGGCGGTCAGATCCGGCCGTGCGCGCCGCCGTCGGGGGGCGGCGCGCACGGCCGGCGACCGGCTACTGCCGCCACGAGGGCAGCCACAGCTGCATGTCCCACATCTCCTGCGTGATCGGCAGGCCGTTGAGGATCGGCCAGAGCCACAGGAAGTTCGCGACCACCGCGCCCACCCACAGCCCCACGACGATGAGGCCGGTCTGGCGGCGTTCCCTCGTCATGCCGCGCCTGCCGAGGACCTCGCCCATCGCGAGCACCGTCCCCGCCACCAGGAACGGGACGACCGGGGTCATGTAGAAGAAGTACATCTGCCGGTCGATGTTGACGAACCACGGCAGCACGCCCGCGCCGTAGCCGACGAGCACCGCCGACCAGCGCCAGTCCCGCCGCGTGACCGCCCGCCACAGCCCGAACCCGAGCACGGCGAGCGCCGGCCACCACAGCGCCGGGGTGCCGATCAGCATCACCGCGCTGATGCAGTCGTCGGAACCGCAGCCGATGATCTCCGGGCCGGACTGGTAGTGGTAGAGCATCGGCCGCAGCCCCATCGGCCAGGTCCACGGCTTCGACTCCCACGGATGCGCACCCTGGCCCTGCGTGGTGAGCCCGGAGTGGAACTCCAGGACGCGGTCGGCGTAGACGAACAGCCCCTGCAGGGCCTGCGGCACCAATGGCCAGGGCTGCAGACCTTCGGTCTCGACGGCGTACCGGTCGTAGCCGGTCTCGCTGGCGAACCACGGTGCCCACGGCAGCAGGTACGCGATCGCGGCGGCCCCGCCCAACGCCCACGCCGCGGGCAGCAGGTCGCGGCGCAGCATGCCCGCCCACGGCCGCGGCACCCCGGCGGCCCGCCGCGCCGTGGCGTCCCAGATCACCAGCAGCGCCGCGAACGCGACGAGCCAGTACACGCCCGACCACTTCACCGCGCAGCCCAGTCCGAGCAGCACCCCGGTGGCCAGCCGCCACCAGCGCACCCCGAGGCGCGGGCCGTGCTCGAAATCGGCGGCGCGGCTCTCGGCGACCACGCGCGCCATCCGGGCCCGCACGTCGTCGCGGTCGACCAGCAGCGTCGCGAACGCGGCCACCACGAACAGGGCCAGGAACGCGTCGAGCATCCCCATCCGCGACTGGACGTGCGAGAGCCCGTCGCAGATCAGCAGCACCCCGGCCAGCCCGCCGAGCAGGGTGGACCGGGTGAGTCGCCGGGCCGCGCGGACCACGAGCAGCACCGTCAGCACCCCGCAGGTGGCCGCCGCGAACCGCCAGCCGAAGCCGGTGTAGCCGAACATCGCCTCGCCGATCGCGATCAGCTGCTTGCCCAGCGGCGGATGCACGACCAGCCAGTAGCCGGGGTTGTCCTCCACCCCGCCGTTGCGCAGCATCTGCCACGCCTGCGGGACGTAGTGCTTCTCGTCGAAGACGGGCGTGTGGCCACCCTCGGTGATCCGGCCGAGCTCGGTGAACCGCACCAGCGCCGCGACGGCGGTCACGACGAGCGTGACGAGCCAGCCGCGCAGCCGGTCCGCCGGCGGCGGGGGACCGAGCAGGGTGACGGGGTCGTCGACGCGGTGGCGCAGCGGTGGTGCCCCGCCCACCGCGACGATGCCCGCCTCGGGTGTCTCGTCGGCCGGCCGCGACGGCTGGACCGGGCGGGCACTGCCGACTGAGCGGAGGACCACGGGCCCGATCGTAGGGTGATGGCATGGACCTCGAGGCGGCAACCGGTCGGCTCGTGCTCGCCGCGACCCCGCTCGGCAACCCGGGCGACGCGTCACCGCGGCTGCGCGAGGCCCTCGAGACGGCCGACGTGATCGCCGCCGAGGACACCCGCAAGCTGCGCGCGCTCGCCGCGTCGCTGCAGGTCACGGTGTCCGGGCGGATCGTCAGCCACTACGACGCCGTCGAGGCCGCGCGGCTGCCCGGCCTGCTCGACGAGGTCCGCGCCGGGCGCACCGTCGTGGTCGTCACCGACGCGGGCATGCCGGTCGTGTCCGATCCCGGCTACCGGATCGTCTCCGCCGCGGCCGCCGCCGGGCTCCTGGTCACCTGCCTGCCCGGACCGTCCGCCGTCACGACGGCGCTGGTCGTGTCCGGGCTGCCGTCCGACCGCTTCTGCTTCGACGGATTCGCCCCGCGCCGCCCCGGCGAGCGGCGCCGCTGGTTGGAGTCCCTGCGCGGGGAGCGGCGCACGGTCGTGTTCTTCGAGTCGCCGCACCGCCTGGCTGAGACCCTCGCTGCCGCCGTCGACGTCCTCGGGCCCGACCGCGCCGCCGCTGTGTGCCGGGAGCTGACGAAGACCCACGAGGAGGTGCGCCGCGGCCCGCTCGCCGAGCTGGCGGAGTGGGCGGGCGCGGAGCAGGTGCGCGGGGAGATCACCGTCGTCCTCGCCGGCGGCGAGCCGGAGCCGCCCACAACGGCGTCGCTGATCGACGCGGTCAACGAGCGAGTCGCCGGCGGCGAGCGCTTCAAGGACGCCGTCGCCGCGGTCGCCGCGGCGGCCGGGGTGTCCCGGCGCGAGCTGTACAACGCGGCGGTGGCCGGCACGGACTGACCCCGGCTGTCAATGGCCGGACGGTGAGGATTTCCTGCGCGGCCGCGGCGAAACGCTGCGCGTCGCGCGATGTCGGGGAGCACCCGCGAAGCCCGATGCTCTAGCCCGGACATCCGTCGGCCGTCGACGGACGATGCGCGGGAGCTCACCATGACTCGATCACGCCCGGTGGCGGTCGCCGTCGTCACCCTTGCCACCCTCCTCACCACGCTGTTCGGAGCGGGTACGGCCCAGGCCTCGACCAAGGGCGGCGCGCCCCCGCCGTCCAACCCGACGGAACGGGCGGTCAACCTCGCCCGGCCGGCCGTCGTTCGGATCATCGGCAGCGTCCAGGCGGTCGTCGAGGACCCCACCGGCACGATGCTGGCCGCGCCGGAGCCGATCGAGGCCAACAACGTGGACATCTGCACGGGCGCGGGCATCAACCCGGACGGCTTCGTCGCCACGGCCGGGCACTGCGTCGACACCGAGACGCTCGAGGGGATCCCCGGCCAGCTGATCACCGCGATCGTGCAGCGGTTCCTCTCCGTCAACCCGGGCGTGGATCCCTCCGCTGCGCTCGATTTCGCGCAGAAGAACCTGGTGGTGCGCGGCCCGACGCCGGGCAGCCCGGTGCAGATGCAGGTCTACGTCGTCACCGGCTCCACCGAGGCCGGGCAGCGGCCGATCGCCCACCAGGCCGAGGTCGTCGGGTACCGGCCGTACTCCCAGGGCGACGTGGCCCTGCTCAAGATCGACGTCAAGAACCTGCCGACGCTGCCGCTGGCCACCGACGCCGAGGTGACCGTCGGCAGCGACGTGATCGCGATCGGCTTCCCCGCGCGCAACGACGTCCTGACCGACCCGAGTCTGGAGCCGTCGAACAAGGACGGGCGCATCAGCTCGAAGAAGACCACGAACGGCCTGCCGTTCTACGAGCTGTCCGCCGCGATGGGCCCGGGCATGAGCGGCGGGCCGACCGTGGACCTGCAGGGCCGGCTCGTCGGCATCAACAGCCGGGTCGCCGGCTACGACAACGAGTCGTTCAGCTTCGTCACGACGGCCGACACGTTCGCCGCGTTCCTCTCGACCAAGGGCGTGCGCGCCGAGGCCGGCCGCGTCGACACCCTGTACCGGACCGCGCTCGACGACTACTACGCCGGCCACTACACGCAGGCCGTCGCCGCGTTCGACGAGCTGCTGACCATCTCGCCGGGGCACCCGCAGGCGGCCCAGATGCGCGTCGCCGCGCTCGGCGCCCGCGAGAAGTACGGCGACGTCCCGGTGACGCCCTCCGGCTCCGGGCTGCCGTTCGGGCTCTCCCCGGTCGTGTTCTGGTCGATCGTCGCCGGCGGCGGGGCGCTGCTGCTCCTGCTCGTCGGGACGCTGATCGCGCGGTCCCGGCGCCGCCGGGCCGACCGGACCGCGGCGGTGCCCGGACCGGGCACCCCGCCGCACGGCCTCCCGAGCTACCCGCCGCCGGGCCCGGTCCCGTACGGCGGGCGGCCGACCGGCGCCTGGGGGCCACCACCCCCGGTCCCGGTCAACGGGGCACCGCGCGCCGCCGTGGGCACGGCGATCCTGCCCGGACCGCCGCTGCCGACGTGCGTGCGCTGCGCGGCCCNGGTGCCACCAGCGTCCGCGCACTGCGTGACCTGCGGGCTGCCCCGGCGGCGCTGATCGTCAGGGCTGGTCGTCGGGGTTGGTCGTCGGGGCTGGTCGTCAGGGGNTCGTGGCGGGCTGCTCGCTGGTGCGGCGCGCGCCGACCGCACGTGCGATCGGCTCGACGACGCGGGCGGCGATCGGCCCGATCACGGCCATCAGCAGCACGTAGGTGGTGGCGAGCGCGGCGAGCCGATCGTCGACCCCGCCGCTCGCCACCGCCAGGCCGGCGATGACGATCGAGAACTCACCGCGGGCCACCAGCGCCGCACCGGCCCGGGCGCGACCGAGCTTCCCGATGCCCTGCCGGCGGGCCGCCCACCAGCCCGTGACGAGCTTGGTGATCGTGCCGGCGACGGCGAGCACGACCGCCCAGCCGAGCACCGGCGGGATCATCGCCGGGTCGGTGTTGAGGCCGAAGACCACGAAGAACACCGCGGCGAACAGGTCGCGCAGCGGTTCCAGCAGCTTGGTGGCGTTCTCCGCGGTGGAGCCGGAGATCGCGATGCCGAGCAGGAACGCGCCGACGGCAGCGGACACCTGCATCGCCGAGGCGAACCCGGCGACGAGCAGGGCGGCGCCGAGCACCTTCAGCAGGAACACCTCGCGGTCGGGGGAGTCGACGATCGCGGACACCACGCGGCCGTAGCGCAGCGCCACCACGAGGACCACACCGACCACGGCCACCGAGATGCCGACGGCCGTCAGCCCGCCGACCAGGCTCACCCCGACCAGCACCGCGGTGAGGATCGGCAGGTAGACCGCCATCACGAGGTCCTCGAGCACGAGGATCGACAGCACGACCGGGGTCTCGCGGTTACCCAGCCGGCCCAGGTCGCCGAGGACCTTCGCGATGATCCCGGACGAGGAGATGTAGGTGACGCCGCCCATCGCGAGCGCACCGACCAGCCCCCAGTCGAGGATCAGCGCCACCGCGACACCCGGCGCCGCGTTGAGCACGACGTCGAGCAGACCTGCCGTCCACGACTTCTTCAGACCGGTCACGAGCTCCGTCGCGGAGTACTCCAGGCCGAGGAGCAGCAGGAGCAGCACCACACCGACTTCGCTGGCCAGCGCCGTGAAGTCCTCGATGCCGGTCAGCGGTATGAGACCGCCGCTGCCGAACGCCAGGCCGCCGAGCAGGTACAGCGGGATGGGTGACAATCCGATCTTCTCAGCGAGCCTGCCGAGCAGACCCAGACCGAAGAAGACGGCGCCGAGCTCGATCAGTTCCAGTGCGGTGTGGTCCACGCGGTCCTATCCCCTCTCGAGGATCTTGACCGCAGCGTCGAGCCCTTCTGTTGTGCCTACTGCTATCAACACGTCGCCCGCGGTGAGCGTGAAATCTGGCGAGGGCGACGGATGCACCTGCCCGGCCCGCATGACCGCCACCACCGACACGGAGGTGCGGGTGCGCAGCTGGGTGTCGCCCAGGGTGCGACCGTCGTACTTCGACCCGCTGCTGATCGGCAGCCCCCGGGTCTGCACCCCCGGGAGGTCGCCGTGCTCACGCGACAGCTGCTGCACGAGCTGCGGCGCGCCCAGCAGGTTGGCCAGCGCGCTCGCCTCGTCCACGGTCAGCGGGATCTCGGCCAGGCAGGCGTCCGGGTCGTCGGCCTTGGAGACGATCAGCTCGATCCTGCCGTCCCGGTGGCTGACCACACCGATGCGGCGGCCCCCGCGGATCGCGAAGTCCTTGCGCACACCGATGCCGGGCAGCGGGGTAACGTCGACGTTCACGGCCGACAGCGTAATAGCGTGTTACGAGCTCCTTCCGGCCGGCTGAATCACGGTCGGACCAGGAACGCGTAGCTCTCCTGGACCTGCCGCGGCGGCACCGCGACCAGGACCGTTCCGCTGATCCAGTCGAGCCGCACGGCGGTGCCGGCGTCGTTGTCGCGGACCCCGCCCTTCCCGTCGGGGACGGCGTACGCGCCCCACACGTGGACCGATCCGTCCCGGCCCACGGCCATCGCCCCGCTCGCGCCCGCGGCGACCTCCACGGCGTCGTCCACGCCCGCGACGGTGACCGGGGCGTCGATCGGCGCCCGCTCGACGGCCCGGGTGCTCAGCGCGCCGCTCGCGCCGTCGCCCCAGGCCAGTACCGTCCCCCGGCCGGTGACGGCGTAGGCGGTGAAGTCCTCGGCGTCGATCGCGACGATGCCGGACAGCTGCGGCAGCAGGACCGGCTCGTCCGGGGTGAGCGCGTCGCCGGGCGCGAGCAGCGAGTAGTTGTTGCTGCCCCAGCCCCACACGGTGCCCTCCCGGGTCAGCGCGTACACCGCCGGGAACCCGGCCGCCACGTCGATGACGCCGGTGGGCCCGGCGAGCTCCTGCGGGGGCTGGGGGACGTCGGCCGGGGCAGTGCGCCCGAGCAGCTCGTAGTCCGTCGACGTCCCCCACGACACGACGGTGCCCGCCGCGGTCACGGCGAACGCCACCCCCGGGCCGACGGCGACCTTGTGGGCGCCGCTGACCCCCTCGATCCGCTTCGGCGTCGTGACCACGGTGTCGTACGGGCCGGCCGAATCGGCGCCGGTGATCCGGCCCCACATCCACACCCCGCCCCCGCTGTCGACCGCGGCCGCGGTGAACTCGCCGTCGGAGCGCTCGATGCCGTCGATGTCGACGATCCCCGAGGGCAGCCCGACGACGGCCGTGGGCTGCCACGGCCCGGCCGGCGCCGGCTCGGCCGTCCACACCCGGCCCTCGGTGTCCAGCCACAGCACCGACCTGCCCAGCGACGCGACGTCGGTCGCGCTCGTGGTGGGGGTGGCGCCGTACTGCGTCCACAGCGTCGCGGCGGCGTGGTCTGCCCGGATCGGCGCCGGGGCGGGCGCGCCGGTCACGGCCGGGCCGCACGCAGTCAGAGCGGCGGCGGTGAGCAGGGGGAGCGCGGCGCCGAGGACCCGGGGAAGCGACATGCTCACCACGCTAGGGACGACGGCGGCCGTGATCAGGCGTGCCACCTGGCGGGATCGGCGGTGGGGCTGGCCTCCCCGCCGGGTGCGGGCCAGCCCGCCGCGGGTGGTCAGACCTCCTGCGCCGTGACGCACCAGAGGCGCTCGACCTCGGCGAAGCCGCGCCGGGCGTACCAGGCCCGTGGCCAGTCGCCGGCGGCCGCGCCGAGCCCGACGACGTCGCAGCCCGCCTCGCCCGCGATCGCCAGTGCGTGGGTGACGAGGGCGTCGCCGTGTCCGCGGCCGCGGTGCGCCGGATCGGTCGCGAGGTCGGTGAGCCACGCCGTCGCCCCGTCGAGCAGGAGGATCCCCGAGGCCACGACCGCTCCCTCGGCGCGGACCGCGAGGTAGCGGGCGTCGACGACCTCCTCCTGCAGGAGGTTGCGGTCGACGAGGTCGGTGACGGCGGCGTCGGAGACGCCGGGGACGTCGCGCCGCCACGTCGCCGCCCAGACCGGGCGCAGCGCTTCGGCGTCCACCTGCTCGACCCCGGCCACCCGGGAGCCGCCCGGCCGCGCGGCCATCACGACGATCTCCTCGGCCTCCCACCCGGCGGCTGCCAGCGCCTCGGCCGTCGGCCGGTGGGTCTCGCCGAGCAGGGTCGCCGTGCGGTGCGGTGAACCGCCGAGTTCGGCGTCGGCGTCCGCCGCGAGCGTGACCGCGTCGGTGGGCCCGGCGACGAGCAGCTGGTTGTGCTGGCGGGAGCCGGCGACAGCGGGCGTGCGCACCGCCACCCCGCCGGTGACCGGCGCTTCCGTGGCCGCCGTTCGCCGGGTGACCGACTCCTCGAGGAACAGGCAGCGGCGGGCGACGTCGACGGGCAGCGGGTCCGGTTCGGCGAAGCGCCCGGCGGCGTCCGGGCGGTACGGAACGACGGCGAGCACCGCGGTCGTCGGCACGGGGCCGTAGGCGTGCGGGAAGCGCATCGTCTCCGGATCGCCGGGCACCCCCGGCTCCCAGCGCACCTCGGCGCCGATCCGGTCCGGGTCCAGGACCAGCAGGAGCAGGTCCCGGCGGCCGGCGAAGAGCCGGTTCGCCGGCAGCGCCACCTGCTCCGGGGCGGACAGGTGGACGAACTGCGCGCCGGGCAGGGGGTGCACCGCGCCCGCGGCGAGCACCTCCCGCCACTGCGCCGTCGCGATCAGGTGCAGCAGAACCGTGCTCATGGCGGTTGTCCCCCCTGCTTTCGGGCAGTCATCGGAACCGGTCTTGTATTCGGCACCGGGTGCCAATTACCGTCCCAGGTGGCTGCATGCCATCAGGACGTCACGACCGAGGAGCGAGCATGGCCGAGAACGAGCCCCAGTCCACCACCACCGACGAGCCGGTCGTCGAGGAGACCCTCGTGGAGGAGGTCTCGATCGACGGCATGTGCGGCGTGTACTGAGGCGATCACCGCTATGTCGACGGCGAGCCCGGATTTCCGTCCGGAACGTCCGCACCGGTGCAGCCCCTCGGTGGCGCTGCGCCCGGAACCGTTCGGGGCACTGGTCTACGACTTCGTGACCCGCAAGCTGTCGTTCCTGAAGACGCCCGAGCTGGTCACGGTCGTCTCCGGGCTCGCCGATCACCCCGACGTGCACTCCGCCGTCGAGGCGGCGGGAGTTCCCGAGGAGCAGCGCCCCGCCTACCTGCGCGCGCTGGCCGGGCTGAAGGCCAGCGGCACGATCGAGGAGCGTCCCCAGTGAAGCTGGTCGAGCACTTCCAGTACGGCCTGAACTCCCCGATCTGCCTGACCTGGGAGCTCACCTACGCGTGCAACCTGACCTGTGCGCACTGCCTGTCGTCGTCCGGGCGGCGCGATCCGCGTGAGCTCACCACCGACGAGGCCAAGCGCGTCGTCGACGAGCTGCAGGCGATGCAGGTCTTCTACGTCAACATCGGCGGTGGCGAGCCGACCGTGCGCCCCGACTTCTGGGAGCTGCTGGACTACGCCATCGACCACCAGGTGGGGGTCAAGTTCTCCACCAACGGCGTCAAGATCGACAAGGCGCGGGCGGCGCAGCTGGCCCGCACCGACTACGTCGACGTGCAGATATCGCTCGACGGCGCCACCCCCGAGGTCAACGACTACGTCCGCGGCCCCGGCAGTTACGACATGGCGATCCGCGCGCTGGAGAACCTCGCCGAGGCCGGGTTCACCCAGCCGAAGATCTCCGTGGTGATGACCCGGCAGAACGTCGACCAGCTCGACGAGTTCAAGGCCATCGCCGACAAGTACGGGGCCCAGCTGCGCATCACCCGGCTGCGGCCGTCCGGGCGCGGTGCCGACGTGTGGGACGAACTGCACCCCACCGCCGCGCAGCAGCGGCAGATGTACGAGTGGCTGCTCGAGCGCGGCGACCAGGTGCTCACCGGCGACTCGTTCTTCCACCTCTCCGCCTACGGCGAGGCGCTGCCCGGGTTGAACCTGTGCGGCGCCGGTCGGGTCGTCTGCCTGATCGACCCCGTCGGTGATGTGTACGCCTGCCCGTTCGCGATCCACCAGAACTTCCTCGCCGGCAACGTGCGCGACCCGGGCGGCTTCGCCCGCGTCTGGCGCGAGTCGGAGCTGTTCCAGCGGCTGCGCCAGCCGCAGACCGGCGGTGCGTGCCGGTCCTGCCAGCACTTCGACAGCTGCCAGGGCGGCTGCATGGCCGCGAAGTTCTTCACCGGCCTGCCGCTCGACGGGCCCGACCCGGAGTGCGTGCAGGGCTACGGCGAGCAGGCGCTGGCCGCGCGGGACGGCGTCGTCATCCCGCGCTCCGACGTCGACCACTCCCGGTCCGCGCCGCGCAACGGCCGCACCGGCAAGGCCCCGGTGCTGCTGCAGATCGGCAGGCGGCCCGACAAGGCCTGCGAGTCCAGCCCGATCGCGGGCTTCGATCCCCGGCAGGTGCCCGTCGCAGGCGGCTGATGTCCGGTCCGGCCAGGAGTTCCCCCTGGCCGGACCAGTCCCACTCGGCTCGCGGACGGCGCCCAGCCGGGTGCTGTTCGGTCCGCACGTCACCAACCTCGGCTGCGGCCGCGCGTTCTCCGAGCGGCACACCGCCTACTACGCCGCGCGGGCGGCCGGGGGCGCCGGCGTCATCGTCACCGAGATCGCTTCGGTGCATCCGTCCGACCATCCCTACGAGCGCGCGCCGCTGGCCACCTCCGCCGTGCCCGGCTGGCGGGCCGTCGCGGCCGCTTGCCGCCCGTACGGCGCGCTCGTGCTGGCCGGGCTCGGGCACGCCGGCGCCCAGGGCAGCTCCGCGTACACGGAGCGGGAGCTGTGGGGTGCGGCGGCGATCCCGGACGCCGGCGTCGGCGAGGTGCCGCTCGCGATGGGCGAGGAGGAGATCGCCGCGCTCGTCGACGGGTTCGCCGCGGCCACCCGGCTCGCCGTCACCGCGGGCCTGGACGGCGTGGAGATCAACGCCGGGCAGCACTCGCTGCTGCGGCAGTTCCTCTCCGGGCTGTCGACGCCGAACCCGTCCGACGCCGTACTGCGCGCGGTGCTGGCGGCCGTGCGCGAGGAGCTCGACGGGCGGGTGCTGGGGCTGCGGCTGTGCTGCGACGAGCTGGCCCCCTGGGCCGGGATCACGCCGGAGTCGGTGCCGCGCGACCTCGACGCCGACTACCTCGTCCCAGTGCGCGGCAGCGGGCTGTCGGTCGGGGCGACCCGGCCGGACTGGCACACCCCGCCGGGGTTCAACCGGGAGCTCTGCCGGTCGTTCCGCGGCCGGGTGCCGGTGTGCCTGCAGGGCAGCGTCGTCGACGTCGAGATGGCGCAGGACGCCCTCGACCACGGCGACTGCGACCTCGTCGAGATGACGAGAAGCCTGATCGCCGACCCCGACCTGGTCACGCACGTGCGCAGCGGGCACCCGGAGCGGATCCGGCCGCCGCTGCTGTCGAACCGGTGGACCGAGGTCCGCGACGTCCGCAACCCGATCGTCAGCGACGACGCCGAACCCCGCTCCGGCCACGAGACGATCGACCCGCCGATCGAGGGCCGCGATCCGGTGGCCCGGGACGTGCTCGTCGTCGGCGGTGGACCGGCCGGGATGGAGGCGGCGCGGGTGCTCGGCCTGCGCGGGCACCGGGTGCGGCTCGTCGAGCGCGGTGACCGGCTCGGCGGGACGATGCGGTGCTGGCCCAACCCGCGCGCGGGCCTGCTCGTCGAGTGGTGGGAGCGGGAGCTGGCGCGGGCCGGGGTGATCGTCGAGCTGGGTGTGGTCGCGGGGCCGGACGACCTGCGCGGCACCGTCGTGCTCGCGACCGGCGGGCGGGACGCGCCGCCGGAGTATCCGTCGGACGTGCCGGTGTACCCGGCATCGGCCGGGGCCCGACCAGCCGGGCCCGTCGTGGTGTACGACCCGGTCGGGGACGGGATCGGCTGCGACGTCGCCGAACCGCTGGGCGCCACGCTCGTCACCCCGGACGCGGTGGCCGGCAAGCAGCTGCAGGACCCGGCCGAGGTGGCGGTGCGGCTCTCCCGTGCCGGGGTGGTGCGGGAGCGGCGGATGCGGCTCGTGGAGGTGCGCGGCGGGCACGCCGTGCTGGAGCACGTCTGGACGGGGGAGCGGCGCACCGTGCCCTGTGCGGCGGTGATCGACTGCGGCTACCGGCTGCCCGAGGACACCCTCTGGCGGGCCCGTCCCGATCTGCCCCGCATCGGTGACTGCGTCGCACCGCGCACCGTGCACGAGGCCGTCCGCGAGGCCCGGCGGGTGGCCCTGGCCATCGGTGCGAGCACGGAGATCGGGGTCGCGCGGTGAGCCTGCTGCACAGCCCGTTCGATCTGGGCCCGCTGCGGCTGCGCAACCGGATCGTCTTCGCCGCGCACCTGACCGCCGCCGCGGAGGCCGGCCTGCCGACCGCCCAGCACGCCGCGTACTACGCCGCCCGCGCCGCCGGCGGGACCGGCTTGGTGATCACCGAGGAGCACTCGGTGCTGCCCGGCGACCAGCCGTACGAGAAGCTGATCCGCGGCGGCGACCCGGCGGCGCTGCCCGGGTACCGGGCGATCACCGACGCCGTCCACGCTCACGACGTGCCGATCCTGGCCCAGCTCAACCACAACGGCGCTCAGTCGAGCGGCATGTACTCGCGCGAGCCGATCCGGGCGCCGTCGCCGATCGCCGACCCGATGTTCCGCGAGGTCCCCGTCGAGATCACCACCCGGGAGATCCGGGAGCTGACCGATGGGTACGCGCGGGCCGCGCAGCTGTGCGTCGAGGGCGGGTTCGACGGGGTCGAGCTGCAGTGCTCGCACGCCTCGATCCTGCGACAGTTCCTCTCCCCGCTCACCAACCGCCGCACCGACCGCTACGGCGGCGGCATCGAGAACCGCTCGCGGATCGTGCGGGAGATCGCCGCGGCCGTCCGCGACGCGATCGGCGACCGGGTGCTCGGCGTGCGGCTCTGCGGCGACGAGGGGCTGCCCGGCGGTACCCCGCTGGCGGAGGCCGTGGAAACGGCACGGCTGCTCGCCGCCGACGGCACCGTCACGTACGTCAACACCGCCACCGGGGTGGCGACTGCGACGCTGCACCTCATCGAGGCGCCGATGTCGGTGCCGCCCGGCTACGCGCTGCCGGTGGCGGCGGCGATCCGCCGGGCCGGGCTGCCCGTGATCGGGATCGGCCGGTTCACCACCCACGCGGCCGCGGAGGCGGCGCTCGCCGGCGGGCACTGCGATCTCGTCGGCGTGGTGCGCGGCCAGATCGCCGATCCCGCGTGGGCCCGCGGGCCGACCATGCCGTGCGTGGGCTGCAACCAGGAGTGCGTGGGCCGGGTCGGGTTCAACCAGCGGCTCGGCTGCCTCGCCAACCCGCGGGCCGGGCGGGAGTCGATCGCGCTGCCCGCGCCGACGCGCCGGCGGCGGGTGCTCGTCGTCGGCGGCGGGCCGGCCGGGCTCACGGCGGCGGAGTCGGCGGCCCGCCGCGGCC
>Ga0065720_1003005_pt1 | contig 30265 bp, 28 predicted proteins | sample Thericmetagenome_FD_59107 | JGI IMG/M metagenome (GOLD analysis project Ga0065720, IMG submission 59107) | Thermophilic microbial communities from the Joint Bioenergy Institute, California, USA of rice/straw/compost enrichment - eDNA_2 v2... | ecosystem: Engineered > Solid waste > Grass >... | reverse complement strand
TTTTTCACATAATGGGCATTTCAAATATTTTCACCCTCTCAAATAAATTACTTCTAATTGGCTGTTTTTGATATAGAAAACACAAAGATAACATCTGATATTTACAAATGGGAGGTATTATAATGAAAGACATATCATTTGAAATAGACGAGTTTTCTAAAAATAAAATTTATGAAGGTGTCTATGCGCTAGCTATGCAACTCTATGTGCTTTTATTAATGAAACCAGGCGATCACCCTGATGATCTTGAGAAGGGTATAGATATTTTTAAATACAGGGTAGGGTTTTCTGAGGATACCGCAACTGAGCTCCAGATGTTAATAAATAAGCAAGTTAGTCAATACTGTGATTTTTCTATAAATGATATGGTCATAGAATTTGTAGATGGGGAATTGTATATAGGAATTCAATCTCCGAGTTTCCAAGAAATCGTTATGTTTAATACCCAAAATGATGAGGTACTTGTAACAGTTTCTAGCGATTAAAATTGAAAATAATTATGAAAACAGAGAAAAAACAGAAGTAATCTAAGAATAAAGGAGAATCGATATGAGCGATTTCGAAAATGGTCAATCCGCAGAACAAATGCAAAACCAACCTAATAATTCCGGTCAATCCGGTCAACAAGGATCTTCGTTATTAAGAGATAAGATGTATGGAATTATGGCTCAAAATGGAGTCAATATTACTGATCAAAATCGTTCTCAATCTCCTAATACTGCTGAACAGCAGTCTCAGCAGCCTGTTGTAAATAATCAACAAGACCCTACTGTTCCTAGCACACCTTTTCTTGGTACTGATATGACTCTTGAAGAGCTTATGCAGACCCAATGGTTCAAGGATCTCCCTAAAGAACAACAAGAATTTATTAGAAACGGCGGTAATCCTGATAAATTCATGGATGAGTTGGAAAGAGCAGTTATTGAACAGCAGATTCAATCTCTTCGAGAAATTAACGAACTCCGCAAACTTCAAGGTCAAAACGAATTGACAATGGAAGAATATAAAAATCAAGATTTTTTACAAGATCGTAATTCGAGCGAAGATGAACAAGATGAGGAAACTAATGAGTTTAATAAATTAATGCGTCAAGAATTGGACGGTCATGATGAATCTATTGATGATGAAGAAGAAGCTCAAGAGAGACTCTTTAGAGAAATTGAGCGTAGAATTGAGCAATCTATTGATGTTGAAGTTGAGGGTTCCACTACGGAATATGATAAATCTTCGGCAGCCCTCAGGGTAGAAATTAAAAGGAATAAATCATATGAAGAATCGCTTAAGAACATTCTTGAAGGTAACGATATTAAGATTAAAACCAGTAAAAAGGGTAACATCAAGAGCGCAATTCTGAAATCTTATACTCAACGTCACGATCATGTAACTACTCCCCTGGTGAATTCAGGATTCCATATCACCCTGTCAGGAGCATCAGTTCCTGAACTTATTGCAATCACGAACATGGAAAATCCTGATTCACTTCTCCAACTCGAATCGAAGAAACTTGGGGTAATTAAAAAGCATCTTGTTGACACATCGTTTGGTCCCATTACAAACCTCATGGATCTTTTGAAAGTTATCCATTATAAAGATGAACAGACCCTCTATTACAATTTATTCATTGCAACGTTCCCAGATGAAAACGATTATCCGTTCACTTGTACCAATGAAAAGTGCAGAGCGGAGCTCAATATTAAACTTCGCGGATCAGATCTTGTCTTGAACGCGGACGATTTCAAAGGACCTATTGAAACTATTCTCTATAAAAATATGGATATTAAAGACGTTATTAAGCAAACTAAACTCTCCAAGATTAAGCAAATTATTCTCAAAGATTATACTGCAGTAGGTATAAGAATTCCATCCATTTATGATCGTTTGATGACTATGAGCAAAATTGAAAACTGGGTCAAGAAAAATAATAGAGATACCACTAACCTTAACGTGGTATTCGGATATCTTATGTTTATCGAATATATTGCTCTTCCAAATCCTGATACTGGTGAATATATAAGATTTGATTCTATTAATGATCTTATTGAAATTCTTATCTCTATGGAACCTGAAGTTCATAATGAAATTGATGATCATATTAATAAATATGATGATAGTAAAGAAATTGAATACGGAATCAAATCGTTTATTTGTCCTTCTTGCAAGAAGCCACATAAACCCCAACGGCAAAAAATGGATGATCTGCTTTTTACGTTGTCCCAGGTAAGGGGGATGAGGAACAGCTTAATGAGATGGAAGAACAGAGAAAAGCTGAAATCCTCCGACGCCGGGAAATAGGATACAAAAGGGCAGAGGAATATCGTAAGCTTCTCGACTTCGCTTACGATTTCCTCTCCTCTATTATGTCAGAAGAACGTATAAGAAATATGCCTTTAAGAAAATTACTTATTGAACTTGAAAGAAGACGTCTATTCGTTGAACAAAATAGAAAAGAAATGGAAAGAAGACAGCTGGAAGAGCAATTGAAAGAACAAAAACGCTCTAACCAGAATAGAAAATAAAGAAGGGAGGAGCGTGGGATGGAAGAAAGCAAAGATGTAACGCGAGTAGACATGTTATTGGAAATGATAAAGAAAAATAATTCATATAGTGAGGAAATATTCGATATATTAGTTCCTAAATACTACTCGGAATGTTACTCTTTATATAATATACTTGACAGAGCTGGGATACTCGATAAATGTAAATTTAAAAATCCTGAAGTATTTAATGGTGTACTCACTTTCCATATAAATCTACCTATTAAGGCCACTAAAAAAATAATGGAATACCTTGAATCAAAAAAATTCAGGGTGAAATATCTTAATCATGAGGACTTTACTGTGGATATAACTAAAACTTCAAATGGAATATTGGTTACTTTTACTCGTAATGAAGAAGAGTAGGAAGGAGTATGGTAATCCATACTCCTTCTTTTTATTTGTAAAACACTCAAATAATCATCAAAAAACAAGGACGGTGTGTAATTTGAAACTCCATAAAGCTAATATCGATAGAATTGTTGCTATAAATGGATTGCACCCTGTTGAAGGTCCTGTCCCTATAGATAAAGGGCTACCCACGGATGATTCCATATTCTCACATAGCATTTTTGGACAAACTACACATGAAAGGCAAAATATACCCGCATATATTGATTTAAAGGGACATTATTTACATCCTCTTACTTATCATAATTTGAAAGCATTAGATAGGAATTTTGAATCATGCATTTCAGGAACACAGAATTTTTCTATAAAAGATGGTAAATTAGTACCAGATCCCAATGGTGATACTGGTTTAGAGTTCCTTTATAAGAATTGGGATAAACTCGAATTTAGGGAAAGAAAATCAGTATTTGCGAATGAAAGAATAAAAAATATTAAGGATAAATCAAAATCTTGGGTTACTAAATGGATAATGTTACCTGCATTTTATCGTGACGTGAACTATAATGAAGAAGGACGTCCTTCTTATGATGAAATAAATGATATTTACTTATTTATTATACGGATGGTTAATAGTGTCACCCAACAAGAACAGTACGGATTAATATCCAATATTTCCAGAGCCCGTATTCAAATGGCGTTAGTTCAAATTCATGATAGAATTATGGAATCACAAGTAAAAGCAAAGAAAGGCACATTTAAGAAATATGTAATGGGTAAAAATACTGATTATGGTGCCAGACTTGTTATTTCTGCCCCTATTATCTCCGGCGAAACTTATGATCAGGTTCAAGTTAGATTTGGTAGGATTGGGGTTCCGTTATCAAGCGTATGCGCTATTTTTATGCCATTCGTAATATATGGAGTAAGAGAATTCCTTCAAAATGAATTTCAATTATCGGGTAAATATCCTTATAGAAATGAAAAAGGTGAAATCGAATATTTAACTCTTAAAAATCCAGAATATTATACTTCAGAAGAATATGTAATAAAAATGATAAAGAGATTTATTTATGGCACTTCTACAAGATTCCAACCTATTGAATTACCTGAGAATGAAGAAGGAAGAAAAGGTTATCTTTATTTGACAGGAAAGTTTGGAAAAGAACAAACTACTGTTTCTCAAAGACCTATGACTTGGACAGATCTTTTATATATTGTATGCACTGATACTCTATCGGATAAGCATGATTACTTTACCCGATATCCCATCGAAGATAGTTTCGGAATAAACCCTTCAAAATTCACTATTCTTACGACTAAAAAGACTATACCAGCTCTTATTGGGGATAAACATTATCAGTTTTATCCTATAGTAAAAGTTGGGAAGGACAGCAGTACTGAGTTTATCGATACCCTTCATGTTCATAATAGTTATCTACCCGGTCTTGGGGGAGACTATGATGGAGACATGTTGACATTGACAGGAACATATACAGACGAAGCCAATGCGGATGCTGAGAAATTTATGCAGGATAAGAAATATATATTGACTCTCGTTGGAGAGAATAACAGAATTGTTCAAAGGGACTTTGTTCAAACCTTATATCAATTTACCAAACAACCAAAATCAGGGGATGGCATTCCTGAATTCAAAAATCTTTCAAGAGTTGCGAAATTTTAGTCAAATAATATGTGGTAGAGGGAATCCCCCTCTACCACATCATTTTAATCAAAGTATAAACAACCCTCATCCCCATCCCCTGTACCGAGCTTGACAATACCGAGTTTAATAGGCTCAACATATTTAATATCCAGTGCCTTTTGTATCACATCTTGAATGAAGATTTTTGTTAATATGGATGTAACTATTTGGTCTGCATCCACAAGTTCCACATAGTCTCCCCAATCGTGGTATACGAGTTTAAACCACCTATTGTTAGATGAATCTTCATCGTATTCCGGCAGCTTATCTGCAACACGCTTTTTAAGGTCATCCATAAATTTTTTATCCATTTTAGCCTTATTTACCATCTTTTTAATATCATTTTTCATATTTTGAATAAGTTTTTCCCTAGAGGTGTGACTCAGGAATTTTTCCCTTAATTCCTTCTTTTCGTCACTATCAATACTTTTACCTTTCATCTCCAAATATTTTTGCTTAGCCTGCTTATAATCTTTAACTATTTCCGATACCATAAGCGCAACCATACCAGTAAAGAGAACCCCTGCAATAGTTCCGAGAACTACGGATTCGTTGACAGTCTCATCTTGTCCATCAACGTAGTGTCCCTCCATTATTAAGCGGAGCTTTGTTTTAATTGTATCCCTCGACAACCCGATTTCCTCCTATAGCTTGGTTTGTTATGTATCTTATTCAATATATTAATTATGATGTTGGTCCAAAATATCTTTGATATTATCCATATAAAATATATTCTGTAAAAATTGATTTTTCTCCAATACGATCTTATAAGTATGGTCCACGTCATTTAGTTCATCTATAAATTCATCCCATTTATTATTCATCATATCAATAAACGATGGTGGGCTCTTTCTTGATTTGTATCTCTCTATATATTCTCCTTTCAAATATTTCCTAGGAAATACCAATATGAATTTTATAACTGATTCGTTCAATGCCTTTAGTACTTCTTTATGGGTCGAAATAAAAATAAGATCCACCTTTCCTATATTCTTCCTGATATGACTTATATAATTAGCTGGGAAGTCCGGATTTCTCGCACCCGGCCCCAACCAAGAAAAATCTGAAGAATCACAATCCAAAACAACCGGCAATTTTTGCTTCTCTTCAGGGTCTATATAAGGGGCATTTCTTGTATTCTGTATTGTATTACAGAAGTTCGACTTTCCTACCCCTGGGAATGCTGAAATCACTATGGTTCTTTTCATGAAGTCATCATTCCTTTATATAAAATTATATTACTAATTTTATGTCATTAATTATGGATTATGTAATGCAAATGTATTTTGAAAAAAAAATAAATAGTAGGATGGGCGTGAACCCATCCTACTATTTATTTTCTATTTTTCTGTACTAAGTGCATACAATTCAGAAAGAACTATCGCATAGTCTTTAATAAACTCCATCCTTCCGCTATATTTTCCGTTCGTTCTGGAAATGTAGTTATAACGTGGATTGAGCGTATAATCAAAAGTTTTGATAAGCCTCCAGTCTTTCAACGGAGGATATGACAGAGAGTCGCCATCGTAATCCCCAGCATATCCGGACAGGAGACTAGGGCTAATGCTAAGAGTCAAATCATCGATGTTATCTTTAACCTTGCGAACCCTCAGCAGTCTGAATGATCTGTCAGAAATTGAAGGTTGTCTGTTTACCAGAACATAAACTGGTGTTTTACTTTTATTGATAATATTTTGAGCAAGGGCATGAATTTTGGGATTGAATTCCCTCAATGCTCTATTCAGAACCACATAAGCTTCATTTTCAGTAATTTCATCAAGCTTACAGAGAAGATAAATAATCTCAAGTTCCAGGAATGTAATCGCACTCACATATGGAATGTCAACTTCATCTGGTTTGAGATCTTTGCCATTTACGATAACAGATCTTGCACCATAGTCAATTCTTATCCCGCCAAATTGGGACCTGAACAGGCCCTCTTTGCCGGTATAAGATTCAATTATGAAATCGTAAAGATCCATATATTCATATTGAATCTCATAAAGAGCTGGCAAGATTGTAAACATATTCCCAACATCAAGAGTTATAAGCTCATATTGTTTCATTATTGTATCATAATACGTATTAGCTTTAAATGAACGAATTTTATCATCGGATTTAATTAGAGGTCTTAAAATCGAACTATATACAGGAATATAGGATGTAAAGATGCAATCCTTAAATTCCATTATCAATTCATAAATATCTTTCTTTTTGGGATACTTTTTGTAATAAAACTCCAATATTTCATCAATCTTATCTCTGAACTCCATCATCCCTATGTGAGCATAAGGAGATTTGGCGGATCTTTGATAGATTATATTTCCGTTAGAATCCATCCTGGATACATCCACTTTCAAAATGTTCCTCAGCTCGCTCTTTCCGATAAGAGCTTGGAGATGTATGAACATTCCAGGATTGATCACACAATATTCGCCAAGCGGAATCCAACCTGTTATGGTTAGATCCGCATCAATAAATTGAACAGTTGTCTTACATTTAGGACATGTCTCATCAAGGAATATCGCACCTGCGAGATGTCCACAGTAACAACGATACATATCTCTAGTCCCAAGCTGATCATCGAATTGAGTATGACCGAACTTGGGAGAGAAAATACCATCTTCAGTTTTCGCATTATTTTTTCCGAGATAATTAGGATTTGTAATCAGAAAATCTTTACCTTCTTTAAGACGTTTCTCAGCGATTTTATTCAGATTAAGTTTTACGAGACGTTCGGATTTTATAGATTTCCCATATTCTTTAAAATATCTTTTGATCTTTGGGAGTTTGAACTGCTTTACATCTCCAAGATCCAGTACGTCCCCATTGCTCATTACTTCAATAGCCAAATTAAGCAGCCTCCCCTGGGTGTTTTATGACTTAATATATTAACCTCTGTATCCTATGAAATCCATTATATTTCTTAGTATGACAGTGGAAAAGATGCGTGAAAGCTTCATATTAATCTTAATATTTGGTTGGATAATAAATTTATTTCTATTATGAAAAGGCACTATTTCTTCCGAAAGTCTTCTTGAAAGAAGGAGAATCTCTTGTTCTTTCTTTTCATATTGTGCACCGGTGGACACCTCTTTCTTCCAAAGATCCACCAAAGTTTCAATACAATCTTTTGAATTCATCAAATTATAAATAGTTGACATAATAACCATTATTGCGGTATCTTGAAGCTTTTCCCTATAATAAAGTCTTTCGAAAATTGTAAAGTTTTCACGAATCATTCTCTTTATGAATTTGGAATAAATGATAATCCCAGTAACATTGAGTTTATTTGAAATAATCAATCTATAAGCACTTTCTTCATTGGACTTATGATCAACCAGAATCTTATGACCTTTAAAATGATTTTTTGCAACAGCTTCAATTTTCATGGATATTTTTTTCATTTTGATTTACCTCCTCGTTTAGTTATAATTTTAGTTAATGATTAAATTCAAAATGATATGCAAGTGTTATACTATATTAATTATATATAATTTCCTTGAAAATATTATAAACAAATTTTGTTTAGGAGGAGTTCAAAATGTTTGCAGGAGACGCTATTCGCCTTGAGATTTCGAAGAATGGTCATCCTTGCGCATGGGAGCGCGGAGGAGGATGGTCCAACACTGGAGACGTGACAATTATTGCAGCTGCTGATGGGAGCCCCAAGAAACCTATTTATATTCGCAGGCGGGGTTCCCTGTCCAACGATCAACATGCACTCTTTATTGTCCATGAGGGTGATATCATTATTGCTGCTGAACATCACAAAGGAGATTTCTATATCAAAGTATGCAGAATCAAACGACTTTCCAAAAGAGAAAATGAGTATATCGCATTCCTGGATGTAACCCACCGTTTCCATCAAGGTCAATGGGATGTGGAACCCAGTGGCAAATTGGTAGATGCGGTTAATGCAGCTATGGAAAAAGCCCAAACGTATCATTGCAGAGAACCCTATTATTATAGGGATTTTGATTAACTTCCCCAAGGAGGTTATTTTTTTTTGTCTACATTTATATCCCACCTTTCATTATAATAATATATAATTTACATTTAAAAATAAAAAATCCTAGTGGGTAACCCCCACTAGGATTTAATTATTTACTTTTAGAATCATCTTTAATGGCAGAATGGACTAATTTGACATATGCATTGTAACATGCTTCAGCCACGCCCATTCTCGCAGAATTGATAGAATAAACTATTCTATTATATTCCTCCCTAGCTTTAATCATATTTCTAGTAAGCTGATCTGCATTTTTTCCTTCTTCTCTTTTATCAGTTTTATTAGGATCATCCTGATTATTTTTATTTCCATCTTCCTGTTTTTCAATATTATTTGAAGTAGCAGGTCCATCTTGCTCCAGTAACGTTGAGACAACATCAAGGAATTCGTTACTTTCTCTGAATACAGCAGTTCTTATTTTTCTTATTGAATTATTCAGAAACTCTATGATTTTATTGTTTCTTACGTTTATAGATTTTGCAAGTTCATCGTATCCTTCGATGTATTTAACCATATTTTGATATTGCCGCATAAATAGTGTTTTATTCATAGTAATTTTATTAGGACCACCCTGGAATACTATTTTAGGTTCAAAGCTAGTTTTTCCATCTATATTTACATATAAATCTTTGAAATGTTTCTGTTTGAATGTTTCAGTATCTTTTAACTCTTCAATAAATTCCGGGCTTTCTTGAAAATCTGGAAATTTATAGTTCCTTAATTTGCTTTCACCTTTCCAGTAAGGATAAATTTCAACAGAGAAGTTATCTGGAATCTTTCTAGCCAAATCTCCCTGGGATTTAACTTTTTCCAACCAAGCTTTATTTTTTGTAACCAAACGATTCGCAAGAGTGATAAATTTGTTGGATAAAGTTTTTATAGCCTCTATCATTTTCTCAAAAGCTTTGATCAAGATATTTTTACTATTTTCAACTGCCTCATTTAAGAACAATGTTTCAGCATAAGTTTCTTTTAAATATACTATATTGAATAAAGATTCAGTTTCTTTGATAATTTCTCTAGTAACCCCTGAGAAATTTTCTATTCCATATGAATTATCTGAATGAGTTATAACTACTTCTTCCATAGATTAATCAATCCTCTCTTCTCTATCGGATCTGATAATCCTGATAGGTTCCGGTTCAACTGCCGATAAAACCGTTTGTGTATTGAAAAGATTAGCTAAGATAAATGCAGTGCCAAATATGGAGATATTCCTAAGTAATTTTTGTGTCATCGCAACCACCCCACTGTGTTATGATGTACTGGATATAAACTCTACAACGTCTTTAGGAATATCAGTTGGGGAATCATAGAATTTACTTCTAGCTCTATGGGTGTAACAGAAGTATTTACCATTCTTTTTATTTTTAGCAAAACTACATTCTACTTCACCATATTTTTGCTTAACCGCTTCTTGTTCAGATGGGGTTAAATAAACTTTTTCTATGGATGCTTCAAATAATGGCTCCATCTTATTCAAAGTACTTTTTCTCAATAATTTATATTCATCTGATGATTCTATAAAGAAATTCTTTATATTAGAGGTGGAACTAAATAATTTATCAGGAATGTAATTTTCGCTCAAAGACAATTGAATATCTTCTTCGACTGTTGATTCATTAATGTTTTTTGTTTCTTCATTTGAAGGGATAAATTCCTCATGAGGTCTTTCGGAATTTCCGGTGTAAGTTCCATAATAGACGGGAGTTTTTTGAAGTTCAAGTACTTTAATAGCACCCAGTCTATGATTTCCATCGGTTAGAATTACCTTACCTTTAGATTGCCAGTTGAAACCATGTATTTTATTTACAACTATTAAAGGTTCTATATTACCTTCCTCTTCAATTGACTTAGCGATATTGTAAACTTTTTTCATATTAAGAGGCTTATTGAATGATTCTATTTTATTAACATCAAAATCTTTCTTTTCCCAATTATAATTATTTACAAATTTAATACAAGATTTTACAGCAAAAATTTTCTTTTCGGGATCATCATACTCATGACTGCTTGAAAATCCGTATGCTATTGCCTTTTTTATTTCATCATCCCCGAAGGCGTCTTCAAACGCTTGTATCTTCCCATTTTCGCCGGGAAGATAATATTCGTTGGGCATTGATGCCTCTCTGAGCAGGTCTCCGAACATACCACCGATTCCTTTCTTTTTATTTTGTAAATGATGTTCCAATGTTTTCAATGTTTTATGGTCATGATAATATAATTTCATCCTTCTTAATCCGTAATGTTTTAATTCATGTAATAAATATTTCACAAAATTACCGTTTCTTGCTATTCTTCTATACTGAGAAGAAATATAACTGGTTCCCTTGATTACAATAGGGAAATCTTCCAATACAGTTGGAGGTACATATACATAAATTTGTATACCTTCTATTATATACAATTCTTTTGGGTTATCTGACAGTTTATTTACTGCAAATTTAAAAAATTCTACAATAAGTTCCTCATAATTTATATCCTCTCTTTCCCAAATTGCTTTATTATCTTTATAATCTATACGTTTCGAATCATAAAATTTCTTTATTACCCCCGTGTAATCAAATTCCAGGTCCATATTATCAAAAGCGTCTAAATACAAAATTTTTGCATTATATTTTCTAGCTAATTCTTCTGAAAGTGTAGTTTTACCACTACCTGACAAGCCAGTAACCAAGAGTATATTTTTGCCTCTTAGACGTTTCCATTCGTTAAATCTATAATAAATATCTTCTTGATTAAAAATGATTGATGATTCTTCGAGTATATCTTTAAACATGATTATTTTTACACCACTAATCTAATAATTTTCTTAAGCAATTCAATTTCCATATCATATTTATCCTTAAGAGCACTCAATTTTTCTCTATATACTATCGAGTATATTTCTAATATTTGAGCCAGAAAAGATGCAGTAAGTGATTGATAATCTTTATAAATATTCACAGTTAAAATATCTGTAGAAATTTGTTTTCCGCTACTAGTTGATAATATAGCACCAAATGAATCAGTACTATATTTAATATTTATCACTTCCGAAACAATCTTTGAATATCTTTCATATTCTTTCAATATATTATCTTTATCAGTCTCGATCATTTTCTTTACATCTTTATAGTCCATAATACCTTTAATCATATTATCGAGACCCTCTTTTGTAAGCTTCTTAACAAAAATTTCATCAGAGCCTCTAAATATTTTCTTTAGTCTGCCAACAAAATCTTGTTCGGAAATTTTCGTATTTTTAATTCCAAGTACTTCTCCTCTAAGCAGATCCAATGATTCTCCATATGAATATTTGAAGTAATTTAAATCCATTATTCCAATCTTAAGACCTGAGAGACCATCAATGAGCTTTTGAACTGATTTAAAATGACCAAAAACTGGAATATTCTTAGGGAAATTAAATTCTTTATATTCATATTTTATATCTTTTAAATCTTGATCAGTCAAATTTTTAATAGACTCAGAATATCTGTCAAGCATATAATTAACATATTCGGATTGTTTCATGAAAATTCCTATAAATTGATGATATATCTTTTTGATAAATCTAATTACACTATCGAATAAAAGTTTAACTGTGTCCGAAAATCCTGATTCATTTATTATAGTTGAACTCTCTATCATATAGCTATTTATAGTGGATATTGTATCAAAAGAAGATTCCAAGATCTTCGTAAACTCTTCAGAGATATTTTCGATAATTAGTGTATCATGACTTTCCTTCGAAAATATTTTCATATTTATATCCCTTCCTTTAATTTATTATTTAAAGGTTTTATTAATCGTTGATTATCTTTTTGTATCCTCAGTTATTTTCAAAAAAAATAGAGGTAAGTAGCCCATGAGGACTACTTACCTTTGGCCGCCGGGAAAATCAGAATACGAAACTGCTTTCTTCCAGCGAATCGCCGTCACCGTCATCTTCGGATTCAGTATCCGAAGTTTCAAACAGCGGGTCGAGCGGGATGATGGCAGCGCTTTCGTTCTTGACCGCCGACTTCTTGTACCGAGCAGCGTGCATTGCGAATGCACGAGCATCGCCCAGTTGCCGCTTCAGAACGGTCAGCTTGATGTGCAGGATTTCTGCGAACGCATCTGCAATCGCCGACAGGCGCGAACGCAGATAGTTCAGATAAGCCACCTTGCCGGAGATGAAGGATTGGTCGCCTTCACCCTTCTTGGCAGCCTTTGCTTTTTGCGAAATTTCATCAATAATCTTCTTGAATTCGGTTTTTGCATCGCTCATAGCCTTCTTAACTTCTTCAGACTTGCTAGCATATTGTTCAATAGTCTTGAATACGTCCATGCTGAACGTCTTAACAGTACGCTTTTCACCGCCTTGGACTGCAAGGCGAACTTCATCCTTAAACTTGCCCCAATCAGAATTTTCATTGGTATTAAAGGTCAGGAGCTTCTTGGCAGCTTGGACCTTCTCCCAAGCAGCGCCTTGACGCTTGTTTTCGTTATATTTTTGAACTTTTTCATCAAGTTTTGCACGATCCGATTCAGTATATTCAGCCTTGGCTTCAGATTCCAGCTCTTTCAGGCTGTCTTTAACTTTTTGAATGTTGATATATTCCGGCTTGTAGTCATACGACGTCATCCGGATATTGCGCATATCCTCAGACGTCAGGCCTTTTTCTTCAACTTTCTTCTTAATTTCTTCAACAAATTTCTTATTGCTCGTAATGAGCGTCATCACGAAATTGATTGAAGAATCAATAACTTTTTGAATCCATTGCCACAGGCTGCTCAGAGCCTTGACGATCTTGTTGCCAACCTGTTCGTTGGCCTGTTCCATGATCATGATAACATCTTCGTTGACGGCGCCGGCGCTTTCTTGCAGCGCTTCCGTCATCAGGTGGCGATAGGAATCGATGGTTCTGTCGAACACGCTTTCCGCTTCGCGCAGATAGCCGCTGAATTCCTGTACGTCGAATGCAGAACTCAGCTGCAGCGCATCCGAATTGGATGATTCGTGGATGAGGTCCATGAACATTTACGCTTCCTCCTTAATTTTTGGTGATGGAATTTCCTTATACCTATGTTACAAGGAAAAAAGTGTTATCTTACAATAGAATGTTATATTATCTTTGTTTTTATTTTGAAACAATAATCCAATGCCCTTTTAAAAACTCGGAATGTTTTTCCAGAATCTCTTCATCGTTATGGGGATTATATAATCCCTCTTTACTTTCCGGATCTTTGGATATTCTCTCATATCCGGTGATAATAACTTTTCTGTAATTAATGCACATTTCTTCAAAGATAGCAATCTTCATTTTTATTATATCTTCAATATATTCAAGGCATTTTATAATCATATTAGATCTCACTACAAGTGCATTGGTAATAATGCTATCAATATAACAATTTGTTGCTTTATTACTAATCTCGAGTTTAAATGAAGTAACATCAAAAATTTCTTTCTGAATATATTGAATAACGTTATCAATAGATTTTGAATCAATATAAATTTCTCGAAGAGTTTTAAATAATTCATCTCCTATACGTTTCATTTGGAGATTGTTTTCTTTTACTAAAAATGATCTTACTATACTATTAAAATCGTTAATGTTAAAGGAATTAGGAACCCCTAATACTTCACGTTTTAATTCCTCATCATATACATGTAAATTTTTCTCATATCTATTAATAACACTCTTAAGAGATTCAAACCTGTATCCATCAGGACCAAATACTGTTAATCCAACTTTCTTATCGATGAAATTAATTACTCTAATATAAATATCTTCAGGCTCAAGATTTCCCAATGTATACTCAGGTATCTGGTAACCAAATTTATGGCGATCCAAACGCTTTAATAACGGTTCATATGCTTCTATAACTCTCTTGTTTACTTTCTTAATATAGTCCATTTCTTCCATTAAAATATTTTTATAAGTAGTAAGTATATCTATACTTGTTTCAAAAGTTTTAATTATATTACCAAGGGTATTTATGCAATGATCTTTCAACGTCAGCTGTACGTGTTCGTTATACACATAGTTTGCCTCCATTAGAGAAGTTTCTATCGCAGATTTATATTTATTCATATAACTATCGAAATCAATATTTGATTCATTTATAACCGATTTAAAATTGTTTTTGCTTCTATCAATAATCATATCCGATTCTACTCGCAGATTCTTTTTCTCCAAAGTGAACAAATTTCATCATCCTCCATATTAATTATTATAAAGCTGTTCCCAAAGTGAAAAGAGATACTTCCTGATTCAGAAGTATCTCTACATAAATTAATCAGAACTACTTAAAGAAGAATTTATTTCTCCCTCAATACGTTTAACTTCAGCATTAAATTGATTAGCCACTGATATCTGCATATTATGGAACATATTGGCAAGTTCCATTTCAATATTAATAAGTTTAACTATTTTAGATAACGATTGTCTCAGAAATTGAACCCATTCTTTTTCTTCATCAATATTTTTTGCTTTTCCAGATTGAATCTTATTTTCTGTAATTTTAATATTTTTATTGAAACTTGTTTCAATACTTTTTAAAGATGAAGGGAGAACATTTTGCGACCACTTAGAGAAATACTCAGTTTCTTTATCCATTTCCTCAATTATAGTATATAATCTTTTTAACTCACTCAATTCCATATTATTATCAGTAATTTCTCCATATAATTTTTTCATTAGTTCCTCTTTATTATAATTAATAGATAGAGCTTCATTAAATATAAGCTTAAGGAATTCTTCCTTATTATCAATTTTTTCATGACTAATTATTTCTTCATTTTTCTCAGGATATTTATCAAGTTCATCAATATATTTCGAAATTACATTATATACCCTTCTAAATCCTAAATCAAAAAAGTTAATATTGCCATGTAAAACGTTTTTATAAGTTTTAATAGTAAAAGTTGGATGTTTCTTTTCAACCTTAGCTTTAGCTTGTGGATTAGATTCAGCCCTATTAATAGTATTTTTTACGCTTTGAGCAATCTCTTTAGATTTTTTATCAGAAGCTGAGAATTTTTGTTTTATAAAATTAATGAATTGTAAAACTTTTTCTCTTAACCATTTAAATATTTTATTCATAAATGATATAAATCCGGAATCTGATTCTGTAAGAATTTCCATGCTCATTTCTGCAATATACGAAATATCATTAGTAAATGATTCCATAAATAAGTCATCTGTTTCTTTTAAAAATTCTACAAAACTAGTAGGTTTAAAGTTAGAAGAATTAATATCTTGAATTGAATAACCCTCATGAATGTATTTCAGCTTTGTTCTGATATCCATTTATTACACACCACCTAAATAAAATTTGTTATTAATTGATTTGTTATTAATTGATTTGTTTTAATGTAAAAATCCGCCATTATCATAGTCATAGTCAGGATCAGGAGGATTAAATACCCAATCCATACTTTCCACCTCAGTTCTAACATGCATAAATACTTCCGCATGCATAGTTGCGAATACTTGGACCAAATACATGATGTAATCAAATAATTTGATTACTTTGGAAAGACTATTATTTAAATCTTCAACCAATTTCTTGTCAGAATCTATATCATCGGATCTACGCATCATGAATCTTACTCTATTTATATGTGATTCATAATTTCTTTGTATTTCATCCAACGTGTCAGGAAGTATTTTTTGAATCCATTCTGCAAATATTTCGCACTCATAATCTATTTTTTCTAATTTATTAGTAAGATCCATCAGAAGTCGGGTTGTAGCTGGCTTTACCGAAACATCTCCAAATATCTTTTTGAATACTTCTTTCTTATTATAATCTATGGAAAAAGCTTTTCTGAAAACTTTATTTAAAAATCTTTTCCTGCTTATTAAAAGATCGGTAGGTAAAATTTCTTCATGTTTAGACGGATCTCGTTCAAGTTTTTCTATATATTCATATATAACTTTGTATACCTTTATAAATCCTATATCAAAGAAATTATCTCTTGAAAGTATATGTTCAAATAAAGTTACTTCATGGGTTTCAGGTATATATTCTATTACACCTGAACTATGTCTAAGATAATCATCTTCGTAATTATTATCAAAATGAATGTTATCAGGTATGTCGTTTGCATTCATATCTTCTATTTTTTCTTCTTTTTTCTCCTCCTTAGGCTTAGATAAGGATTTAGGCTTTGATTTTTTTACATCAGGAGATTTCTTATTTTTATCTTCGGCCTTTTTAGCAATTTCTATTGCATTTTTGACAGTTGTTTTAGTATTTTTCCTAAGATTTGAAAATTTATTTCTTATAAATCTAATAAATTGCATCACTTTTTCTTTAATCCATTTAAAAACCTTTCTTATATATTCTATCAAAACTTTTTTCGCTTCATTTAATCCCACTTCTGTGATATATTTAATATCGGAAATAAAAGTTTCAATAAATATTTGGGTAACATCCTGGTTTTCGTCATGATTATATATGGGTGAAAAATTTTCTGAAGATATATCCTCAAACGTATACCCCTCTATTAAATAATTTAATTTTTTGGATACGTTCATAGTATACCCTCCTGATATGAGAATAGTATAATTAACGTTTAGAAAATATTCGTATAATTTTTTATATTAAATGTCTCAAAAAATAATGATGAGAGTCATAAAAATGACTCTCATCATTTATTATTATTAAAAATTATATCAAGTATTATTCAGATAATTAACGACTTCATCCAGATTCTTTAACCATTTTGCCCCATTAGATTGAATCATCTGACCAACCGAGTTAAGAGAACTTATTTGATGCTCTGTGAACTTTAATACATTTCCATTAATATTATCAGTATCTAAATAGCAAAATATAGTCTTATTAGGGCGTTTGTTACTATCGTCAACAAGTTCAGCTATACTATAAACCCCAGTCATTGCAGGAGTAATCACATATAAAAGGTAATCGGCATATGATCTTACTTCTATTTCTTTTTGTTTACAGTCAGGGGTCCAATCTTTTACAATAGGATTGAAATAATCAATCTCTAATTTTGGAATAATTTGATCTCTCCAAGTGGAATTGTTCGTCCCTCCAAGAAAGACAAGCTTTTTCTTTCCACTCGCTCTATCTATGATATCATTGAACATGATTTAGAAGAGCATAATATCCTCTGGAGTAAGTTTTATTTTACTCTCAATTTCGGCTTTCTTTTCGCCTTTTTCATAAGTAAATGCAAATTTTTCAGAGAGAGATGTTAATTTATCAGCAAACCATTTTTGGATCTTATATACTTTACTTTCTTTACTAACACCCCTGTTTTTAAGGGCTTCAAGATTACCATTAATCAAGTTCGCCTGAATTGCAAGAGCTTCACTAAGTTGGAGTCTCGTATAATAGAATAAATAGATAAGTTCTTTTACTATAGGAATAAATTTAAGGAGAACTACAACACCGGCGATCACCAAACCAGTGCTTAATGCCACACCTTCATTCAATGGACGAGAATGTTGTTTATTATACATTTGCATAGCTCTTTGGAACGTACCATCTTTAACTTGGTCATTAAATCTTTTAAGTGCATCGATCATAAGGTAGCTATGATGACGTTTATATTTAGTATTAATAATGATATCAATTGATTGCGAAGGTCTAGGTTCTTCATCTCTTACACCCATATTGATATAATCAACAAGGACTGAGATCATCAGAGAAGTCCCGCAATATAATGCCATAGTGAGTAAGTTATATGTCATTATAATAGGTGAATTCTTTCTCATAAAACCTACATAGAATATATCTTCGAAACTGATGATATTCCGAAGAGCAGTTTGTAATATATCAATCTCGGGAATAATTTGTTTTGAATCCTTAGCAATATTAGAAAGAAGATCAAGTGATGCAACAAGATTTTCATATTCACGCATATTCCTAATTTTACCCAGTGATTTGGGAATCATTTCGAAGTTTATGGACTTATAACGTTCAGCCATTATCATGTAAATTTGATCTACAAGTCCTTTGCTTATAGATATCTTTTCTGACTCAGATAAATTCATATATTTATAGGTAGTAATAGGTTCTGAGTAGTTTTCTTTGATCAGAGAAAGGAACTCGGCGTCATCCCGTGTGAGATTCATTTAAATCCTTCCTTTCTTAAATACGTCCCATTGCGCGAATCATTTCACGCAACGTTTTATCTTGGTTACTTGCTTCACGCTCAAGTGTCCTGTATGGATATTCTTGGAAATCCGGATAGGAGTCGAACATGACGTAGGCGATTTCGTTTGTTTGATCCAGAATTGTAAACCCTAAAAGATAATATTGATCCATTATTTTCTTTGCTTCTTTAAATACATCAATATCATATTGATTTTTGAGTATATTAACCTCGTTCATAGTAAGAACAACAGTGCCAATCGGCTTATAATTATTTGCGACTGTTCCCCACGCCAGTTTTGCTAAACGCCGTCTGCGTTTGAAGGCTTCAAGCCATGGGGATTTACTCTTGTTAACCAGATTTTCTTTAATATTTGAGATACCAAAGAGAAAATCAACAAGAGATTTCTGCTCTCCTGATACATATTTGACAAAATTAAGGAATCCTCTACTTTGGGACATACTTCCGACAATGTCTTTTACAAGAACTTGAGTCGGAACTTTATGCATAACTGCTTTAATATGAACGAGGATATCTAATGTATCATTATTAAATCTTAAAGGAATATGGATGGATGTAGGCATTGCATCATTTGCTTTTTTCCAGTCATAATTTTCAGCTACTACTTGAGATGGTGGTAAAGTATTAGCAGGAATTTTATCATCTACATTAACATTATTTCTCATTCTTTGAACAAACTCTCTAGAAGCATTTTGTTCATTTAATATACCATAATTAATTCGTTCAGAAGATGCTTCGAGATTAATAGTAACGGAACCCGGATGATTCGGCACGCCCATATTTTGATGCACCTTAGCAAGGTGCTCTTTTATCCCATATTCAGGATTTGACGTATCTACAAATGGAATAAGAGAGAATGCAGTTCTTGTGAATATTGCATAATTGCGCTCGAACATTCGCATCAGCATCATGACTTCATCAGAAGTGACCTGTTCTGAGCATGCAATAGGGAAGAAGTAGGTCGTTTCACTTGCGGCCTGAGAAAGAGATTTAAATCTCTGTGAGAGAGTTATCTTTTTTGATTTAAACATATTGTCTTTAAGCAGCTTTCTTCCGAGTGTTATGATATCTTCGATAAACATAAAACTGTGCACTCCTTCCAACTTCGTTGGTAAATTTTTATTATTAGTGTGTTTAAATCAATCAAGATTGTTTAATTTTAGAAAAAAAAATGCTTGTCCTTCTACTTCTACACAATCCATTCGGATTGTGTAGTAATATATTAAATATTAATCGTCACCCGATGTTTGCTTATTGATTAATCCTCGCCATAATGCGACAATGAGAAGGTGCCAAACCAGGGGTAGATTAATATTTAATATTTTTAGGAATTAAAGATCCTGATAAGTTCCCTGATAAGTTTTGCGGATTTGCCGACTTTATTGTCAGCCATTTCAACTAAGCCCAAAAGTTCGTTAGCTACAGACCCTACTTTTTTCAAAGTAGAGAAAGTTTTTCTTCTTTTGAGCTTAGATGAATTACGTTTCAGGGAACGATTTTTCAAATTTTCGAATTTTGCTTCGTCTACTCGTATTTTAATCATGAAATTCACTTCCCTTTCTACTTTATTCTATTTAAATAATATATAATTTATTTATTTTTCGATATTTATTAGTTATAAATGTGTAGAGAAAACACCAAAATAACCGTATGTTTTATAAGAAAGGAGAGTTTAGATATATGGCTTTAACATGGTCACAACTTATTAAATCTAGATCAGGATTGACCAATAATGAATTTGCTATTCGCCAGGATGAGCGTGCTATGATAGGATCTCATTCATCTAACCCGACCACGCACATGCATATGTTTAATAGATTTTACCTGCCTGAAGGGTTTTTATGGCCGGGTGGGTTGAAAGGTTATATATTTATTACTAGACCTGATTGTAATATAATGGATATTAGCAAGAAATCACTTCCTTTGGCAGAAAAACTTAGAGGTCGTTCTGGGTTTGCATCATTTCTTGATGAAAATGTAGATAATATTGAAAGTATCAAGAATCCTATAAATAAGTATGTATTAATGCAATTGCAAGCGAATACAGGTTTCCCATCAGCATTTATGAGCGTATTTACTAATACATGTAAAGGGTATACACCTGAAGACCAAGTACTTGACACGATGGAAAAAGGTGATACCTTACATGGGATTCGTTTGAGTTATGGTCGTCATAGCACTAACTCAAGAACATCAGGAACAATATCGCTCACATTCCAGGACACAAGGGATTTTCCCGTCTATAAGACAATATGTATATGGACTGATTATATAGAATCAGTTTTTCTTGGAGATCATTCTCCTGCTGATCATTATATAAAACTTGGAATGGTTGACTATGCTGTTTCATTGTATTATATAGTAACGAGAGATCATGTTGGGCCTGAGGTTGAAGCATCGAAAGGGTTTCTCAATGAGGGTGCTTTAGAGATTGTATATTGGGAAAAACTTCTGGGAGTATTTCCTATTACAAGACCAGATAGTTCTTTTGGAACAACTGTTGGTCAACTTACTTATCCAGAATTTTCAGTTCAATTCAAATATTCTATCAAAAGTAAATCAGGTGTACTTGACCCCTATATTTTGGCTGAACTTAATAAATTGAGTGCATTGCATCATAAAAAACCGAACCAAGTGGCGCCTAATACCTTTAAGGTTGGGGAAGGTTGGGCAGATATGGGTCATCCTTTTGTAAGCAACCCAATAGTTCAGAAATATAACGGTAAATTCTTCTTAAGTTGGAATATACATGACTCGGCAATCTAAACGAAAGGACGGGATAAGTAAATGATTCTGAGTTCAGATGTTATAAATAAAATCATTAATGAGATTGCGCCCAAATATTTCGATGATGATTTTGATGAAATATCTAAAAATAGAATTGGTATTTTTGGTATGGTTGCTGAAACTATGGCCACACTATATGAAAACGCTATTGTTAATAATGCGATTAAATCGAGAGAACGTCTTACAATAACTGCTTCGAAACATACTTTAATGCAGGAAGCATCGGCTTATCCTGAACTGGTTATCCCTCATGCGAATCCAGCTAATATAAATGTGAGTATAGGTGTTCCTATAAATTATATTGAATCTAAATTCGCAGTAGATTCATCAAACGTAAATTTTGTTCTTCATAAAGATACTTTAATAACTATTTCAAATATTCCCTTCATGCTCCCCTATACTGTTAATATACTTGGAAGGAAAGTCAACGGGCAATTTTCTTATAGTGTTCAGTACACTCTTGATGGAGAGAATCCAATATCAAATATTACAAACCCGTTCCTTATAACTCAAAATCTTATTATTGACGGGGAAAGATTTTTATTCTTTAATACCAATCTTATTCAGGTTAGTAAAAAATATGATACTTATAATATCACCGAGACAGAAAGGATACCTCTCCAGGGCATAGAATTTACTTATGATGACCAATTGGTGTTCTTCAACGTATTCTATAGAAATAATGATAATTCTGAATTCCAGATGGTTGAAAAATATTATTATACCACTAAATTTGTTAGCACCGAAAATAGATTTATTTACTATAATGATACGGAAGATGGAAAAATAAGAATTTCGATCCCTGCCGAATTTGATTTTACTTTTAATGGTGAATTGAGAATAGATATTTATACGACTAAGGGAAAAGCCGGGAACTTTACTTATAATGGCGGGACTATTGAAATAGCACCAAATTCATACCTTAATCAAATCGATTATACTGGCAGCTATTTCAAATGTATAGTCATTGGGAATTCAGTTGGAGGTACTGACAAATTAACCACGGAAGAAATCAGACAGAGGATCATTAATTATAAATCAACCCTCAGATCTATTGATACGGAAAATGATCTTAATAAATATTTTAAAGAAATCGATACTGAGAATAATACTATTTTCATTAAGAAGCGGATCGATATTTATGAAAAGAAGTACACTGCATTCATGATAATGCGTGATGAAGAATCAAAAGTCATTTCTACCAACTCTCTCGATGGATTTATAAAAGCATCAGATGTGAATGTTTATTATCCCCAAACATCCCGTCATGTAATTTATCCTTCAACTGCTTACTCATTGATAGACGGTCAAGATTTTAAAGTAGAGAAAAATGATTCTATTTATAGAAAGATAAAGAGAATTCGTCTTAGATTATCCGGAAATACAGTTGACAATTATTCCAGATTAAGAGAGCTTGATATAAGGGATATGTATTCAAATAAACTTGGGGCTGATGCTTTTACATTCTCAGAAGGTGCTAATAATTCTGGTACTCTTGATCTTGATACTGAAGACATTGAGAAAGCTTTTGACGGAGATACTTCAACTTATTGGGAAGTAGGGGACACTGATTATCAAGGAGACCCCGAAAAATATAGTGAAGTAATACTAACTTTAAATGACGCAACTCTTTTATCTTCTGTAACTATGGGTGTTGCATATGATGTGGTTGCTGATTATCCAATGGGTTCTATAGAGGTACAATATGAGAATCAAGCTGGTACAGAACCCGATGGGTCTGACGGGACCTGGGTTGAAATTATAACACCTAGGGAATTTAAAGTATCACAGGTCGAAGACCCTAGTGGTAATACATTCAACGAACAGGTTCCTCTGAGAAGGATAACTTCCACTATAAATTCTTTGGAAGAGAACGCAAATAAATTCCTGTTTGCATGTCCTTATCTTATGGTAATAAACGAAGATCCTCCATCAACATCTTTCTATCTTAATAGCATAGATAAAGAGCATACTCTTACAATAGGTTATTCAAATATAAACGCCCCTCTGCAATTTATTATAAACAGATTCAGGATTTCGAGAAACGCAATCGATAATGAATTTTCGTATAAATTAAACTTCAATATAGTCCCTGCTAGCGATTTACCTGAAGGTATAGTCGACAATGAAGGTAATATTATTAACTGGGATGCATTTAAAATTTATGGATTCGTATATTCACCAAGTGATGATACTGATATAGTTGGTTATTTTCCGATGAAACTCGTTTCTTATAATAAAAATGACAACTACTTTACAGTAACTGCTGAGTTGAAAACTGATGATTATATTACTCTTAATGATGAATTGAGGATAAAAGATACTGTCTATTCTGCAGGTTCTACAGAACTTTTTGACCACATAACTCCTCTCAGTGGAAATAAGATAGGTATAGCTGTATACTATAATGATGGAAATTATAATGATAAAGGAGAGTATGAAACAATTATCCCTGGCATTGAATCTTATGGTCTTCTTAATATTTATACAAACGAATTCGATAAAGTTACTTTTATGATAAATATGACCAAAATGATTCAATGTATAGTGAATTTTGTTGAAGATGAGGAAGAAGAAGGGGTTATACACTACGAGGTAAAACAAATCCCTCTTGTAAGATATTCTGAGCTAAGAACTAATATGAACAGAATCTCTAATGTTATTATGAATACAAATACATCTATGAGAACATTACTTAGCCAAATCAAGAATAACTCGTCTATAGACTATAAATTCTACGCCACTTATGGGAAATCAAAATTCTTCAAAATGGAAAATACAAATATACCGCTTGATCGTCTCGATATAAGAATGAAATTCAGGGTCCGTATGATGGCCACCAGAACCGATAATACTCTTATATCTGATCTCAAATCCTTTATCCAACCTCTTATCGAAAATATCAACGTATCTAATATGAATATTAATCAAAGTATTTACTTCTCTAATATTATCACCCAGGTAGAAAACGAATTTAAATATAAACAAGATAGAATATTAGCATTTGAATTACGTCAGGTCAATGAATATAACACTTTATATCAATCATTGATCAATACAACACCTGCTCTAGAAACTATGAATAAGGAACAGCTTTTGCAATTCATTCCTGAATTTGTTAAAATTGATATTAATAAAATCGAAATTGAAGTCATTCCTGTATAATTTATTAAAAAACTGTATAGGATTTCAACATCCTATACAGTTTTCATTTGTAGTTTAAACACATCTATAAGGAAAATCCAATTTTGATTGAGGAGGAAATAGAAATGTTTGATTTTTCCGATCTGGAACTTCACGACAGTATTGCTAAGTATAATCAAAAACAAATTCTCGAAGCTGAGAGGGCAAAAATCGAAAATCGAAATAAATCAATTGAAAATTTGATTGAAGCCATTAATCAGGAATATAATAATCTGTACAATACTCAATTGTCTAAAGCTATTGATAGGAAACTCATTCGGGAAGCTGCGGTCATTCATGCAGTTAATGACGCATTATACGGAATCTTTGAATCAGCTCTTCTCGTTGATGATAATGTAAAGATTGAATATCGGGATAATCTTAAATCAATTTTCGAATCCCATTTTTATCAGATCCTCAAAGAGAATAATGTCAAAACCCTTTCCCAATTTAAAAATTTTGTAAAGAAATCCCATGGGATTATCGAAAATGTGATTGAACGGGCTGAAAAACTTGTGGAGCTTAATGAAAGTGTTTACTTTGAGCTCCTTGAAAATACTTTTAATAGCACGTCTATTGACAATCTTATCATGGAAGCATCTAAAGCTGCGGCAGACCCTGAGGCAACTGTTGATGAAAAAGTTGCAAAAGCTCGAGCAATGGTTGATAAACTTAGTGAAGATTTCAAGAGATTTACTCTGGAGCAAAAATTTGCGTCTGCGCATAGAATTATTCAAGCTGCTATCGTTATTTTGAAACTCGGTGTCGCTATTGACAGAATTTGGTATACGTTGCTGGATAAACTTTTGGCGATTATTAACACTATCTTTGGTAAAGAAACGACTATCAGTCTCAGACAGAAGCTTGAAAATAAAACTCTTAAAGAAGTTGAAAACTATTATTATGTGGCTATTGACGTTGCGATTACTCTCAAAAAATTGCAAAAGAAATTCCCTCCAGATTCCAAGGATTATATCAAACTTGGAGACAGGATTGCTTCAATTTATAAAGCAATTGTTATAATCAATGATTATCGCCAAGATCTCATCAATAAAATGCAGAATAAACCTCTTAAGGAAGCATCGTATACTGAATTTTTAACCGAGTGCGATGTCGCTGCTCCTGATGAGAGTTCTCAAAAAGTTATTATTGATGCTCTCAAAGAGAAACTTAATGAAAGTTTCGTAGAATTTGAACCTATTGTCGCATTAGAAAGCGTTCAGCTTGCTAACAAGATTACTTCCGATCCTGTATACCATAATGTATTCATTGAAAGTGGTAATTCAGGTTCGAATGCAACCCTTGTTATAATCAAAGGGTTGAAAGATTCACCTATTGATAAATTCAAATCACAATTTATTAAGGAAGCAAAAATTTATAAGAAAAATCTTGAATCCATAATTGAAACGGCGCGTGAAGCTGGAAAATTTGATCAAGTCTCAAATATGGTAAGACAAGCTCGGCGACTTGAATCTGTTATTAGTGAATTTGAACAAAATGGCAATCTTGGTAGAAAACTCATAAGAGAGAGTGTTTCACCTCTCCTGGCTACTGAGCATAAGGTTGGAGCAGATATTCTTGCATCAACTATTTCGGAAGCTGCCCAATTTATCCTTCTGTACGAAGCATCTAAAGAAGATCTTCAATATCTCACAAAACTTGTAAACGAGGCTAATGAATGCAATGAAGATAAGGAAGAAGATCTTAAAACTCTTGGAAGAGTTATTCGTGATGAAGTTGATGAAGATAACACTCCTGAAGAGATTGTTAAAGAATCCATTAATCTTGAATCGGCAATCTATAGAAAACTTTATATGGCTGATCCTGAAGGGATTTCGGAAGCAGCTGCTGGTGAGTTGAAGAAAGGGAAGTATCCGAAACTTTCTGATTTTCTTGATAAGGAAGATAAAGAGCTTATTGATTCTATTGTGTCTATTTCAGGCAAAGATAAAGTTGTAGACGTTATTAGAGCTAAAATTATTGATGTTATTGAAGGTGAAGAAAAGCGTATTAAAAAGATGGAAGAAGAAGAGGAAAAGCTTATTTCTAAACTTACTAAGAAGCAACTTACTACTAATGAGGATCTTCAGGAAGCTGTTAGGTCATTGAATAATGGGTTAAACGAACCTAAAACTCTCTTTGAAGCTATTGTAATGAATCGCACCAAAAAATATATTCAAGAAGCAATCTCTCTTGGAACCGGATTCGACATTAATATGCATAAGAATACATTAATGGGTGAAGCTATTGCTATTATGACCATCCATGAGACATTCAATACGTTGCAATTTGGTAATTATGATTCTTCGAAATTGAACAAATTGAGAATTGATTATACTAAGAACAGAATTTAAAAAAAAATAAGGATAGGGTTTAGACCCTATCCTTTTTCTTATCTCTTTTATATTCCTCTGAAAGCTCCCAAGCTTCATAAATGGATTCAACAATGTCCTGTGGAGGAAACCATTCATGTGGGGGTTCGTAATTCCTCACAGCAACAGGACTCCAGTTATTAAGATTAATCAATGTATGCATAAATTTTTCAACTCTCTCTTGATAAGAGAGGTCTCTTTCATTTATATCCATTTCTCCTCTATTAATAATATCCTTTCTGGAATGTTTAGGATCGGTTATAAGAGTAATTACGTAATCAGGTTTTGGTAGACGGAAAAGTTTATATTCTACAAATTCGATAAATTTACAAATTTTAAGTTGCTCCTCAAGGGTTTTTCCTTTAGCTCCTTGATAGAGCATATTTGAAGTTGTATATCTATCAAAGATAATGAAATCATAGTCTAATTGCAAATCTTCCGCATAGTGAATTTTAGAGAGAATCTTTGTGTAATATCCAATAATCCTATCAAACGAATAAAAGAAAGATGCAATCTTTGGAGAAACCGAATAAGGGGATTTCCCAAATTTACCTTTCAAGAACCATCTGACCAAGAATGAATGCCATCTGTCATACATAGGAAATGACACTCTCAAAACTCTATAACCTTTAGCTGTGAGATATTCTTCAAACTTTTTGGATATAGTTTCTTTTCCTGAACCATCAAGACCTTCAAATACAAAAATATGGGGTTTCTTCGTCATGCTTTAATTCTCCTTTTTATTTTATTAACTGGTTGATTATTCTTTCAGGAGATAATCCATCAACTTTGCTTCAGGATTTTCAGGATCTTCTTCCAAAGCTTTTCTTATACAGCTTTTGTGTACATAGGTATCAAATTCCAAATCGAATACCAACGGTTCATGTTCATCATCAGTAGAACAGAACCAGCAACCGCCATCGGAGGGTGAGAGTTTTACCATTTTAAATCCTCCTATTTAGAAATTTGTTGATATATCCATGTTAATAATATATAATTGAAGGTTAGCGGAGGAATAATCCGCTAACCTCATTTTTTAATCAAGCATTTTCATATTATCGAACACTTTTGCAATTTGCTCACGCATAATAGACTCTCCAAGACCAAATTTATTATTACCAATTCCTTTAATTGCGCCCGTAAGATAAGAATCTTTAATGGCTTCCGCAGCCCAATGATTTTCAGACACATCATCATAAATATCAGAAACTTTCCAGAAATCATTAACTTTTACAAGTCCTAAATTGTCAAGTATTTTAGCGAACTGTTCTCTAGTAACATATTGACCAAGACCGAATTTATCCGCAGATACACCACTTATTGCACCAACTTTATATGCTTTTTCAATAGATTTATAAGCCCAATGGTCAGTTGCCACGTCTTTAAACGGGAAGCCATTATAAACATCGGGTTTATTAAGTAAACCAAGCCTGTCAAATATTACAACGACTTCTTCACGGGTGATTTCTTCATTGAGACCAAATTTTCTCGTAGAAATACCTTTAATAATTCCTTTATTGTATGCTTTCTTAATTGATTCGGCTGCCCAGTGAGAAACCGGTACGTCATCGAACATTTCAAGAGTTTTTACAGGCTCAGGTTTAACAACGATAGGTTCAATATTATTAACAGGGGATTTAGTTTCTTCTTTATATTGGCCCCAGAAAATTTGAGTATTAAAACATTCGTTNAAATCTACATTGATACCATTTNCAAGGATATCAATTTTGTATTGATATAAATCNGCATATTTAGAGAGTTTTCCACCACTCCAGGCAAGTGTTTGCCAGAAATATTTACAAGCTCCACGCTTTGCCATTTCTTCAATTACATCATATTTACCATAAATACCAGCAAAATAATGTTCACCAAGAATTTCTTTTGCACCTTTTAAAAATGCCTCAATATTATTGAAATCGGATTTAGGTGCATCATAGTCTACGGCAAAAAATATTGCACTGTTTTTAGGTTGACCTAAATCCGACGCTCTTTGTTTAGCTTTAGTTGCAGCTGCTTTACCAGCTTCATATCCATATTTGGGCCCATCTTTCCCTTCTTGGAAAACAGAACCGATCATGAAGCCTGCATTTTTGAGAATTTGGACCTCATTTTTCGAAAAATATTTCCATGATGAAGGTGGTGCAAGATAACGGATAAAGAAGTTTCCGAATTTGCCGTTTTCATATTGAGCAAGAAGTTTTGCTTGTGCCAAGCTAACACCAGCCCCACGATCATAACCAAACACACTCACTAGGTATCAGTCCTTTCTAGAAATTTATATAGAGTTTGCATGTGAATAAATTAGAAAAAAAAAAATAAAATGGGGTTCGATTTTACTCGAACCCCTTAGTGAATATTCAGAAACGGACTGTCCAATATCCGGTCTTTTTTGGAAGATATAATTCAATACCGCGTCACGATCTTCTACGGATAAATTATATCTATCAACGATCTCATCAATGCTACCTTCAGCCACATCATAACGAGTGATACAAGCATTAGCAATAATTCGAATTTCATATTGTGCCATTGGAATATCACGCACCTCCCCCGAAATGATGTCAGCAAAGGCTAATTCGAGGTCGGCGACGCGGGAGAGCAGATCGGCTTTTTCGGCCTCCAATTGCGCGGACCATTGCTTCCCTCAACCACTTTTTCAGCATTTGATCATCTCCCCTCATTTTCAAGGCGGTTGATTCTGTGATGGGCCTGCTTCGCGCTCTCCTCCACCCTCGTCACGCGTTCGGCCAGCAGGTCATACCGCTGCCCCTGCGCGCGGATTTCGACACGGAGATCGTCCACGCCGGATCGGATGTAGTTCACCGAGGCGCGCAGCTTGCCGTCTTCAGCGCCATCTTTCCGGACCGTTCGGGACCGGCCGAGCCAGCCGAGCACGATCCCGCTGATTGCTGCGGCGGCCGAAATGAGTGCTGTAATCGTCATGCCGTCCAAAGGCAAACCTCTCCTATTGACATGCAAGGTGAAGGATACACCTCTCTATTGTCGAATAATGGTGATTCGAGAGAGGAGATGTAGACTTGTATAGATGTTCAATTTGTGCTGCTGAGCTAGAAAAATTGGTTCGCGGGCCTTTTAAGACTCCGCATTTCTACGCTCTTCCAGCTGTAGAAGTGGACGATAGTGGCCAATTCAACAGGTCGCCTAACAGAAGCCTCTATTTATCTGCTTGGGCATGCAACCAAT
>Ga0065720_1002988_pt1 | contig 30280 bp, 25 predicted proteins | sample Thericmetagenome_FD_59107 | JGI IMG/M metagenome (GOLD analysis project Ga0065720, IMG submission 59107) | Thermophilic microbial communities from the Joint Bioenergy Institute, California, USA of rice/straw/compost enrichment - eDNA_2 v2... | ecosystem: Engineered > Solid waste > Grass >... | reverse complement strand
CGCCAGCCGTTACGACAAACGCGAATACATGTACGCCGGAACCGTCGACATCGCCTCAATCAGAATCTGGCTCCGCGACCCAGTCACATGATCCAGCAGACACGCCCTAGTAGCGGGCCGGGTCGGTCGCAGTCGCAACCGGCCCGACCTGGCGGCGCGCCGCCGGCCTGTCGCCGACCGAGGCCGCGCGGGAGAATGGGGCGATGGGCAGGGTGACGGACCGGCGCGCGGTGGTCCACATCGAGACCGGCGACGCGGGCGGTCCCACCGTGGTCAAGCGGATGGAGACGCTGACCGGCGAGGAGCCGCTGGAGATCCGGGTCGGCCGGCCCGGGCTGGGGCGTACGCCGCTCGCGGTCACGATGCGGACCCCGGGCGACGACGTGGACCTGGCGCTCGGCTTCCTGCTGACCGAGGGAATCGTCGCGGCGGCCGAGGACGTGGTGACCGCCCAACTCTGCGCCGGCGCCGAGACACCCAACACGTACAACGTCGTCGACGTCACGCTCGCGCCCCACGTGCCGCCGCCGGTGACCGACCCGGCCCGCAACTTCTACACGACCAGCTCCTGCGGGGTGTGCGGCAAGGCGAGCATCGAGGCGGTCCGGACGAAGTCCCGGTTCGACGTGGCGGCGGACGACTCCACAGTGGACCCTGCTACCCTGGCGGCCCTGCCCGACCGGCTGCGGGCCCAGCAGCGGACCTTTGACCGCACGGGTGGGCTGCACGCGGCCGGGTTGTTCACCGTGGATGGCGACGTGGTCTGCGTTCGGGAGGACGTCGGCCGGCACAACGCGGTGGACAAGGTGATCGGGTGGGCGCTGCGCGAGGGACGCCTCCCGCTGCGGGGCCACGTGTTGATGGTGAGCGGCCGGGCCAGCTTCGAGCTGGTGCAGAAGGCGTCCATGGCCGGCATCCCCGTGCTGGCGGCGATCTCGGCCCCGAGCACGCTGGCGGTGGACCTGGCCGAGGACGCGGGTCTCACGCTGGTGGGGTTCCTGCGCGGCCCGTCGATGAACGTGTACGCCGGCGCCCACCGTGTACGGGCCGCTGGGTGAGGTGCCCCGCTACCGGGGCACCCAAGCTGTTTACGCGCGCAGCTGTCGGCCCATCGGGCTGTCGTGACACGAAGCTACCGGGGCACCAGCGGAAGGTCGGTCTGGGCGAAGTCGTCCCCGACGCAGAGCAGCGGCTCCCGCGCCAGGGCGGCCGTCGCGTACGTCAGACAGTCCCCGAAGTTCAGGGCGGCGCGGTGACGCCCCTTGCCGTAGCGGAGATAGGCGTCGACCGCGACCGGCCAGTGCGCCGCGGTGAACGGGATCTCCCGCAGACCGCTCTCCTGCACGAACCGCGCCAGCAGCGACTTACCGGGCGGGCCCAGTCGGCTGGCGAGCACCAGGCCGGACTCGACCAGGGTCGGGGTGGCCACGCCCGGCGACTCTCCCTCGGTCAGCCGCTCGAGCAGGCGCGGCCACTCCGGCTCCCGGAACAGGATGGCCAGGATGGCTGAGCTGTCGACGATCACACGCCCTCCGGTCCGTAGCCCAGGATCGCTTCCCGCTCGGCCTTGGACGGCGCCCGGCCGAGCATCTCCGGCGGGACCTGCGGCCAGGCCTCGTCGGTCAGGAACCTCGTGAGCCGGTCGGCCCGGTCGGTCGCGGACCGGGCTGCCAGCAGCCTCTCCCGGCGCTCGCGCAACGCGATGTTGATCGCTCGGGTCTTCGTCTCCCCCGTGAGTGTGGCCACTTCAGCCGCCAACCTCTCTGTCTCCGGGTCCTTGATGTTCAGCCCCATGGTAGAAATCTACCACGGATGGTAGAAAACCACCTTCGGTCTACCCCGCCGATCGCCCGGCGTGCCGTTTCTCGGAGCGTCGACGACGGCGACGGCGTCGGGTCGCCGCGTCCCGGCCCGACGGCCAGTCGTCCAGCGCGGTAGGCGGCAGGCCGTGCGTGATGGCCTCGTGGAGCAGTTGCGCCATCCGGTAGCGCGGGTCCACCTCGAGAGCCCGCCTCACGGCGAGCCGGGCGATGCCTCCGTCACCGCTCCGCCAGGCGGCGAACGCGAACAGGCTCGCCGGCGCCGGGACGAGGTCGGGTTCGGCCCGGTGCAGCACCTCCTGCCACAGGGCGCGGTGGTGGTACAGGCCCGGCCCGGAGCCTCGGATCAGGCTCCAGGCGATGTCCCGGATGGCGGTCGACTGCAGCAGCACCGACAGCCAGGCCGCCTCCTCATCGGTGGGCGGGATGCCGTGCAACTGGCGGTCCAGCGCCTGGGCGATGGCCAGGTTGCCGGCGTTGAGCAGCGCCGCCTCGGCGTGGTCGTCGTCCTCCGCCTCGGCCAGCAGCGCGAGGAGCCGCTCGTGGGCTGCCGCCGTGGCCCGACGCATGGCCTCCCGGGCCGCTCCCGTGACCGGCTGAATCTGGGCCTCGTACTCCGCTCGGTCGCGCCGGGCCACCCGACCGGCCAGCGTCCAGGCGACCGCGACCTCGCTGGTGGAGGGGTCGTACGGCGTGCCCTCCGGCGGGCAGCAGTACCGGTTGGTGCACAGGTACGACCAGTAGCGCTGCCCGTCGGCTCGCAGCGCCTCGACGACCGTGGCCCCCTCCCGCTCGAAGGCGGCGCGGAGCGCCTCGACCATCGGCGTCACCCGTTCCTCGTCGCCGTAGCCGACGAGCATCACGCGATGGCAGCCCTGTCGGAGCACCACCTCGACGAGATAGGTGACGTGGTCGTCGGCCGGCGGCTCTCCTGCGGCCGGCAGGTCATCGCGGGCGGCGAAGGTGACCCGGCCCTCGCTCAGTCCGAGGACCACGATGCTGTCGCTCGGGTGGTAGCCCACCAGGAACGGGATGGTCGCCAGGACGTCGCTCGGTGCGCCCAGGCGGACCCGTGGGTGTGTCCCCCGCGGCACTGTCATGGCTGCCAGGGTGGAGCCCCGCCGACCCGGGCGGTAGGGGGGTGCGCAAATCTGTGGATAACTCGGGTGGCTGTGGACAACCGTCCCCCTCCGCATCGGTGACAAACCGCAGGTCAGGCGGGTCGCCGCGCCTTGTGACGACGCGAGAGCGCCCCCGGGTGTGCGCCGCGGCCGGTGGTCGCCGCCCACGCCGCGCGTGGCCAGGTGCGGTCTGGCCGGACCGTCGTGGCAGGCTGAATGCCGACCGTCGCGACCGAGGGAACGACCGTGGACCTCAACGAACTGCGCGCCCGTCCTGAACTCCTGCCTACGTACCTGTTCCACCAGCGAATCCGGGAGACGCCGGTCGGTGGCGGCTCGATCTGCCAGGCCCGACGGCTGACCCTGGAGGACGGCGCCTCCCTGTTCGCCAAGACGTACGGGGATGGCGACGACAGCCGCGCCCCGAAGAACTTCTTCGCCACCGAGGCGGCCGGGCTGCGTTGGCTCGGCGAGGCGACCGCGGCCGGCGGCGTGCCCGTGCCGGAGGTCATCGTGGCGCTGCCGGACCTGCTGGCCCTGAGCTGGGTCGAGCCGGGTGAGCCGAGCCCGGCGGCGGCCGAGCGGTTCGGGCGTGAGCTGGCCGCGACCCACCGGGCGGGCGCGGAGGCGTTCGGTGCGCCCTGGCCGGGCTTCATCGGCTCGCTGCCCCAGGACAACACGCTCACCCCGGTCGAGCAGGGCTGGGCGGAGTGGTTCGTCAGCCGGCGCCTGGAGCCGTACCTCGATCTCGCCGCCCGCCGCCAGGCCCTGTCGCCGAAGGATGTGGCGACCGTACGGTCGCTGCTGGACCGCGTGCCGGACCTGGCGCCGCCGCCCGAACCGCCGGCCCGACTGCACGGTGACCTCTGGCCGGGCAACGTGCTGTGGGCCGACGACGGGCGGGCGTGGCTCGTCGACCCGGCCGCGCACGGGGGCCACCGGGAGACCGACCTCGCCCAGCTGGCCCTCTTCGGCGGGGCGCCGTACCTGGACCGGATCCTCGCCGCCTACCACGAGGCGTGGCCGCTACCCGACGGCTGGCGGGAACGCGTACCCCTGCACCAGCTGCACCTGCTGCTCGTGCACGTCGCCCTCTTCGGCGCCTCGTATCGGGGGTCGGTGATGGCCGCCGTAGCCGCGCTGTCGTAGCCGAACCGGTAGAGCGTCGCCGCTGAGCCCCTTGGGGCAGACGAAGGTCGGGGTTAGTGTCGACGGATGGTGCAGCCTGTGACCGGTGACCGACCCCCGGTACCCGGCCTGATCGACCGGTTCGGCCGGATAGCGACAGATCTTCGGGTTTCCCTGACCGACCGGTGCAACCTCCGCTGTGGATACTGCATGCCCGCCGAAGGACTCGTCTGGCTGCCCAAGCAGAGCGTGCTCACCGACGACGAGGTGGTGCGGCTGCTCGGCATCGCGGTCACGCGGCTGGGCGTGACCGAGATCCGGTTCACCGGCGGGGAGCCATTGCTGCGGCCGGGCCTGGTGGAGATCGTGGCGCGGGTCGCCCGGCTGGAGCCGCGGCCGCAGCTGTCGTTGACCACCAACGGCATCGGGCTGGACCGCCTCGCCCCGGCGTTGCGCGCGGCCGGGCTGGACCGGGTGAACGTCTCCCTCGACACCCTGCGCCGGGACCGGTTCATCACGCTGGCGCGCCGCGACCAGCTCGACGCCGTGCTGACCGGGCTGCACGCGGCGGACGCGGCCGGACTGCGGCCGGTCAAGCTCAACGCCGTCCTGATGCGGGGAATCAACGACGACGAGGCCGTGGACCTGCTCGCGTTCGCGCTCCGGTACGGGTACGAACTGCGGTTCATCGAACAGATGCCCCTGGACGCCCAGCACGCCTGGCGGCGCGACGCCATGGTGACGGCCGACGAGATCCTGGCCCAGCTGCGGACGGTGTACACATTGGAGCCGGATCCGCGTCACCGCGGCGCCGCCCCGGCCGAGACCTGGATCGTCCAGGGACACTCCACACCGGACGGTCGTCCAGCCCGGGTCGGTGTCATCGCCAGCGTCACGCAACCGTTCTGTGGGGCCTGCGACCGGACCCGGCTCACCGCGGACGGCCAGGTGCGTAACTGCCTGTTCGCCCAGGAAGAGACCGACCTGCGCGGGCTGCTGCGCTCGGGTGCCGACGACGAGACGATCGCCGACGCCTGGCGAGGCGCGATGTGGGCCAAGCGGGCCGGCCACGGCATCGACGACCCGACGTTTCTTCAACCCGTACGCCCCATGTCCGCCATCGGCGGGTGACGTCCGGCTTCGTCCGGGTCGACGTCGGGCGTTCGCGCTCAGCCGCCGGCGAAGGGGGGCAGCACGTCGACCGTGCCGTCCGGCGGCAGAGGGGCCGCCGGATCGCGCCAGGCCACCCCGTCGACGAGGAAGCTCGCCACCTGGAGCACGGCGGCCAGCCGCTCCCCGTGAGTGGCGGCCAGGGTCGAGCGCAGTTCGTCGAGGGTACCGGCGGGCACGACCTCTTCGCTCACGCCCGCGGCGGCCCGGGCCGAGGCGAAGTAGCGGACGACGGGCATGAGGCCATCCTCTCGTGTGGCGATCGGGAAGACCAGTGCGGCGGCCCGCCGTGGCGCCAGGGAACGCCTGGGCGCGACCGCCGAGACGCCCCGGGGCGTGGGACCTCGAATGGACAGGTGACCGACAACGCGGTCAGTTGGCCGACGGCCCGTTCGGCGCCGGGCGTTGGACCAGACCATCCCAGGCGGTATCACGGGCGCGTCGATCACGGTCGACGGCGGGGTCACGGCCTGAGCAAGCGCGAGCGGGCTCGTCGGCACCGGCGAGGGAAAGGACAGTGGACCGTGTCGACAACGGAGCCCCAGGCGGCGGCGAAGTCGGTATACCGGAGAGAAGACAGGTAAGGGTCGGGACCGTGACCATATCGTGGCTGCTCCTCATTGCGGCCGGTCTCCTCGAGATCGTCTGGGCGATCGCGCTGAAGAATGCCGATGGGTTCACTCGGCTGTGGCCGAGCGTCATCGGCATCGCCGCCGCGATGCTGAGCTTTGTGCTGCTCTCGCTTGCCCTCAAGAGCCTGCCGGTCGGGACGGCCTACGCCGTCTGGGTCGGGGTGGGCGCCGTCGGAGTCGCCGCGGTCGGCATGCTGTTCCTGAACGAGGCGGTATCCCCGCTCCGGCTGACCTTCCTGGCCTTGATAACGGTAGGCATCGTGGGGCTCCGTTTCGTAGAGAACTGAGCGAGGCACCCGGGCGGTCCGGTGCGAACCAACCACGCCGGAACACGGTGCTCAGGGCGGACACAGTGGCGGTGGGTAGGTTGGCTCGGTGCTGTTCGTGTTGATCTTTGTCGTCGTCGGCGCGGTCGTGCTCGGGGCTGCGCACTACTACCTGTGGCGGCGGTTGGTCCGCGACGCGACGGCATCGAAGCGTTGGCGCCGCATCGGTCTGTGGGTGTTCGCGGCGCTGCCGATCCTGACCCTCGCGACCTTCACGGGTGCGGACGTGCTGCCGCCCGCGGTCGCCACCCCGCTGGCCTGGGTCGGGTACGTGTGGCTCGCGCTGCTGTTCTACCTGCTCGTCGTGCTCGCGATCCTCGAGATCCCGGCGCTCATCGCGAAACTGCTGCTGCGTCGAGCCCACCGGCGCGCGATCCCGGCGGTCACCGTCGGCGCACCGGACCGTACGGACACACCGCCAGCGACCGCCGCGTCAGCGGGCGCGCCTGCGCCCGTTCCGATCTCCCCGAGCCCGGTCGACGGGTCGTACCTGAGCCGGCGGCTGTTCTTGGGGCGGGCGGTCGCCGTGACCGCGGGGGTGGCGGCGGTCGGGCTCGTCGGCACCGGCGTGCCCACCGCCCTGGGCGACCCGCGGGTCACGCGTATCCAGATTCCGCTGGCCCGGCTGCCCCGCGGCGCCGACGGCCTGCGCATCGCGCTCGTCAGTGACATTCATCTCGGTCCGCTCAACGGCGCCGGCCGGACGCGCCGCATCGTCGAGATCATCAACGGCCTCGACGCGGACCTGGTGGCCGTCGTCGGGGACCTCGTCGACGGGTCGGTGGAGGAGCTCGGCCCGGCGGCGGCGCCGTTGGCCGACCTGCGCAGCCGGCACGGCACGTTCTTCGTGACCGGCAACCATGAGTACTTCTCCGGGTACGAGCCGTGGATCCAGGAGGTGACCCGGCTCGGCCTGCGTCCGTTGCGCAACGAGCGGGTCGAACTGCCCGAGGGCATCGACCTGGCCGGGGTCAACGACGTGGCCGGGCAGCGGTACGGCGACGGGCCGGACTTCGACGCGGCGCTGGGCGGCCGGGACCCGGACAAGGCGGTGGTGCTGCTCTCCCACCAGCCGATCCAGGCGTACGAGGCGGCCCGGCACGGGGTGGACCTGCAGCTGTCCGGGCACACCCACGGGGGCCAGCTCGTGCCGTTCAACCTGGTGGTCCGCGCCTCCGGCCAGCCGGTGGTGAGCGGGCTGGGCGAGGTCGACGGCATGCCGGTGTACGTCACCAACGGCGCCGGCTTCTGGGGCCCGCCAGTGCGGGTCGGGGCCCCGCCCGACGTCACGCTCGTCGAGCTGCGCACCCCGTAGTCCGCCTGACCAACGGGCGGGCCGGCCCCCGCGGACCACCCGACCGTGACCAGTTGATCTTGCGACGCGGCGCCGTGGGTACGCCGGTTTGGCCCGGGGATAGGGCAAGATGCCCTCCGTGCGTGTCCCGTCGCAGCCCTGGGTGGCGGATCTTCACATCCATTCCCGTTACTCGCGGGCCTGCAGCCGGGACCTTGAGCTGCCCAACCTCGCGTGGTGGGCGCAGCGCAAGGGCATCACCCTGCTGGGCACCGGCGACGTCACCCACCCCGCCTGGTTCGCGCACCTGCGGGAGAACCTTGTGCCGGCCGAGCCCGGCCTGTTCCGCCTGCGCCCCGACCTCGAGGCCGAGGTGGCGCGGCGCCTGCCGTCGAACCTGCACGCGCCCGTGCGGTTCATGCTCTCCGTCGAGATCTCGACGATCTACAAGCGCGACGACCGCACCCGCAAGGTCCACCACCTGATCTACCTGCCCGACTTCGCGGCGGCCGCCCGGTTCACGGCCCGCCTCGGTCACGGTGGCGAGGGCGTCGAGGGCCTCGGCGGCAACCTGGGGTCCGACGGCCGGCCGATCCTCGGGCTGGACTCGCGGGACCTGCTCGAGGTGACGCTGGAGGCGAGCCCGGACGCCTTCCTCGTGCCCGCCCACATCTGGACGCCGTGGTTCTCCGCGCTCGGCTCGAAGTCGGGGTTCGACGCGATCGCCGACTGCTACGGCGACCTCGCCGAGCACATCCGGGCGGTGGAGACCGGATTGAGCTCCGACCCCCAGATGAACTGGCGGGTGTCCAGTCTGGACAGTTACCAGCTCGTCTCCAACTCCGACGCCCACTCGCCGCAGGCCCTGGCCCGCGAGGCGACCCGCCTGGCCTGCGCCCTGGACTACTACGCAGTCAAGCGGGCGATCGAGACCGGGGACGGGCTGTACGACACGATCGAGTTCTTCCCTGAGGAGGGCAAGTACCACGCCGACGGGCACCGGGCGTGCGGTGTCTGCTGGGAGCCGGCGCGCACCCGGGCCGCCGGTGGCCTGTGCCCCGAGTGCGGCAAGCCACTCACCGTGGGCGTGCTGCACCGGGTCGAGGAGTTGGCCGACCGGCCGGAGGGCTATCGGCCCACCAACCGTCCGCCCGCGACCCACCTCATCCAGCTCCACGAGATCATCGGCGAGCTGCACGGCGTGGGGGCCAAGAGCAAGTCGGTCGAGGGCCGCATCGCCACGCTGGTGGCCAAGCTCGGCAGCGAGCTTGACATCCTGCTGAACGTCGACGTCGAGGACATCACCCGCGTCGGCGGGGCCGACCTGGGCGAGGCCATCGCCCGGTTGCGGGCGGGCCAGGTGCACCGGCGCCCCGGCTACGACGGCGAGTACGGGGTCATCCGCCTGCGCGACCCGGCCACGCCAGCGGCGTCCACTGTGGATGCTCTCTTCGACGTGCCCGTACCTTCGGCGGCTCCGACCCGGGCCACGGCCCCCCGGCCGCGGGCGGCCTCGCCCGAGCCGGCGTCGGGCCCGACCGACGTCCCCGCCGCGGCGGAGCCCAAGCGGGCTCGGGCATCCTCGCGAGCCAGGAAGGAGCGCGTTCCCGAGCCACCGCTGGCCGAGCCGCCCTCGCCGCACCAGCCGTGGGAGCCGGTGCTGGCCGGGATGGAGGAGGTCGGAACCGGTCTGCTCGATCGGCTCGACGCCCTGCAGCGGGTCGCCGCCTCCGCGCCCGGCGGTGCCCTGCTGGTGGTGGCCGGTCCGGGCACCGGCAAGACCCGCACGCTCACCCACCGCATCGCGTACCTCTGCGCCGAGATGGGGGTGGCGCCGCGCGAGTGCCTCGCGATCACCTTCACCCGCCGGGCGGCCGAGGAGATGCGCACCCGCTTGGATTCGCTGCTCGGCGAGCCGGCCCAGGAGGTGACGGTCACGACGTTCCACTCGCTGGGTCTGCGGATCCTGCGGGAGAACGCGGCCGCCGTGGGGCTCGACCCGGAGTTCACCGTGGTGGAGGCGACCGAGAACGGCGACGACCCGGACGGGCGGCCGGAGCAGCTGCCGGAGGTTGACCGGGCCGTGCCCGCCCCGCGCCCGGGCCGGGCTCGTCGGGCCAACGGCCGAGCCGCCGCGACCGCGGAACGGCCGGCTCGGGCGCGACGGCCGGATCAGGTCACGCTGGACGAGTTGGTGAGCCTGGCCCGCGACCTGCTGCGCGGCGACCCCGAGCTGGCCGACCGGTACCACGCGCGATGGCCGTGGATTTTCGTGGACGAGTACCAGGACGTCGACGCGACCCAGTACGAGCTGCTGCGCGCCCTGGTACCCGCTGGCGGCAACATCTGCGCGATCGGCGATCCCGACCAGTCGATCTACTCGTTCCGGGGTTCCGACGTCAGCTTCTTCCTGCGCTTCGCCGAGGACTTCCCGGGAGCCCGGGTGGTGCGGCTGGCCCGGAACTACCGGTCGACCGCGCCCATCGTGGCCACCGCCGGGCAGGTCATCGCGGCCTCCTCCCTGGTACGGGGTCGGCGCTTGGAGCCGGCTCGGCTCGAGCCCGACGCTCCGGTGCCCGGGCTGCACGTGGCCGCGACCCCGACCGCCGAGGCGGAGTGGGTGGCTCGCACGATCGAGGAGCTCGTCGGTGGCACCTCCCACCGCTCGTTCGACTCAGGACGGGTCGACTCCCGCAAGACCGTCCAGGAGGGACTGTCCTTTGCGGACATCGCGGTGCTCTACCGCACCGACGCCCAGGCCGGGCCGGTCATCGAGGCGCTGACCCGCGCCGGTCTGCCGGTGCAGAAGCGGTCCCACGACCGGCTCACCCAGCGTCGGGCCGTGGCGGCGCTGGCCCGGGAGTTGCAGTTCATGCAGCGATCCGGGGCCGCCACGAGCGGCTCGGTGGTGGACCGGGTGCGGGCGGCCGCGGAGGCCCTGGTCGACGGCCGGCCGCGACTGTTCGATGGAGACGGTCAACCAGCGGTCCAGTTGCCGGGGGCCGAGGTGTACGCCGCGGTGGAGTTGCTGGTGCCGCTGGCCAGCCGGTACGGCGACGACCTGCCCGGGTTCCTGCAGGCNCTGGCCACCGGGGCCGAGGTGGACAGCCTCGACCCGCGGGCNNAGGCGGTCACCCTGCTNACCCTGCACGCNGCGAAGGGNNTGGAGTGGCCGGTGGTGTTCCTCATCGGNTGNGAGGACGGCCTGCTGCCGNTGCGGCTGCCCGGGACCGTGCTGAGCGCGGAAGANGTGGCCGAGGAGCGGCGTCTGTTCTTCGTCGGCGTCACCCGNGCGCAACGCCGCCTGTACCTGTCTCACTGTCTGCGGCGGACCCGCCACGGCGCCGAGCACCAGCCTCGACGGACGCCCTTCCTGGACCCGGTCGACCCCGGCCTGCTGGAGCGGCTCGGCGAGCCGGAGCCGGCCCGCACCGCCCCGCGCCACCGGCAGCTCCGGCTGCTCTGACGCGCGTTCTCTGTGACGCACTCTCCGGGACACGCACCTGCGCCGGGCGCGCCCGGGCCTAGGCGGCGACTCGCTCCCGGGACCAGACGCGCAGGATGTCGCGGACCGAGATGACGCCGAGCACCTCGGCGCCGTCGAGCACGACCAGGTGCCGGAAGCCGCCGCGTACCATGGCCGCGGCCGCCTCCTCGATCGTCCAGGAGGGGGCGGCGTAGACCACGTCCCAGGTCAGGTGGTCTCCGGTGCGCGCCACATCGGGATCCAGCCCGGCGCCGATCGCGTACAGAATGTCCCGCTCGGTGATGATCCCGGTGCCGGCACCGTCTGGATCAATGACGATCGCTGAGCCAACCCGACGCGCGGTCATCAGCTGGGCGGTCTGCCGCAGCGTGTGGTCCGGACCCACGGTGAGGACGACCTTCGTCATCGCGTCGCGTACGAGCATCACGCATCACTCCCCTCCTGGCCCAGCGGGCCACCGGGACGCGTCGGGCCAGCGACCGATGTCGAGGCGGTATTCAGCCATGGTCACCCCATTCGGACCGAAGCTCAAGACCCCGGCGTGCGAGCGTTACCGGCCCGCGCGGGCAGCGCTTTGTGCCGGCGCGCGGAGCGTTCCTGTGGGTCGACGCGCGGAGCGTTACTGTGGGTCGACGCGCGGAGCGCTACTGTGGGTCGATGCCGGAACTGCCCGAGGTCGAGGCCCTCGCCGCCGATCTGCGTGCGCGCGTCGCCGGGCGGACCATTGCCCGGGTCGAGGTGGCGGCGATCAGTGCGCTTAAGACATTCGATCCTCCCCCGACCGCCCTGCACGGGCGGGCGATCACGGACGCCGGTCGATTCGGCAAGTTTCTCGACATCGTCTGCGGCGCCCCCGAGCCGGCCGCCGACGACCTGCACCTGGTGGTGCATTTGGCTCGGGCCGGCTGGCTGCACTACCGGGACGCGCTGCCCGCGACCCCGTTGAAGCCGGGCAAAGGGCCGATCGCCCTGCGCATCCGGCTGGACGACGGGGGTGGCTTCGACCTCACCGAGCAGGGCACCCAGAAGCGCCTGGCCGCCTACCTCGTGCGCGACCCCGCCGAGGTGCCGGGGGTGGCCAAGCTCGGACCCGATGCCCAGCGGTGCGACCTGGCCACGTTCGCCGAGCAGCTGCGCAGCCGCAGCGGCCAGGTCAAGGGAATGCTCACCGACCAGGAGGTGATCGCCGGCATCGGCAACGCCTGGTCCGACGAGATCCTGCACCGGGCCCGACTGTCGCCCTTCGCGATCACCACCCGCCTCACCGATGAGCAGATGGCCGCGTTGTACGAGGCGACCCAGGCCACGCTCGCCGAGGCGACGGCCCGCCTGGTGGGTCAGGGGGCGGCGAACCTCAAGGGCGAGAAGCGGTCGGGGATGGTGGTGCACAGCCGGACCGGGCTGCCCTGCCCGGTCTGTGGCGACACCATCCGCGAGGTCTCGTTCGCCGACTCCAGCCTCCAGTACTGCCCCACCTGCCAGACCGGGGGCAAGCCGCTGGCCGACCGCCGCCTGTCCAAGCTGCTGCGGTGACCGCCCGCCGAGCCAGGTGCGTGGGATCCCATCCCGGTTCGCCAGTTTCCCGGTCCTTCGGCCCCATGATCGGCGTGAGGCGATACCCCCGTCTGCGGCGTACCGACGCCTCACGGTGATCACTGCCCAACATCACGGTGAGGCACCCGTACGCCGTCGGGCCCACGAACGCCTCACGGCGATCAACTCCCGCCGGGGACGAGCGTTGCCGGACGCGGGGGTGTTGCGTATAAGGCAGCAGAGCCAGGGGTGGGTGGCCGGCCTCGCGGCTGGGGGCGCGGGACGGCTCCGATAGCCTGTCGGCCGTGTCCGACCAGGTGACGGTGCCCGCCGCGACGAGGGCGCGCGGAGCGTCGGTGGTCCGCGCCGGGCTGCTGTCGATGGTCGGGTTGGTGGCGCTCGGGGGCACCCGACTGGTGCATGGCTCGCTGATCAGCCGGGCCACCGACCAGGAGACGTACGGTCTGGTCGGCACCCTGATCGGCCTGGCCATGACCGTGAGCCTCTTCCTGCCCGGCGGCCTGGCCAGCGCCGCCTCCCGGTTCATCCCGTTCCACCGGGGCGCCGGGGACGAGGCGGCGGCCCGCAGCGCCTACCGGGTCCTCACCCTGGCCGGGTACGCCTGCGCGGCCGGGCTCGGGGTGAACGTGGCGCTGATCGCGACCACCCTGGACGGCGTGACCGCGCAGGACGCCGTCGCGGTCGGCCTGCTGGCCGCGGTGTTCTCGGCGTACAGCGTGGCCAAGTCGGCTCTGTACGGCTTCGACCGGGTGGTGCCCTACACGTGGCTGGAGATCGCCGGCTCGGTCGTGGCGATCGGAGCCACCGTGGTCGTGGTCGCCACCGGGGCGCGCGCGTACCTGATGCCGCTGACCCTCGGCTACGCGGTGCTCATGCTGGGCGCCCTGGTGGTGCTGCGCCGCGGCCGACGGTCGCCGTCGGGCTCGGGCGTGCTGCGGCTGGACCTCAAGGAGATGGCCGTCTACGTCGGCCTGGCCAGCCTCGGGGGTCTGGCGAGCGCGGGGCTGCTGCAGGCCCTGCCCGTGGTGGCGAACCGGTTCACGACCCTGACCGAGGTGTCGTACGTGGCCGCCTCGGTCACCCTGGTCGCGCCGCTGTACTTCCTCCCCCGGGCGTTGAGCATGGCTCTGTTTCCCGCGATGGCCAAGGCGCACGGGGCCGGCGACACCGACGTGGTGCGCCGCCACGCCGACATCTTCACCCGAGCCCTGCTGGTCCTGCTCGCCCCGGTCTTCGCCGTCGGTGTGCTCATCTCCCCCGAGGTGCTCACCCTGTTCGGCGGGGGCGAGTACGCCCAGGGCGCCGGCGTGCTGCGCGTCATCCTGCTCGCCACGTACGTGGCCGTGGTTCAGGTCGCCGCGGTCAACGCATTGTCCAGTGGGGACGGATTCCGCATTCCCGTGTGGGCGTCGGTGGTCGGCGCGGTCGTCGGTCTGGTGGCCGTGCTTCCGCTCGGTTCCTGGCTCGGTGGCATCGGCGTCGCCGTGGCGTACCTCGTGGCGATCGTCGTAGGGGCCGCGGTGCCGCTCGGGGTGGTGTGGCGTCGCTTCAGCCTGGCCTGGACGGGACCGGCCGTGCGCTCCCTGGCCGTCGTGCTCGCGGCCGTGGTGCTGGCTGCTGTCCTCGACGCCCTCGGCTGGGTCGGCGCCGGCCGGGCGGGCCTGGACGTGGCCGCCGCGCTCGGGCTGGCCGCCGTCGGCGCCGGGCTGCTGTGGCGCGACATCGCCGCCATCCTCGCCGTACGCCGCACCCTCTGACCGTACGTTCGCGGGCGCCCGACCGTCCTCGTCCCCCCGAACGTCATGATCACCGTGAGGCGGTGGTGGGCCGGCGGGCGTACGGACGCCTCACCGTGGTCTTGGCGAGTGATCGCGGTGAGGCGTTTCTCCGTCATGAACGGGGGTACCGCCTCACTGCGATCATGGGTCAGCCGGAGTGCCTCAGCCGATCATGGGGAGCCGCGCCGGGACGCGCTCGGCGGGGACGCGGGGCATCCGCGGAGGATCACCGGCTCGCGAAGAACGCCTTCACCTCGGCGACGATGCGGTCCTGCTGCGCCTCGGTCAGCTCGGGGTAGATCGGCAGCGAGAGCACCTCGTCCGCCCAGGCCTCGGCGTTCGGGAAGTCGCCCCGCTGGTGGCCGAGGTAGGCGTAGGCCGGCTGCAGGTGGACCGGCCGTGGGTAGTGGATCGTCGCCCCGATGCCCCGCTCGTTCAGGTACGCGTGCAGGGCGTCGCGGTGCTTGGTGCGGATCACGTAGTGGTGGTAGACGCTGCGGCGGTTGGGGGTCTCCGGCGGGATCCACAGGTCGCCGACCCCGGTGAGCTTCTCGGTGAACGACGCGGCCAGGGCCCGGCGCCGCTCGTTGCCCTCGGCGAGGCGGGTGAGCTTGACGTTGAGCACCGCCGCCTGGATGGTGTCGAGCCGGTCCGCGAAGCCGACCACCTGGTGCTCGTACTTGCGGATGCTGCCGTGGTCGCGCAGCAGGCGCATCTTCTCGTAGAGCGCCTCGTCGTTGGTGGTGATCGATCCCGCGTCGCCGAACGCGCCCAGGTTCTTGCCCGGGTAGTACGAGAAGGCGGCGGCGATTCCGTACGTGCCGGCCCGCACCACGGTCCCGTCGGCCCGCACGTAGTCCGCGCCGTGGGCCTGGGCCGCGTCCTCGATGAGCGGCACGCCCGCGGCCGCGGTCACCGCCCCCACCGCGTCGAGATCGAACGGCCGCCCGTGGATGTGCACGCCGATGACCGCCTTGACCCCGTCGATGTTCGCCTTGAGCGCGTCGGGGTCGATGCAGCCGGTGACCGGGTCGACGTCGATGAAGCGCGGCTTGGCTCCACGCCAGGAGATCGGCTCGGCCGAGGCGATGAAGGTGTGGGCGGGGACCGCGACCTCGTCGCCCGGCCCGATGCCGAGCGCGGCCAGGATCAAGTGGATCGAGGCCGTGCCCGATCCGGTGCCCAGGCAGAAGCGGCTTCCGGTGAACGCGGCGAACGCCCGCTCGTGCTCGACCACCTCGAGTCCGTTGATGAAGCGGGTGTTCTCGATGACCGCGCGGATGGCCGCGTCGATCTCCTCCTTCTGCTGGCGGTAGGCGGCCTTGAGGTCCACCAGCGGGATGGGGGCGTCGGCCGGGGCGGGCGGAACATGCGTCATGAGGTGACTCCGGTGGCGTCGTCCACAGTAGATAGCGGGTCCACGTTGGATATCGGTCGGGGCCGGCGGGACATCCGGGCGAGTTCCACGGGTGACCTCATGGCATGTCCGCGCTGGCCAGCGGTGGGTACGGCCGGTGGTCGAGGTGGGCCGGGCACCGCAGGTCGTCGATGGTCTTGGTCACCCGACCGGGGTGGCCGACGACCACCGCTCCCGGCGGGACGTCCTTGGTGACCACCGCCCCCGCGCCGATCAGGGCGCGCGCCCCGATCTTGACCCCGGGCAGCAGGGTCACGTTCGCCCCGATGCGGGCGTAGCGTCCGATGTGGACGCCGACCATGCACCCCTCCGGTTGGGGGCACTCGGGGAACGGGTGGTTGGTGATCGTGACCCGGGGTCCGATCCAGGCTCCCTCTTCGAGCACGGTGAACTCGGGCACGAAGTTCTGGGAGTGGATGCGTACCTTGTCGCCGATCGTCACGTGGTGCTCGACCACGGTCAGTGACCCGATGGACACGTCGTCGCCGATCGTGTTGGCCTCTCGAATCAGCACGTGGTGTCCACTCTGGAACCGGGCCCCGATCGTGGTGCCGGCGTAGACCACCGTGTGGGTCCGCAGGGTCGAGTTCGGGCCGATGCTGGTGGGGCTCGGGTTGCCGTCGCTGGTCTTGCCAGCGTGGCGCCCGACCACGCAGAACTCCTCGATCGTGACCCCCTCGGCCAGGTGGACCTCCGGTGCCACGACCGCGAGGGGGCTGATCTCGGCCTGCTTCATGCTGACCTCCTCGGGTCCTGACGGTGGGACCCTAGGTCATCGGCCGCGGGCTCGGTCGGGCGCGGTGCCTCACCGTGATTCCCATCCCTTGCCAGCACCCAGCCGAGACCGATGACCGCGAAGACCAGCGGCGGGAACAGCGGGTCCTCCAGCGCGGGCGAGAAGAAGCCCACCAGCACCAGGAAGATCATGACGCCGATGCCCCAGAGGGCCACCGCCTGGGTGCGTTCCGGGATCTGGGTCGGCGTTCGGCCCGCGCCGAGCACGCGGCGACCGGCGTACCGGTTCGTGACCCCCACCAGGGGCGCGGTGACCAGCCAGAGCCAGGCGAGGTAGACGAGCAGTCCGAGTAGCCCCACCTCGACCGTCAGGTGCAGCCAGAAGCTGTCCACCGTGGTGCCGTCGAAGTCGTAGAGCTTGAAGCCTCCGGGGAAGCGGGGGTCGAGCTCCCAGTTCGGGTCGTGCTGCTCGGCCACGATGCCACCGAACTGGCCCACGCCGTAGCCCAGCACGGGTCGATGGGCCAGCAGCCGGGCGCCCTGCTGGTAGAACAGCACGCGGATCTCGCGGGCCTCGACCCGGCCGGCCTCGACGCATTCCCGCGTCGTCGCAAACCCCTCGCAGTCCTCCTCCCCGGCCACCGTCTCGGTGGCGTTGAACACGCCCTGGATGCGGAAGATCAACGTCTCGAGGTTGCCGGGCCGGGCGAGCTGGTTGACCGCGAAGAGCACGGCCACCAGCACCGAGGCCACGAGGATGGTGCGACCGCCGCCCCGGCGCAGCAGCCAGATCGCCACCGCGGCGACGAGGACGGCGAGCATCGATTCGCGGGACTGGGTGGCGGCCAGTCCGACCCCGGCCGCCAGGACGGCGAACCACCAGCGTCGCGACACCCGCTCCTGGCCGGTCATGAATGCGAGCAGGCCGATGAGCACCAGGCCGAGAACGTGACCGAGGTGGTTGGGGTGGTCGAGCAGGGCGTGCGCCCGCGCGGTGTCGGCCCAGCTCATGTCCACCCAGCCCAGGCCGGAGAAGGCGGGTCGGCCCACGATCATCTGCACCACGGCGACCGCGATGTTGAGGGCCACCACGGCGCCCACGATCCCGATCACCCGGCGGACCTGCGGCCAGGTGGGTCGCAGGGCCCGGACGGCGTAGAAGACGATCGCCCCCCGCAGGTAGACGAAGATCGCTTGGCCGATCAGGACGGGGCCGGAGGTCCCGAGCAGCCCGGCCAGGGCCATCACCCCGGCCAGCGCCACGATCGCGATGTCGGCTGCCGTGGTGAACTCCCGCCACCGCCGCTCGACCGCGACCTTGGCGGCGGCCAGGACGGCCAGCATGATCAGCAGGCCGTTCTTGAGCGCCTTGGGCCACGAGGGCAGGTCGCCGACCGGCATGCCCTCCTCGTCGGCCACGCGGTTGCCGAGCAGCTCCTGCACCCAGGACTCGAACAGCACCTCGACGAGGAGCACCGTGAGCGCGGCGAGCAGGGCCAGCGACAGGTACCGCCCGAGCGTCGTCGTCACCGTGCTCCCGCTCGCCGGCCGCGATGCGTCGCGGTGCGACGTCGGCGGTGGTGCGGGCATGGCGTCGTCCTTTCCGCGGCGGGGTGGCAGCGGGGGCGGACCTGCGCGAAGTGGTCCGCTGGCCGGACCCTACCCGACGGCTCCGGGGCCCGTCGCCGCACGCTGGGGCCCCCGAACCGGCCGCTATCCTCGGCATGTGGTCGCCGCTCCCCGCCCGCGCCGTCCGCTGCGCATCGGCATGGTGATCTGCAGCGAATACGAGGCCAACCCCCGCGTACGCCGGCAGGCTGAGGCGCTCGTGGCCCGCGGCGACGAGGTCACCGTCCTCGCGCTGCACGCCGAGGGCCGGCCGCGGGATGACGTGGTCGACGGCGTGCGCGTGGTGCACACGCCGGTCCGGAAGTACCGCGGCGACTCCACCCGCTCCTACCTGAGCCTCTACGGCGGCTTCATCACCCACGCCACCTGGTGGCTGCTGCGCCAGCCCCGGGCGTTCGACCTGGTGCAGGCCCACACCATGCCGGAGGCGGTCGCCTTCGCCGCCACGCTGCAGCGTCTGGTCGGGGTTCCGGTGCTGCTCGACGTGCACGACCTGACCGAGCGCCTGTTCGCCTCGAAGTTCCGCGACGGCGGCCCGGTGCTGGCCGCGGTCAAGGCGAGCACACGGCTGGCCCTGCGGTTCGCGACCGAGGTGCTCACCGTCCATGAGCCGTACGCCGCGGTCATTCGGGAGTGGACCCGTCGGCCGGTCAGCGTCGTGATGAACTCCCCCGACGCCCGGCTCTTTCCGCCGCGCCCGTTCCGGCCCTGGCCGCCGGACCAGATCGTGTTCAGCTATCACGGGCTCATCGCCCCGCGGCACGGCCTGGTCAACGTGGTCGAGGCGCTGGCCAAGCTGCGTCTGGAGGTGCCGGGCGTCCGGATGCAGGTGCTCGGCAGCGGCGACGGCCTGCCTCAGCTGCGCGCGCGGGTCCAGGAGCTGGGCCTGACCGACATCGTGTCCTTGCCGACCACGCTGCTGCCGATCACCCAGATGCCCGCGTTCCTCGAGCGGGCGCACATCGGGGTGGTGCCGAGCCAGCGCGACCCGTGGACCGACGAGGTGCTGCCCACCAAGCTGCTCGAGTACGCGGTCTCGGGGATTCCCGTCATCACCTTCCGGAATCCGGTGATCGAGCGGTACTTCCCCGAGGACGCGGTCACCTATGTGGATCCGGCCAGCCCGGAGAACCTTCTTGTCGCGATGCGGACACTCATCGCCGATCCGGAGCTGGCCCGCCGGCGGGCGGAGCGGGCGAGCCAGGTGGTCGCCGGCATGGCCTGGGACCAGCAGAAGCTCGCATACTTCGAGGTCATCGACCGTATGGTGGCCCGCCGGTCCCGTCGGGGCTGAGCGGTACCCGCCCGGCCGGATGGACGCTCCGTGAGCGGGTCGTCTCGGTGTGTATGTCCTGTTGCCCGCGCTCGACAGGTGCGCGGCCGGGCGACTAGTCTCGCCCGGTCAGCAAGGAGACGCGGCGCCGTGTCACACTGAGTGAGCCGCTGGCGGGCTCCGACTGGCCCCAGGGACACGGTGGGCCGCGCGGGTCCGCGCGTCACAGTGGGGAGCCGATTGACGTGACCAGACCTCGCACCGGTTCCCCACGACACCGAGCGAACGAAAGGTCGGTCGACCAGCAGGTGACCACCACTGTGAGTCCACCCGCGGCCGCCCCCCGGGGCCGCGCGAAGGCCAAGCAGCGCGCCATCGTCGAAGACACGATCGAGCTCGCCCAGCTGCACAACGGGGTGCCCCGGACCACCTGGTTCCGGCACATCCCCCGCATGTCCACCTGGCACCGGCCCTACGCGGCCGCCCTGCTCGTGCTGGACTTTGTCGCGGTCGCGCTGGCGAGCTTCACCGCGATCCGGTTGTTCCCCCAGGCCGACTCGGGGTTCGAAAGCTTCACGGCCCTGATCCTGAGCCGGGAAGTGTTCGAGCTGGTGGCCTACGTGGGCATGCCCGTCGGCTGGCTCATCGCGCTGTGGGGTCACGGCGCGTACGACCGCCGGTACCTGGGCGTCGGCTCGGAGGAGTACAAGCGGGTCTTCCGCGCCTCGATCACCGCGGCGGCCACCGTCTCGTTCCTGGCCTTCGCGTTGAAGGTCAACCTCTCCCGGCTCTCCGTGGGCACTGCGCTCGTGGGCGCCCTCGTCTACGTCGTGATCGGTCGGGTGCTGGCCCGGCGGGTGCTGATCCTGGTCCGCAAGCACGGCCGCGCCGTCCACCGGGTGCTGCTGGTGGGCAGCTTCTCCGACGCCATGGACGTGCTGACGGCGGTGAAGCGGGTGCCGGCTGCCGGCCTGGTACCGGTCGGTATCCACCTGACCGAGGGCGTCGCGTCCGGGCGGGTGACCGAGTCGCCGTTACCGGTGTTCCGGGGCCGCGACCTGCTCAGCCTGGTTCGCGACCTGCGGGCCGACACGGTGGCCGTGTGCGGGTCGGCGCGGGCCGAGCCCGCCGAGCTGCGCCGGCTGGCGTGGCAGCTGGAGGGCACGGGGATCGACCTGGTCGTGGCGCCTCAGCTCACCGACGTGGCCGGCCCCCGCGTGCACATCCGCCCGGTCGAAGGGCTCCCGCTGCTGCACGTCGAGGAGCCGAAGCTCTCCGGCATGGCGTGGCTGTTCAAGAACGTCATGGACCGGGTGCTCTCGGCGATCCTGCTCGTGCTGCTGGTGCCGCTCTTCCTGGTGATCGCCCTCATCATCAAGATCGGCGACCGGGGCCCGGTCTTCTTCAAGCAGTCGCGGGTCGGGCGCGAGGGTAAGGTATTCAAAGTCATCAAGTTCCGGACGATGTATCCGGACGCCGAGGAGCGGCTGGCCCAGCTCATCGACCAGAACGAGAGCGACGGCCTGCTGTTCAAGATCCGCGACGATCCCCGGGTCACCCCGATCGGGCGGGTGCTGCGCCGGACCTCGCTGGACGAGCTGCCGCAGCTCATCAACGTCCTCAAGGGCGAGATGTCGCTGGTCGGGCCGCGGCCGCTGCCGGCCGAGGACGGCGACTTCCTCGGCGACGTGCGCCGACGCCTGCTGGTCAAGCCGGGCATCACGGGCCTGTGGCAGGTTTCGGGCCGCTCGGAACTGTCCTGGGACGACGCGGTACGGCTCGATCTCTACTACGTGGACAACTGGTCGCTCGCCTTCGACCTGGTCATCCTGTGGCGCACGGTCGGGGTGGTGCTGGCCCGTCGCGGCGCGTACTGAACCGTTGCTCTCCCACTCACCCGGCCGGGGGACGTCCGCTCGGCTCCCCGGTCGGGTGGACCCTGCCCCGAGCCACCCGGGCGACCAGGGTCGGCGCCGGCGTGGCGCGCCCCCGCCGTCCGGTTGGCCGGAACCGACTTCGCCGACTGCGGCGGACGGACAACTCGGGCGTCGCGGGCGTCGAGCAACCTGCCTGTTCTCTGGACGGCCATCGTCTGCCATGCTTGGCGTCACCGGCAATGGGGCCGTCCGCACACCCTGCAGACAGCGGTCCCATCGCCGGTCGGCCCCGGGTCACGTACCGTGCGTCCGGGGCAGGCTCGGCCCGAGGCCGCGCGCATGGGACGCGCGGGGCAGGCTCCGCCGGCAGGGTGACCCCCGGCGCCGGCACTGACAACAGGGAGAACGGATGTTGGACGGCCAAGCCGCCCCCCACGGCGGCGCCCTGGACCCACCCACCGCACCCGCATCGGCCGGTCACGAAACCGGCGATTCCGAGTTTGTCCAGCTGCTCACCCCCGAGGGAAAGCGGCTGACTCATCCCGAGTACGACGTCGAGTTCACCGACGAGGAACTGCGCGGCCTGTACCGCGACATGGTCGTGGTCCGGCGTCTGGACGCCGAGGGAACCGCGCTGCAGCGCCAGGGTGAGCTCGCCCTCTGGGCGAGCCTGCTCGGCCAGGAGGCGGCCCAGGTCGGGTCTGGCCGGGCCCTGCGGCCGCAGGACATGGTCTTCCCCAGCTATCGGGAGCACGGCGTGCTCTACTGCCGGGGAATCGACCCGATCAAGCCCTTTGGCCTGTTTCGTGGGGTTGAGCACGGCGGGCTCGATCCGCACGAATACAAGTTCAACCTCTACACGATCGTGGTCGGCGCGCAGGCCCTGCACGCCACCGGCTACGCCATGGGCGTGGCCCTCGACGGCAAGGTCGGCGGCGACGACGGCGAGGCGGTGATCGCCTACTTCGGCGACGGGGCCTCGGCCCAGGGGGACGTGAACGAGGCGTTCGTCTGGGCGAGCGTCTTCCAGGCGCCGGTCGTCTTCTTCTGCCAGAACAACCAGTACGCCATCTCCACGCCCGTCGAGCGGCAGACCCGGCGACCGCTGGTGCACCGGGCGGCCGGCTTCGGCTTCCCGGGCGTCCGGGTCGACGGCAACGACGTGCTCGCCTGCTACGCCGTGACCCGGCGGGCACTGGACGAGGCCCGGCACGGCCAGGGCCCGTGCCTCATCGAAGCGTGCACGTACCGCATGGCCGCCCACACGACCTCGGACGACCCCACGCGGTACCGCAGTGCGTCCGAAGTGGAGGCGTGGCAGGCTCGGGACCCGATCCTGCGGCTGCGGCGGTACCTGGCCGACGCCGGGCTGGCCGACGACGCCTTCTTCGCCGAGGTGGACGCGGAGGCGGCCCGCCAGGCGGTGGACCTGCGGGAGCGCGTCCTGGCCATGCCGGATCCGGCCCCGTTGGAGATGTTCGATCACGTCTATGCCGGCGGGTCGCCCGACCTCGCGGCCCAGCGGGAGGACTTCGCCCGTTACCTCGCCGGGTTCGCTCCCGAGAGCGGTCACGGCGCCGAGACGACCGGAGGGGGGCCGCGCCGGTGAGCACGTTGACCATGAGCAAAGCCCTCAACGAGGGGTTGCGCCGCGCGCTCGAGGACGACCCGAAGGTGCTCATCATGGGCGAGGACGTGGGTCGCCTCGGCGGCGTCTTCCGGGTCACTGACGGACTGCAGAAGGACTTCGGCGAGCAGCGGGTGTTCAACACGCCGTTGGCCGAGTCGGGAATCGTGGGCACGGCGGTCGGGCTCGCCCTGCGGGGGTACCGGCCGGTGTGCGAGATCCAGTTCGATGGCTTCGTCTACCCGGCGTACGACCAGATCGTCTCCCAGGTCGCGAAGATCCACTACCGCTCGCACGGCCGCGTGCGGCTGCCCATCGTGATCCGTATTCCGTACGGCGGTGGGATCGGCGCGGTCGAGCACCACTCCGAGTCGCCCGAGGCGTACTTCGTGCACACGCCCGGCCTCAAGGTGGTCACGTGCAGCAACCCGGTCGACGCGTACTGGATGATCCAGCAGGCGATCCGGTCCGACGATCCGGTCATCTTCTTCGAGCCGAAGAGCCGCTACTGGGAGAAGGCCGAGGTGGACACGGCGGCCACGCTCGAGCAGGCGTACCCGTTGTTCGCCTCCCGCGTGGTACGGCGGGTGCCGGCCGACCGCCCGGCCCAGGCCACCCTGATCGCGTACGGTCCCACGGTGCGGACCGCCCTGCAGGCGGCCCAGGTGGCCGCCGACGAGGGGCGNGAGCTCGAGGTGATCGACCTGCGGTCGCTGTCCCCGCTGGATCTGGCGCCGGTGTACGACTCGGTGCGCCGGACCGGTCGGGCGATCGTCGTGCACGAGGCCGTGCGGACCGGTGGTCTCGGCGCGGAGATCGCGAGCCGGGTGACCGAGGAGTGCTTCTACTCGCTCGAGGCGCCTGTGCTGCGGGTGACCGGCTTCGACATCCCCTACCCGCCCGCTCGCCTGGAGGAGGAGTTCCTGCCCACCCTGGACCGCGTCCTCGAGGCCGTCGACCGGGCCGAGAAGTGGTGATCGGCAATGACTCGGATGCGTGAGTTCGCCCTGCCCGACCTGGGTGAAGGGCTGACCGAGGGTGAGATCATCAAGTGGCTGGTCGCCGAGGGCGACATGGTCGAGCTCAACCAGCCGATCGTGGAGGTGGAGACGGCCAAGGCCGCGGTGGAGATTCCGGCCAAGTGGGCGGGTCGGGTCGTCCGGATCCACCACCCCGAGGGCGCCACCGTGCTGGTCGGCACCCCGATCATCGTCATCGACACCCAGCCCGACGCCGGAGACCCGGAGCCCGGAGCCGACGGCGACTCGACCGCGTCGAGCGTCGCGTCGGGGTCGCCGTCGACCGGCGCGGGTGAGTCGGCCGGAGCCGAGCGGATCTCCGTCCTGGTCGGGTACGGGCCGCGTACGGAGGCCCCGGCCCGGCGCCGGCGGGTGGCCGAGCAGCCCACAGTGGAGAGCGCGACGCCCGCGCCGTCCACACTGGATGGCCCGGCNCCGGCCGCGTCGGCGAGCCCGGCTGCTCCATCCGGCCCGGCAACCCCGTCCGGCCCGCCGTTGGCCAAGCCACCGGTGCGCAAGCTCGCGCGCGAGCTCGGGGTCGACCTGCGTACGGTCATCGGGACGGGTCCGGGCGGCACGATCACGCGGGACGACGTGTACGCGGCGGCCCGCGCGGCGAGTCAGCCCGAGCTCTCGACCGGGCCGGAGTTCTCGACGGATGTGGCGCCCCGACCCTCGACNGTGGCNGTGTTCGGNCCCAACCGGGAGCACCGGATNCCGGTGCGGGGCGTGCGCAAGCTNATCGCGCAGAACATGGTGGCCTCGGCCTTCACNCGCCCCNCACGTCACCGAGTTCCTCACGGTGGACGTGACCCGGTCGATGCGGGCCCTGGCCCGGCTGCGGGAGCACCCCGACTGGCAGGGCGTGCGGCTGTCGCCACTGTTGTTCGTGGCCAAGGCGGTGCTGCTGGCGATCCGTCGCCACCCGATGGTCAACTCGACCTGGTCGGCGGAGACCGACGAGATCATCGTCAAGGAGTACGTCAACCTGGGCATCGCCGCGGCCACGCCCCGGGGCCTGATCGTGCCGAACATCAAGGACGCGGGTCGGCTGAGCCTGCGTGAGCTGGCCGATGCCCTCAACGCGCTGGTCGCCGCGGCCAAGGAGGGCCGGACCGCCCCGGCCGACATGACCGGGGGGACGTTCACGATCACCAACATCGGGGTGTTCGGGATCGACGCCGGCACGCCGATCCTGCCCCCCGGGGAGGCGGCCATCCTCGCCTTCGGTGCGGTGCGGCCCACGCCGTGGGTGCACAAGGGGAAGGTGCGGGTCCGGGACGTCACCACGCTCGCGCTCTCCTTCGACCACCGCATCATCGACGGCGAGCTGGGTTCGCTCTTCCTGCGGGACGTCGGCGCGTTCCTGTCCGACCCCGAGGCGACGTTGCTCGCCTGGGGTTAACCCGGCCCGGACCGGGGGTAACGGGCGGCGGCCCTGGGCAGGTACGGTGTCCTCGGTTCGCCCGCGCGGGGCGCGCCGGCGGTAAGAGAAAGCAGGAGGCAGCATGTCGGAGACCCCGTACGCACCGGCCGAACCCCCGGCCGACGCCGACCGGCCGCAGCAGCCACCGCAACGGTTCACCGCCTCCGCCTCGGTGCCGGTGCCGCCGCCCGCACCCCCGTTCGGCGGGCCGCGCCCCGGTGAGCAGTCGCCGGGCGCGCCGCCGGCCCCGCCGGCCGGCCAGCCCGCGCCCATGGGCCAGCCGCCGTTCGGGCAACCACCCGTGGGCCAGCCGCCCGCGGGCGCACAGCCGTTCGGGCAGCCACCGTTCGGCCAGCCCGCGCCGATGGGTCAGCCGCCGTTCGGCCAGCCGCCGGCGGGCGGGGGTGGGACCGGCACCACCCCGAGCGCATCCGGCACGGCCACGGTCGCCTCGGCTCCGGCCGGGCCCCCGCCGGCCACCGGGCAGGCCCGGGTGAGCGGCAGCGCGTCGGTGCCGGGGGCCGTGCCCTTTGGCGGACCGCCCGCGCCGCCGGCCTTCGCCGCCGCGGCCCCGCCCGCCTACGGGGCCCCGCCGGCGCCGTTCGGCCAGCCGCCGGCCCCGGTTGGCCAACCACCCGCGCCGCCGTTCGAGCCGCCGGCTCGCCCGTTCGGCTCCGCGTCCGTTCCGCCGTCGCCCGGACCGTTCGGCCAACCCCCTGCGGGTGGGCCGGGCAGCGGGCCCGGTGGTGGCCCGTCGGGCCCCGGGGGCGGTGGCTACGACCGGCCCGAGCGGTCGGTCCCGCCGCCACCGCAGCGCAAGCCGCGGCGCGGCCTGATCATCACGCTGGTCACGGTGGCGGTCCTGGCCGTCGTCGGGGTCGGCTCGTACGTCGGCTTGGCGCTGGACCGCAGCGGGGCCGACTACCGGGTCGGGGCCTGCGTGAAGAAGGACGGCTCCGCGGCCGTCGTCGTCGACTGCTCCGAGCCGGACGCGTACCGGATCGTCGCGTCGGTCGAGTCGCAGGCCGAGTGCCAGGACGTCACCCAGCCGTGGCTGGAGGTGCGCGAGCCCACCGGCGGTCGCTCCGCCCGGTGCCTCGTCCCCGCGGCCAGCTGACGCCGGCGTTCCCCACCCACGTAGCGCCGGCCGACACGGGCGCCGACCGGGGCGTACGGTCACCGGTCGAGGCCTTGGTGCGGCCGCCCGGCCAGCGGCGGCCGGGGGTCCGGCATGATGAGCCGCATGACTCGGGTTCGGGCGCCGGAGCTGCGCGGACGGGGCTGGTTGAACACCGGAGGTCGGTCGTACTCCATCACCGACTTCCGGGGTCGCATCGTCGTGCTCGACTTCTGGACGTTCTGCTGCATCAACTGCCTGCACGTCCTTGACGAGCTGCGGCCGCTCGAGGAGCGGTACCACGACGTGCTCGACGTGATCGGCGTGCACTCGCCCAAGTTCGAGCACGAGCGCGACCCGGACGCGCTCGCGGCCGCCGTGCAGCGGTACGGCGTGACCCACCCGGTGCTGGACGACCCCGATCTGCGGACCTGGGACCAGTACGCCGCGCGGGCCTGGCCCACGCTGTGCGTGGTGGACCCGGAGGGGTACCTCGTGGCCACGATGGCCGGAGAGGGTCACGCCGAGGGCCTGGCCCGGCTTATCGACGAGCTCGTCGCCATCCACACGGCGCGCGGCACGCTGCGCCGGGGCGACGGCAGCTACGTTCCGGCACCCGAGCCGGGCACGCGCCTGCTCTTCCCAGCCAAGGCCGTCGTGGGGCCGGCGGGCGAGCTGCTCGTGGCCGACGCCGCGCACCACAGCGTCGCCGTGCTCGACGGCCTCGAGACGGTGGTGCGGCGTATCGGTTCGGGGCGGCGGGGCCGAGCGGACGGGCCGGCCGAGCGCGCCGAGTTCTCGGAGCCGAACGGACTGTGCCGGCTGCCGGCCGACGTGGCCGCCGCCGTGGGGTACGACCTGGTCGTCGCCGACACCGTGAACCACCTGCTGCGCGGGGTCCGGCTCGACACCGGGGAAGTGTCCACTGTGGCTGGTACGGGCCGTCCCTGGCGAGGCACGGTCGATTTCGACGCTCACCCGGCGCTGGAGGTCGACCTCTCCTCTCCGTGGGACGTGGCCTGGTACGACGGTCGGGTCATCGTGGCGATGGCCGGCATTCACCAGCTGTGGTGGTTCGACCCGGTGCAGTCGACCGCCGGGGTGTACGCGGGGACCACGGTGGAGGCGTTGCGGGACGGACCGCTGGAGCAGGTCTTCATGGCCCAACCGTCGGGCCTGTCCGTGTCGGCCGACGGGAGCACCCTGTGGATCGTCGATTCCGAGTCGTCGGCGCTGCGCTTCGTCCGTGACGGCCAGATGGGCACGGCGATCGGCCAGGGTCTGTTCGACTTTGGACACATGGATGGCAAGGGCGGCGAGGCGCTGTTGCAGCACCCGCTGGGCGTCTGCGCGCTGGCCGACGGCACGGTCCTGATCGCCGACACGTACAACGGGGCGATCCGGCGCTACGAACCGGGGACCGACCTGGTCTCAACCGTGGCCACCGGGCTGGCCGAGCCGAGCGGCATCACGGTGTTGCCCGACGGCAGTCTGGTGGTGGTCGAGTCGGCGGCCCATCGCCTGGTTCCCCTGAGCCTCACCGAGGGCCTGACGGCCGAGCCCGTACGCCTGCGCACCGAGCGGCCGCCTACGCTGCTGGCCCCCGGGGAGGTGTCGTTGCGGGTGGTTTTCACGCCCGCGCCCGGGCAGAAGCTGGACGAGACGTACGGGCCGTCGACCCGGCTGGAGGTCTCGGCGTCGCCGCCGGAGCTGCTGGTCTCCGGAGCCGGGGTCAGTACCGAGCTGGAGCGGACCCTGGTCATTTCGTCCACTGTGGAACGTGGTGTGCTCCAGGTCGTGGCCCGGGCCGCCACCTGTGACGACGAGGGGGAGCACGCGGCGTGCTACCTCACCCGTCAGGACTGGGGCGTGCCGATCGTGGTCACTTCGGACGGTGCCGCGCGACTGTCGCTCATCCTGCGCGGACTGGACGACCAGTAGCTGGTGGGCTGATCGGTAGCGCGTCCGCGGGCCCCGGAGAACCGGGTCGAGTAGGCCGAGTTCTTGATCAAGAGTCGGGTAGCCGTCAGTGTGAGTTTGCTTTAGATAATTTCAAGTCACTAGCTCCTGTAATAGATTATGATCGTGCAGCGTAACGGCGGCTGACGTCGCCTGCCGTGGGCCAGGTTCGCTGGAGCGACACTGGCTCGGCACTTCCGATTACCCCTCTCACTCCCCGGAACGGTCATGACACTGATGGCTGCCGGGGTCGCCTGTCTCGCTTGTCTCGCCACCGGTTTGGTGCGGCACGTGAGCCCCGCCCAGGTGGTGGCGCGCGCCCAGCGGGTGACCGACGCGGCGGCATCGGGCCACGCGCGTTCGAGCGACGGGACCATGGCGACCCCTCTTGTCCTGTGGCTGATGTTGCTCAACCGGCAGCACATTCGGGCCCTGGCTCGGCCACTCCTCCGGCTCGGGCGTCCCGTGGCCTTCGGGCTCACTCTCGGCCGAACCGCGGACCCGTCGGGAAGTCGACCGGGCCGGCCGCGCCCACGAATCAGGACGGCTCGCCCATGAAGCGGGATGTGGTCGACGCCAAGCCGGTCTTTGTTGACACGACCGGTCGCCGCCGTCGTCGTGTGTGGACGGTCGCGTACGCGACGAGCGTGGCCGCCCTGGTCTACGTCGTGGCCTTCGGGTTCGTGCTTGCCGGTGGGCAGATTTCGCCACACGCCGGCGTGGGGGACCGGCCCCGCATCGTCTACCCGATGCCGGCGCCGGTTCCGTCGGCGACGCCCGAACCCACGCCCGTCGAGGAGCCGATGGTGATGGTGGGTGGCGCGGGCTGGGCCGGTGTCCCGGTCTCCGCCGAGGAGACTGTTCCGGCCTCCGATTCCGGGCCCTCAGCCTCCGATGGGCCGTCGGCGTCCGATGGGCCGTCAACGTCCGATAAGCCGGCGCCGTCGAATGAGTCATCCACGTCCGACGAACCAACCGAAACCGGTGAGCCGTCCGATCCGGCCGATCCAACCGTGCCGCCGGTATCGCCGATGTCGGAGTCGGAGACGTCTGCGGAGGGTGCGACGGTCGGTCCGACGTTGAGTAGCGACGACGATACAGATATCGATGTCTAATCGGCGCGCGTTCCGCGCGACCGTGACGGCGGTCGTTCGGCGGTTCCGTCTGCCCCGACTGCGGGCGGCGGCGGTGCCGGTGGTGCTGTTGTTTGCGGCGTTCGCCGTTCTGCTGACGTACGAGGCCTACATCGACGCGTCGTTCCGGCCCGACGGCAAAGCCGTCGTGAGCGACAGCCGGGCGAGCGTGCCGGTCGAGATCCTCGAGGGCGGGCCGTACATCGACACGACCGGGGGCCGGATGGTGTCGTACGACCTTCCCCCGAAGACGGTGGTGCTGACGTTCGACGACGGCCCCGATCCGCAGTGGACGCCGCAGGTCTTGGAGGTGCTGGCTCGGCACGGCGTGAAGGCCACGTTCTTCGTGGTCGGGACCGAGGCGGCGCGGTACCCGGACATCGTCCGGGACATGGTCGAGCAGGGACACGACCTGGGGGTGCACACGTTCACCCACCCGGATCTGGCGGCGCTGTCGCCGCAGCTGCGGGGCCTGGAGTACTCGCAGACCCAGATGGCCCTGGCCGCCGCGGCCGGGGTCACCACCCCGATGATCCGGTTTCCGTACTCGTCGGGCGCGTCGTCGCTGCACGACACCACCTGGCCGCTCGTCCTCGAAGCCGGGCAGGCCGGCTACATCGTGGTGATGAGCAGTGTGGACAGTCGCGACTGGGAGACGCCCGGCGTCCAGCGGATCGTGGAGGCGTCGATACCGCCGGACGGCGAGTCCGGCGTGGTCCTGCTGCACGACGCTGGTGGGGATCGCTCGCAGACGGTGG
>Ga0065720_1019278_pt1 | contig 30295 bp, 30 predicted proteins | sample Thericmetagenome_FD_59107 | JGI IMG/M metagenome (GOLD analysis project Ga0065720, IMG submission 59107) | Thermophilic microbial communities from the Joint Bioenergy Institute, California, USA of rice/straw/compost enrichment - eDNA_2 v2... | ecosystem: Engineered > Solid waste > Grass >... | reverse complement strand
GGGGGGGGCGAGCCGCAGCAGCTCCCCGTCGGGCACGGCCAGCTCGTCCAGCGTGGCGCCGGTGGGCAGCACGCCGCCGCCCGCGCCCGACAGCCGCCACGGCACCGGGCGCCGACCGCCGCTCCGCGGCTCACCGACCAGCTCTAGCAGCATCGGGACCAGCTCGGCCACCGGGACGTCCGCCGGCAGCGCGACGTCCACGCTCGTGCGCGGGGCCAGCACGGTCAGCCGGCAGAACGCACGACTCCCGGCCACCGCCCACCCCGGTTCCACCATCGGTCGGATTTCCCGAACGGCCCCGGAACGTCCGGGGTGCTGCCTAGCATCGCAGGGCCGGATGAACCCGTGGGGCCGTTCGGCGGAACTCGTCGGAACGGGCCCCGCTCGGCGCGGCTCCAGCTCGGAAGGCGCGAACCGGTGGCGACGCTGCAGCTGCGCAGGCCGGCGCGGACGCGGCCGCGCCCACCCTCGGGCGAGATCGAGCTGATGGCGCCGCCGGAGCCGGAACGGCTGGTCCCGCCCGGGCTGCTGCAGCGGCTGATGCCGCTGGTCATGCTGCTCGGCGCGGTCGGGTTCGTCGTGATCGCCCCCCGCAACCCGGTCAACTGGATGTTCGGCGCGATGTTCGCGCTGTCCACCGTGGGCATGCTCGTCGCGGGCACCGGCAGCACCACCGGCAGCGCGCGCACCGCCCGCATCGACGAGGAGCGCCGCGACTACCTGCGCGGACTCGCTGAGACACGCGCCGAGGTGCGCACGGTCACGGCCCAGCAGCGCGCCGCCGCGGAGGCCGTCCACCCGGATCCGGCGGCGTGGCCCGAGGTGCTGGCCGCGGGGCGGCTGTGGGAGCGCCGCCTCGCTGACGACGACTTCGGGAACGTGCGGATCGGTTGCGGGGTGCAGCGGCTGGCCACCCGCCTGATCGCCCCGCAGGCCGGTCCGCCCGAGCGGATCGAGCCGATCGCGACGGCGGCGCTGCGCCGGTTCCTGCGCGCCCACTCGGTGGTGCCCGATCTCCCGGTGGCGCTGTCACTGCGCGCCAGCTCCACCGTGTGGCTGGAGTCCGAACGCACCGATCTGGTGCCCGCTCGCGCGCTGGCCCGCGCGGTCGTCGCCCAGTACGCGCTGTGGCACGGGCCGGACGAGGCGCTGCTGGCCGTCGTCGCCGGCCCGCGGGCGCTGCCGGAGTGGGAGTGGACGAAGTGGCTGCCGCACGTCGAGCACCGGCGCCGCCGCGACGCGATCGGCCCGCTGCGGATGATCACCGGCAGCACCGACGAGGTGCGCCGCTGGTGGCTCACCGAGCTGACCGGCCGCCCGCCCGGCCCGGGGGCGGGCGATCCGCACCTGCTGCTCGTCGTCGACGGGGTGGCGGAGGGGCTCGGGCCGTGGGCGGGCGTCGCCGGGGTCACCGTGCTGCGCGTGGGCGCCCCACCCGGCCGCCGTGCGGGGCCGACCGTGGTCCGGCTGCGGGTCGGGCCGGGCACCCTGGAGCGCGCCGGCACCGGCGAGGACGAGGGCGCCGCGCCGGTCGGCCGGCCGGATGCGCTCTCGGTCGCCGAGGCCACCGCGCTGGCGCGCCGGCTGGCCCGCTACCGGGTCGGCGCCGCGGACGACGGCGAGCCGGGGACGCGGTCGCGCCCGGACGGGCTGCCCGCACTGCTCGGCCTGAGTCCGCACGAGATCACGCCCGCCGGGATCGACCGGTTGCGCACCCGTTGGGCGCGCGAGCCCACCGACCGGCTGCGGGTGCCGCTCGGCGTCGACGAGCACGGCGGCGCGGTGGCGCTCGACCTGAAGGAGTCCGCGCAGGGCGGCAGCGGCCCGCACGGGCTGTGCATCGGCGCGACCGGGTCCGGCAAGAGCGAGCTGCTGCGCACGCTGGTGCTCGGCCTGGTGGCCACGCATCCGCCCACCGAGCTCAACCTGGTGCTCGTCGACTTCAAGGGCGGGGCCACGTTCCTCGGCATGGCCGGGCTCGCGCACACCGCCGCGGTGATCACCAACCTGGCCGACGAACTGACCCTCGTCGACCGCATGGCCGACGCGCTGGCCGGCGAGGTCACGCGCCGCCAGGAGCTGCTGCGCGCTGCGGGCAACCTGGCGGACGTCACCGAGTACGCAGCGGTCCGCCGCGGCGGAGCCGATCTGCCGCCGCTGCCCGCGCTCTTCGTCGTGGTCGACGAGTTCTCCGAGCTGCTGGCGCAGCGGCCCGAGCTGATCGAGCTCATGGTGACGATCGGCAGGCTCGGCCGCTCGCTCGGCCTGCACCTGCTGCTCGCCTCCCAACGGCTCGACGAGGGCAGGCTACGCGGGCTGGAGTCGCACCTGTCGTACCGGATCGCGCTGCGCACGTTCTCCGCCGCCGAGTCGCGGGCCGTGCTCGGGGTGCCCGACGCGCACCAGCTGCCCGCCGCGCCGGGCTCGGCCTTCCTGTCGACCGGCACCGACGAGCTGATCCGGTTCCGGGCGGCGTACGCGTCCGGGCCGGGCAGCACCACCGCGCCGCAACCCGGACCGGTGGCGCCGCGGCGCGCGCACCGGTTCGGGCCCGCGCCCGTCCCGCTGCTCGAGCCGCCCGCCACCCCGTCCGAGGACGACCCGATGGCACCGTCGGTGTTCGACGCGGTCGTCGCCGCACTAGCCGGGGACGGCCCGCCCGCGCACCGGGTGTGGCTGCCGCCGCTGGCCGATCCGCCCGCGCTCGACGAGCTGGGCGGCCCGCCGCCGGGGCCGCTGCGGGCCGCGATCGGCGTGATCGACCGCCCGCAGCAGCAGCGGCGCGATCCCTGGGTGATCGACCTGGCGGGCGCCGCCGGGCACGTCGCGATCGTGGGCGGGCCGCAGGCGGGCAAGTCCACCGCCGTGGCCACGCTGCTGCTCGCCCTCGCGGCCGCGCACCGCCCGGACGAGCTCGGCGCGCACGTCGTGGCCTTCGGCGGTGCGGTGCTCACCGGGATCGCCGGTCTCCCGCACGTCGGCACGATCGCCGGTCGGCAGGACCCGGACCTGGTGCGCCGGATCGTCGCCGAGGTCGCCGGCACCGTGGCCCGCCGCGAGCGGCTGTTCCGCGACGCCGGCCTCACCTCCGTCGAGGAGTTCCGGGTCCGCCGCGCCGCCGGCGCGTTCCCCGACGAGCCCGCCACCGACCTGCTGCTCGTCGTCGACGGCTACCAGACCCTGCGCAACGACTTCGACGACGTGGAGGCGCGGCTGCTGCCGCTGGTCGCGCGGGGCCTGTCCTACGGCGTGCACGTCGTGCTGACGGCCGGCCGCTGGGCGGAGCTGCGGCCCGCGGTGAAGGACCAGGTCACCGGGCGGATCGAGCTGCGCCTCGGCGAACCGGCGGAGAGCGAGGTGGACCGGCGCGCGGCGGGCGCGGTGCCGCCCCGCGGCGGGCACGGGCTCGCGCCGGACGGGGCGGCCGCGGTGATCGCCGCACCGCGCCGCGCCGGCGGGGACACCGCCGCTCTGGTCGCCGCGATCACCGCGGCCGCCGGCCCGCACCGAGTGGCGCCGGTGCGGCTGCTGCCCCGCCGGATCGCGCTCGCCGACCTGCCGTCGCCCGCCGAGCCCGCCGCGCGGGGTCTGCCGATCGGGGTGGACGAGGAGGCGCTGGCGCTCGTCCAGCTGGACTTCACCGCCGAACCGCACCTCGTCGCCTTCGCCGACGCGGAGAGCGGCAAGACGACGCTGCTGCGCGTGCTCGCGCGGGGCATCGTCGAGCAGCACCCGCCGGAGGAGGCGCGGATCGTGCTCGTCGACCACCGCCGCACCCTGCACGGGGAGCTCCCGGAGAGCCACCTCATCGGCTGCACGAGCACCCCCGCGGCGACCGCCGCGGCCGCGGAGGAGGTCGCCGCCGCGCTGCGGGCCCGGCTGCCCGGGCCCGAGGTGAGCGCGCGCGAGCTGCGGGAGCGGTCCTGGTGGTCCGGCCCCGAGGTCTACGTGCTCGTCGACGACTACGACCTCGTCGCCCCGTCCGGCACGGCGACGCACCCGCTGTTCCCGCTGGTGGAGTTCCTGCCGCTGGCCAAGGACGTCGGGCTGCACGTCGTGCTGACCCGGCGCTCCGGCGGCGCCGGGCGGGCGCTGTACGACCCGGTGCTCGGACGGCTGCGCGAGCTGGGTGCGCCCGGGCTGGTGATGAACGGCAGCCGCGACGAGGGCGCGCTCGTGGAGGGCGTGCGCCCGGCCGCGGAACCGCCCGGCCGCGGCACGCTCGTCGACCGCCGCCGCGGGGCCCGCCGGATCCAGCTCGCCTGGGTGCCGCCCGGCCATGCCTGACCCGCACCTGCGAGTGGCCGTGCAGCCGGGTGCGGCGGTCGTGCGGATCGCGGTGGCCGGGCGGGCGGGCCCGCAGGTGGTCGCGCAGCTGCCGCCGGGTGCGGGCGACCTCGCCGAGGTGGTCCGGCGCTGGGGCGGGCGGCAGCCCGCCGAGCTGCTGCTCGTGCACCCGGCGACGGCGGACCCGGCGACGGTGGCGGCCACGGTCGCCGCGGCGGCACCGCTGGCGCGCTCCGTGCGGGCGGTCCCGGCCCCGGTGGCCGCCGCGGCCGGGACGGACGCCGTCGCCGTCCTCGACGCGGGCCGCACCGGGGTGGAGATCACCGTGCTCGGCTCCGGCACCGTGCGCGTTCCGGGCGGTGGCGCGGCGCTCGACGCGCGGCTCGGCGTGCCCGCGGAGGTGCGGGAACGGCTGTCTCTGCGGGCCCGGGACGCGGGCGTCGTCCCGGCGCTCGCCGAGGTGCTGGCCGGCCCCGTCGCGGCGCTGCGGGCGGCGCTCGACCGCGCCGGCGTGGCCGGGTCGGTGCTGCTGGTCGGCGGCCTGGCGCGTATCCCGGAGCTGGCCGAAGCGGTGGACGCGGCCGGGATCGCCGGTGCGCGGGTGCCGCTCCGGCCGGAGGTGGCCGCGGTGCTCGGTGCACTGCGCCTGCCCCCGCTCCCGGCGCCCGAGGAGGAACCCGAGTCGCCGCGCTGGCTCCCGCCCGCGCCGCCGCCCGCCCGCCGCCGCGTCCGGGCCGGGGCGGCCGCACTCGCCGCCGCCGGGCTGCTGGGGATCGGGCAGGTCCTGCCGAGCCCGCCGGCCACCGTGCCGCTCGCGATCGCGCCGCCCGGGATCGTCCAGTACGGGTACGCGGCCGCGCTGCCGGACGGCTGGGCGCACACCGGCGGCCGTCCCGAGCGGCGGCGGACCCTGCTCGCCCCGCGCACCGCCCCGCAGGGCAGCGATCTGATCGCGATCGAGGCCTCCCCGCTCGGCTACGACGCCACCGCCGAGCCCGAGCGGGCGGCGCGGGAGCTGCGCGCCGTGTACGAGGCCGGCGGGAGCCGCCTCTCCGGTTACGACCCCGGGGCGACGTACGCCGGTCGCGCGGTCACCCACTACCGCCAGGACGGGCCCGACGGGCTCGTCGTCGACTGGTACGTGCTGTTCGAGCGGGACACCCAGCTGTCGGTGGGCTGCCAGCGCACCCGGGCGGGCGCCGCGGCGGTGGCGGCGGCCTGTGCGACCGTCGTCGGGACGCTGCACCGTACCTGAGCGCGGGCGATCGCGGGCCGGAACGCGGCAGATCGTTCGCACCTGCACACGACTCGCCCGGAACCGCCCCGCGCCGCACCGGCGGCTGCGAGCCTCGGCGAGGTCCGACGACGACCCGGGGAGGCAGGCATGACGCAACCAGGAGCCGGTCTGGGCACCCAGACCGACGTCATGGCACGGGCGGCCCAGCACGTGGCCGGCGTGCGGTCCGACATCGAGGCGCAGCTCGCCGCGCTGCGCAGCCGACTGGAGGCGCTGCCGGAGTTGTGGCAGGGCGCGGCCGGGGCGGCGTTCGTCGCCGCGATGGCCCGCTGCGACCAGGATTCGCGCCTGCTCGCCGGTGCCCTCGGCGGGATCGCCGATCAGCTGCGCACCTCCGGAGTGGCGTACGACACGACCGAGCAGGAGCAGCACCGCGCCGTCGTGCAGTCGGCCGAGCAGACCACCACCGGGATCACCGCTGCGCTGAAGGGACTCTGAGCCGTGAGCACCATCAAGGTCGACTACGCCGGGCTCGCCGCCGCGAGCGCCGACATCCGCCGCACCGCCGAGGCGATCGACGCTCAGCTCGCCGACCTGCAGACCTTCCTCGCCCCGCTGGTCGCCGCGTGGACCGGCGCCGCGGCGGAGGCCTACCAGGAGAAGCAGCGGATCTGGAACACTGCGCAGGCAGACCAGCAGGCGGTCCTCGCGCACATGGCGAAGCTCCCGCTCGTCGCCCTGGAGCGCTACCAGGCGGTGGAGAGCCGGGTCAGCCAGACGTTCCGCGCATGAGGCTCGCGGCCCGGCCGGGGGGTGGTTACGCACCCCGCCGAACCGCCGAGTACCCTTGACCTTCGATGTGCGGCGCGTGGGCGCTCGCGGCGGGACTTCCGCTGCGCCTCGCGGGACCCGCACCTGCGCACCACAGCCGAGAAGCACAGAGGTAGGTCCGTGTCCACGTACAGCCCCAAGCCCACCGAGATCACGCGCGCGTGGCACGTCATCGACGCCACCGACGTCGTGCTCGGCCGGCTGGCCTCCCAGGCTGCCACCCTGCTGCGGGGCAAGCACAAGCCGACGTTCGCCCCCCACATCGACACCGGCGACTTCGTCATCATCGTCAACGCCGAGAAGGTCGCGGTGTCGGGCAACAAGCGGGACGAGAAGTTCGTCTACCGCCACTCCGGCTACCCGGGCGGCCTCCGCAAGCGCACCGTCGGCGAGATGCTCGAGAAGCACCCGGACCGGCTGGTCGAGAAGGCGATCAAGGGCATGCTCCCGAAGAACCGCCTCGGCCGGGCCCAGGCGAAGAAGCTCAAGGTCTACGCAGGCCCGGAGCACCCCCACGCCGCCCAGCAGCCCACCCCCTGGGAGATCACGCAGGTGGCGCAGTGAGCAGCCCTGAGAACCCCGAAGAGGACCTGAACGCCGTGAGCAGCCCCGAGAACCCCGCCGAGGGCACGTACGACCCCGAGGCAGGCGTCGTCGAGGAGTACGCCGACCAGTACGCCGAGGGCGTCGAGGAGGTCGCCGTCGACATCGCCGCTCCCGCGGAGCAGGCGGTGTACGCCGAGCGCCCGATCCAGACCGTGGGTCGGCGCAAGGAGGCGGTCGTGCGCGTGCGGCTGCTGCCGGGTTCGGGCAACTTCACGCTCAACGGCAAGTCGCTCGAGGAGTACTTCCCGAGCAAGCTGCACCAGCAGATGATCCGGGAGCCGCTGGTCACGGTCGAGAAGACCGACCGGTACGACATCTTCGCCAACCTGCGCGGCGGCGGCATCTCCGGCCAGGCGGGTGCGCTGCGCCTGGCCATCGCCCGCGCGCTGGTGGAGGCTGACCCCGAGGACCGGCCGCCGCTCAAGCGTGCCGGCTTCCTCACCCGTGACCCGCGGGTCATCGAGCGCAAGAAGTACGGCCTCAAGAAGGCCCGCAAGGCGCCTCAGTACAGCAAGCGCTGAGACCGGCGCCGAACGTGTCTCGACTCTTCGGCACGGACGGCGTTCGCGGCCTCGCCAACGGCGAGCTCCTCACCCCGGAGCTCGCCGTTGCGGTTTCCGCGTCCGCTGCTCGCGTGCTCGCCGAGAGTGACCGGTCCCACCGGACCGTCGCGGTCGTCGGCCGTGATCCGCGGGCCAGCGGCGAGATGCTGGAGGCGGCGGTCGTCGCCGGACTCACCTCTGCCGGTGCCGACGCCGTCCGGCTCGGGGTGCTGCCCACCCCGGCCGTCGCGTACCTGGTGGAGGCGCTGGGCGCCGACCTGGGCGTGATGATCTCCGCCTCGCACAACCCGATGCCGGACAACGGCATCAAGCTCTTCGCAGCAGGTGGGCACAAGCTGCCCGACGCCGTCGAGGACGCGATCGAGGCCGGGATGAAGGTCGACGCGCCGCGCCCGACGGGGGCGGACATCGGCCGGGTCCGCGACGACGCGTCCGCGGTGGACCGCTACGTCGAGCACCTTCTGGCGACCACGACCGAGCCGCTGGCCGGGTTGACGGTGGTCGTCGACTGCGCGCACGGGGCGGCGTCGCGGGCCGCGCCCGAGGCGTACCGGCGAGCGGGCGCCGAGGTCGTGGCCATCCACGCGGATCCGGACGGGCTCAACATCAACGACGGGGTGGGTTCGACCCACATCGAGAAGCTGCAGCGCGCCGTCGTCGAGCACGGCGCCGCGCTGGGCATCGCCCACGACGGCGACGCCGACCGCTGCCTCGCCGTCGACGAGACGGGTGCGGTGGTCGACGGCGACCACATCATGGCGATCCTGGCCGTCGCGATGCGCGAGGCCGGAGAGCTGGTCGACAACACCCTCGTCGCCACCGTGATGAGCAACCTCGGCCTGCACCTGGCGATGCAGGACGCGGGGATCACCGTGCGCACCACCGGTGTCGGCGACCGGTACGTGCTGGAGGAGCTGCGCGCCGGCGGCTACACGCTCGGCGGCGAGCAGTCCGGCCACGTCGTGATGCCGCGGCACGCCACCACCGGCGACGGCCTGCTCACCGCGCTGCAGCTGATGTGCCGGATGGCGGCCACGAAGGCGCCGCTGTCCGAGCTGGCCGGGATCGTCACCGCACTGCCGCAGGTGCTGATCAACGTGCGGGTGGCCGACAAGGCCGCGGTGGCCGCGTCGCCCGCCGTCACCGAGGCCGTCGCCGCCGCGGAGGCCGAGCTGGGCCGCACCGGCCGGGTGCTGCTGCGTCCGTCGGGCACCGAGCAGGTCGTGCGCGTGATGGTGGAGGCCCCTACCCAGGAGCAGGCCGACGCCGTCGCGCGGCGGTTGGCCGAGGTCGTCGGCAGCGTCACCTAGCGACTTCCCCCGTTCCGGCCCGCAGTCCGCGGGGGATCGGCCACGATGGTCCGATGGTGGGCCTGCACCGCGATCCCGAGCTGCTGCGGGCGCACTCCCGTACGGCGGCCGCGCTCGCCGCCACCGCCGCGGCCGCGGTCGACGGCGGGCGCGATCTCGACGTCGTGCCCGTCGTCGCCGCTGAGGTCGACCGGCTGGTCGCCGCCGTCGGGCGCGCGGTGGCCGAGCTCGAGGACACGGCCGCGGCGCTCGCCGCGGCGGCCGAGGTGGCTGGGGTCGACGCCGAGCTGGCCGACCGGATCCGGCGGGCGCTCGGGCCGTGACGGAACCCACAGACGCCGTCGCCTGGTGCGTCCGGCTCGGGGCGGTGCTGACCGAGGTCGGCGACGAGATCGGGGCGCTCGCCGGTCGTGTGGCGCGCGACTGGCCGGACGCGGAGGGCGCGCAGCGTGCGGAGCGGCTGACGCTGCTGCAGCGCTCGGTGTTGCGCACCGCCGAGGAGATGGCCGAACTGGGCGTCCGGCTGGAGCGGGCGGCCGCCGGGCTCGGCCCGATCGGGGGCCTGGCGGTGCTGCTGGGCCGGCTGGCCGCGCTCAGCAGTGCCCGACCTGCGGACGAACCGGGTGTCCGGCTCGCCGACGTCGCCGGCGAGCGGGTCGCGGACGGCACCGGGCTGCGGCTGCCCGGCACGGAGCCGAACCGCACGGCACCGGACAGCACGGAACCAGACGGCACGGAACCAGACAGCACGGCACCGGACGGCTGAGCCCGGTCAGCGGTGCCCGCGCTCGATCAGTTCGGTGCCGGGCACCTTCCCGTCGACGAGCACGTCGACGCGGTCCTCGCCGCACAGGTGCTTGAGCAGGAACGCCGTGACCAGCGCGCGGGTGAGCTTGCGGGTCTTGCCGTCCGGCCGCCCGGCCAGCAGCAGGTCGGTCCAGTGCCGGCCCTGCAGGAAGCCGGTGTGCTGGGCCTTCGGCAGCACCCGCTGCACGACCGGGCCGGTGGCCGCGGCAGCGAGCTGGTCGGCGTGCCCGGCGGGCGGCGCGATCGTGTCGCGGCCCGCGGTCAGGTGCAGGACCGGCACGGTGAGCGTGCGTGCGGCCTCGATGACGCCAGGGTGGGACTGCACCGGGGCGAGGGTGACGACCGCGCCCAGCCGCGGCTTGCCTGCCGCAGCGAGCAGGGCGGCGCCTGCGCCGATCCCGTGGCCGGCGAGCGCGGTGCGGCGCGAGTCGACGCTGATCCGGCCGTCGCCGAGCCGCACGCCGACGCACACGTCGAGGGTGGTGCGCAGGTCGGCGGCGAACCCCTGCGCGCTGGGGAACGGCCCGCGGTGGTTGTTCGGGGCGGCCGTGACGAATCCCCAGGTGGCCAGGTGGCGCAGCAGGTCGGCGTAGCGCTCGGCGGGCTGCAGCCAGTCGTGGCCGAACACCACGGCGGGCAGGCCGAGGCCCTGCTCGGGCGCGAAGACGACGCCGGGGATGCCCACCATGCCCAGGTCGCCGCGCAGCGGGGTGCACGGCCCGGGCCGGGACAGCTCCTCGATGGCCTGCTTGGCGGAGCTGCCCTTCGACGGGCGCGCCGGGACAGCGGTTCGGCTCACGGCACGTGAACTTAGCGGGCCACGGGCGCCGATGCCCGCTCGGTCGCCCGGATCGACGACGCGGGCGCGGCGTAACTTCCGTCGGTATGGACGGGGTGTGGACGGCTGACCAGGTGCGCGCCGCGGAGGGCGCGCTGATGGCCGAGCTTCCGGAGGGCACGCTGATGCGCCGGGCGGCGTTCGGGCTGGCGGTGACGGCCACCCGGATGCTCGGCACGCCGCTGCCCGGGACCCGGGTGGCGCTGCTCGTCGGGTCCGGCGACAACGGCGGAGACGCGCTGTGGGCCGGCTACGAGCTGCGCCGGCGCGGGGTGGGTGTCACGGCGGTGCTCATGAACCCGGAGCGGGCCCACCCGGCCGGGCTGGTGGCGCTGCGCCGCGTGGGCGGCCGCGTGGTGGCCGGGACCGATCCGGCCGCGCCGCAGGTCGTGCGGCGCGCGCAGCTGGTGATCGACGGGATCGTCGGCATCTCGGGCAGGGGCGCGCTGCGCGACCCCGCCCCGGCGCTGGTCGCGGCGGCCGACGAGGCCGGGGTGCCGATCCTGGCCTGCGACCTGCCCAGCGGCGTGGACTGCGACACCGGCGCGGTCGCCGGTCCCGCGGTGACCGCGGCCGCCACCGTCACGTTCGGGACCCGCAAGCCGGTGCACGCGCTGGCCGCGGACCGCTGCGGCCCGGTGCGGGTCGTCGACATCGGGATCGGCCCGTACCTGCCGGAGCCGCACGCGCACCTGCTGGAGGCCGCCGACGTCGCGGCCCGCTGGCCGGTGCCCGGCCCGGCCGACGACAAGTACACCCAGGGCGTCACCGGCGTCGCCGCCGGCTCGGCCACCTATCCCGGGGCGGCGGTGCTCGCCACGGGGGCGGCCGTGCTCGCGACCAGCGGGATGGTGCGGTTCGCCGGCTCCGCGGCCGACCGGGTGCGGGCCCGCTGGCCCGAGGTGATCGTGACCGATACGTTCGCCGCCGCCGGCCGCGTCCAGGCGTGGACGGTGGGCCCGGGCATCGGCACCGACGCCGCCGGCCGCGACCTGCTCGCGGCCGTGCTCGACGCGGGGGTGCCGGCTTGCGTCGACGCCGACGCGATCACCCTGCTCGCCCGGCACGCCGATCTGCGGGAGGCGGTGCGCGGTCGGCCGATCGTGATCACCCCGCACGCCGGGGAGTTCGCCCGCATCGCCGGCGAGGTGGGCCCGGACAGGGTCGCCGCCGCCCGCCGCGCCGCCGCCGAGCTCGGCGTGACCGTCCTGCTCAAGGGCAACACCACGGTCGTCGCCGACCCGGACGGGCGGGCGCTGGTGCATCCGTCGCCGACGTCGTGGGCGGCCACCGCGGGCTCCGGCGACGTGCTCTCGGGGATCATCGGCGCGCTACTGGCGGCGGGCCTGGAGCCGTGGTGGGCGGCCGGTTGCGCGGCGTGGGTGCACGCGCGGGCAGCCGGGCTGGCCGCCGCCGGCGCCCCCGCCCCGGCCACGGCGATCCAGGGCGCGATCCCGGAGGTGCTGCGGCAGCTGGATCTGCGGGCTTGAGCGTCGCGATCTCCGGTGAGCGCGCCCGGGGACGGCGCTGGGCCGGTGGCTTCGGCGACCGGCGGAGCACGGCGCTGTCGAGGTCTGATGCGCCCCCCACATCGCGCAAGTGCAGGTCGAAGCGGTGCCCATCGGCCCGGCGGACCGCCGGTTCACCCCCCGCGACGTCGAGATCCTCCCTGCGAGGTAGCTCACCCGCACGGCCCTCCGGCCGGAACGCCTCGGCCGCCGGTGGGATGATGCAGTTCGTGCCCTGCGACCGGACCCCGCGCGCCGAGGCCGTCGTCGATCTGGCCGCGGTCCGCCACAACGTGGGTGTGCTGCGGGCCGCCGCCCCCGATTCCGAGCTGATGGCCGTGGTCAAGGCCGACGGCTACGGGCACGGGGCGGTCGCCGTCGGGCGGGCCGCGCTCGCCGCCGGCGCCACCTGGCTCGGCGTGTGCACGCTGGAGGAGGCGCTCGCCCTGCGCGCAGGCGGGATCGACGCGCGGGTGCTCGCGTGGCTGCACTCGCCGGCCGACGACTTCGCGCCCGCCGTCGCCGCCGGGATCGACCTCGGGGTGAACTCGGTGGCGCACCTGTCGGCCGTGCTCGCTGCTGCCCGGGCCACCGGGCGCACCGCGCGGGTGCACCTGAAGATCGACACTGGGCTGTCCCGCGGCGGGGCCCCACCCGCGGACTGGCCGGACCTGGTGGACGCCGCGGCGAAGGCCGCCGCCGAGGGAACCGCGCAGATCGTGGGCCTGTTCTCCCACCTCTCCCACGGCGACGTCCCCGGCCACCCGACGCTGGACCGGCAGGCCGCGCGGCTCGCCGCCGCTTGGCAGCTCGCGCGCGAGCGTGGCCTGCGGCCGATCCGCCACCTCGCCAACTCCGGCGGCACGCTGATGCGCCGCCCGGACCTGGCGCTCGACATGGTCCGCACCGGCATCGCCGTCTACGGCCTCGATCCCTACGACCGGCCCGTGACGCAGAGCCCGCTGCGGCCCGCCATGCGGTTGCAGGCTCGGGTGCTGCTGGTCAAGCGGGTACCCGCGGGGGAGGGGGTCGCGTACGGCCACGACTGGGTCGCGCCCACCGACACCACGCTCGCCCTGGTCCCGCTGGGCTACGCCGACGGCGTGCCGCGGCGGCTCAACCGGCGTGGGCGGATGACCGTGCTGCTCCACGGGGAGCGCCGCCCGGTCGTGGGGCGGATCAGCATGGACCAGATCGTCGTCGACTGCGGCGACCTCCCCGTCGCGGAAGGGGACCTCGCGGTGCTGTTCGGCTCCGGTGCCGACGGCGAGCCCACCGCGCAGGAGTGGGCCGACGAGCTCGACACCATCCACTACGAGGTGGTCACCGGGGTCCGCGGCGCCCGGGTCACCCGCGTGGTCCGGGAGGACGCGTCGTGAACCGCCAGCAGACGATCTGGAGCGCGGTCGGCGCCGCCGGAGCCGCGGTCACCGGGCTCGCGGTCGGGGCCGCGGCCCGCAAGAGCAAGCAGATCGCGGCCGAGCGCCGCAGGCTCGCCGCCCAGCTGACCGGTGGCGCGATCCCGGGCGAGCAGCCGCCGGGGGAGCAGATCTCGGTGATCGCCGACGACGGGCTGCGGTTGTCCTGCGAGGAGATCGCCCCGCTGGACGGTGGCGAGCCCGACCTGACCGTGGTGCTCGTGCACGGCTTCGCGCTGGACCGGCGCACCTGGCACTTCCAGCGACGTACCTTCGCCGAGCTGCCCGGCGGGGGCGATGCCCCGCGCGTGCGCCAAGTGCTCTACGACCTGCGCAGCCACGGCCGCTCCGAGCGCGGTCCGCGGGAGAGCTGCACGATCGAGCAGCTCGGCCGCGACCTGGAGGCGGTGCTGCGCACGCTCGTGCCGGACGGGCCGATCGTGCTGATCGGGCACTCCATGGGCGGCATGACGGTGATGGCGCTGGCCGAGCAGTTCCCCCAGCTGTTCGAGGAGCGGATCGTCGGCGTCGGGCTGGTGTCCACCTCCGCGGGCGAAGTCGGGTCCGCGGGGCTGCCGAAGGCGCTGCTGTCGCGGCGCAACCCGCTCACCCGCGGCGTCGGGCTGCTCGCGCGGGTCCAGCCGACGCTCGTCGAGACCGGGCGGCGGCTGCTCGGCGACGTCATCTGGGCGATCACCCGCAGCTTCGCCTACGGCGACCGCAACGTGGCGCCGTGGCTCGTCGACCTCGTCGACAGCATGATCAGCGCGAACGCCGTCGACGCGCTCACCGACTTCGTCGACACCGTCAACTCGCACGACCGCATCGCGGCGCTGCCCGCGCTGGCCGGCTGCGAGGTGCTGGTCGCGGCCGGGGACGCCGACCGGGTCATCCCGTTCAGCCACGCCGAGCGGATCGCCGCCGAGCTGCCCGATGCCACGCTCGTGCGGTTCCCCGGCGTCGGGCACATGCCGATGCTGGAGCAGCCCGCGGCGATGGACGAGGCGCTGCTCGACCTGCTCCGGCGGAGCGCCCGGCGGATCGGCGGCCCGTCCCGGCCGGGGGTGCTGCGCAGGCTGCGGAGGCGGGCGTGACGCAACCGATGACCGTTCCCCTCGACACCCCGATCGAGCTGCCGGGCCCAGAGGACACCGAGGCGCTCGGGGAGGCGCTCGCCGCCGGGCTCGGCCCGGGCGACCTGGTGGTGCTGGCCGGCCCGCTCGGCGCGGGCAAGACGGTGTTCGTGCGGGGCCTGGCCCGCGGGCTGGGGGTCGTCGGCCCGGTGACGTCGCCGACGTTCGTGATCGCCCGCGAGCACCGGCCCGGCCCGGGCGGCGCGGGCGTGCCGCTCGTGCACGTCGACGCCTACCGCCTCGGCGGCGCGGCCGAGCTGGACGACCTCGATCTCGACACCGACCTGGCCGAGGCCGTCGTCGCCGTCGAGTGGGGCGAGGGCGTGGCGGAGCGGCTCGCTCAGCAGCACGTGCTGGTGCGGCTGGAGCGGCGGCCGGACGACGTGCGGGTGGCCACGATCAGCGTCGTGGCCCGGCGGTGACCGGCTCCCGGACGTCGTCGCGCCCCGGTGACGGCATACCCTCGCGGGGTGCTCGTCCTGGCCATCGACACCGCGACACCCGCCGTCACCACGGGGGTCGTCACCGTCACCGGTGACGGCGTCGAGGTGCGGTCGAGCCGGGTCGAGATCAACACGCGCAAGCACGCCGAGCTGCTGATGCCGCTGGTGCTGCAGGCGTGCTCCGACGCCGGCGCGGCGCTGCGCGACATGGACGCGTTCGTGGTCGGGGCGGGGCCGGGCCCGTTCACCGGGCTGCGGGTCGGCATGGTCACCGCCGCCGCGCTGGGCGACGCTCTGGGCCGGCCGGTCCACGGCGTCTGCACGCTGGACGCGATCGCCGCCGACTGCCCCACGGGCGAGCCGCTGCTCGTCGTCACCGACGCGCGTCGGCGCGAGGTCTACTGGGCCGCCTACGACGAGGCCGGGCGGCGGGTCGATGGCCCGCACGTCGAGGCGCCGGCGTCGCTGACCCGCCGTGCCGGTGGCTACGTCGCGGCGGGCGGGATGGCCGCCGTGCTGGGTCGTCCGGTCGTCGGCCCGGAGTCGCCCAGCCCGGGCGGGCTCGTGGCGGTGGCGGCCGAGGCGCTGCGCGCCGGGATCATCCCGGGCCCGCTGGAGCCGCTGTACCTGCGTCGCCCCGACGCGGTGGAGCCGACCGGCCGAAAGCGGGTGACCGCCGGATGATCGTCACGATCGACCCGCTCACCCCGGCCGACGCCGACCGGTGCGCGGAGCTGGAGCAGGTCCTCTTCCGCGGCGACGACCCGTGGACGCCGTCGGCGTTCCTGTCCGAGCTGCGCACCCCCGGCCGCACCTACGTCGCTGCGCGCACCGGCGGGGCGCTCGTCGGCTACGGCGGGCTGGGGATCGTCGCCGGGCCGCCGCAGGCCGAGGCCGAGATCCACAACCTCGCGGTCGACCCGCAGCACCAGGGCCGCGGCGTGGGCCGCACGCTGCTGCGGGCGCTGCTCGACGTCGCCGACGCGGTGTCCGCCGTGGTGTTCCTCGAGGTGCGCACGGACAACGAGCCCGCGAAGCGGCTCTACGAGAGCGAGGGCTTCGCCGTCGTCGGGCTGCGCCGCCGCTACTACCGCAGCGGAGCCGATGCCCACACCATGCGCCGGGAGGCGAAGTCGTGATCGTCATGGGGTTCGAGACCTCCTGCGACGAGACCGGGGTCGGGATCGTCCGGATGACGGGGGAGGGGCCCGAGCTGCTGGCCAACGAGGTGGCCTCGTCGGTGGAGCAGCACGCCCGCTTCGGCGGCGTGGTGCCCGAGGTGGCCTCCCGCGCGCACCTGCACGCGATCGTGCCGGCGGTGCGGCGGGCGCTGGCCACCGCCGGGATCACGGGACGCGACGTCGACGTCGTCGCCGTGACCGCCGGGCCGGGGCTCGCCGGTGCGCTGCTGGTCGGCGTGGCGGCCGCGAAGGCCTACGCCACCGCGTGGGACGTGCCGCTCTACGGGGTCAACCACCTCGCCGCGCACGTCGCCGTCGACACGCTGCAGCACGGCCCGCTGCCGCCCGCGCTGGCGCTGCTCGTCTCCGGGGGGCACTCCAGCCTGCTCGACGTGCCCGATCTCGCCGGGCCGATCACCCCGATCGGCGCCACGATCGACGACGCGGCCGGGGAGGCGTTCGACAAGGTGGCGCGGCTGCTCGGGCTGCCGTTCCCGGGAGGCCCGCACATCGACCGGGTCGCCCGCGACGGCGACCCGGACGCGATCGCGTTCCCGCGCGGGCTCACCGGGCCGCGCGACGCGCCGTTCGACTTCTCCTTCTCGGGGCTGAAGACCGCGGTCGCCCGGCACGTCGAGGCGCTGGAGCGGGCCGGTACCCCGATCCCGGTCGCGGACGTGGCGGCCAGCTTCCAGGAGGCCGTCACCGACGTGCTGACCGCGAAGGCGGTGCGCGCCGCCCGCGAGCGCGGCATGGACACGCTGCTGCTCGGCGGCGGCGTCGCGGCCAACTCGCGGCTTCGGGCGATGGCCGAGGAACGCTGCGCCGCCGCCGGGATCACGCTGCGGGTGCCCCGTCCGGGGCTGTGCACCGACAACGGGGCGATGGTCGCCGCCCTCGGTGCGCACCTGGCGGCGGCCGGGGCGGCGCCCAGCCCGCTGGACCTCCCGGCGGACTCCTCGATGCCGGTGACCGAGGTGCTCGTCAGCGCGTGAGACCGGTGGATCGGCTCAGTCCGACACGTGCGTGAGCAGCCGCAGCTCGTCGGAGGTCAGCTGCAGCGTCCGCATCGCCATCAGCTCCTTGAGCTGCTCGACGGTGCGGGCGCTCGCGATCGGCGCCGTCACCCCGGGCTGCGCGGCCAGCCAGGCGAGCGCCACCGCGGCCACCGGCACGCCGTGGCCCGCCGCGATCTCGTCCAGCACGGCCAGCACCGCGGGCCCGCGCGGGTCGTCGAGGTAGGCCTGCGCGCCCTGCGCGCGGACGCTCTCGACGGGCTGACCGCGGTACTTGCCGGTCAGGAAGCCCATCGCCAGCCCGTAGTACGGGAAGCAGGCCATCTCGTTCGCGGTGACGATCGGCTGCAGCCCGGCCTCGAACGCGTTGCGGTCCATCAGGTTGTAGTGCGGCTGCACCGCGGTGTAGGCGGTCAGCCCGTCGCGCTCGGAGATCTCCAGCGCCGACCGCAGCCGCTCCGGGGTGAAGTTGGAGGCGCCGATCTGGACGACCTTCCCGGCCTTGACCAGCGCGTCGAACGCGTCGAGGGTCTCCTCCTGCACCGTGTCGGGATCGTCCTTGTGCGCGTAGTAGAGATCGATCCTATCGGTCTGCAGGCGGCGCAGCGAGTCCTCCGCGGCCGCGGTGATGTTCGCGGCCGAGAGCCCCGGCCGGGTGGGCCACGAGCCCACCTTCGTCGCGATCACGACCTGGTCGCGCACCCCGCGGGAGGCGAGCCACTCGCCGATGATCGCCTCGGACTCACCGCCGGAGTTGCCCGGCTTCCGCCACAGGTACGCGTCGGCGGTGTCGATCATCGTGCCGCCCGCTTCGAGGTACGCGTCGAGCACCGCGAAGGCGCCTTCGCGGTCGACCGTCCACCCGAAGACGTTGCCTCCCAGGCACAGCCCCGTCACGTCGATGCCGGAGATCGTCGTCATGGCGGGGACGCTACGCGGGCGGTCACATGCGCTCTGAGCTGGGGCGGGAGCACGGCCACGAGCCGGGGGAACCCGCCGGTAGCCACCGTGATGGGGGATATGCAGACGGGGCGCTCGGCTACCCGGACCTGGCGTTGAGGCGTTGGCACTCTCATGGGTAGAGTGCCAACTGCACGGCCGACATCTGGTTGCTCCGGCACCCGCGACGACGGTGCGACCGCAGGTCGTAAACCCACAAACCCGCAGTTCGTGAGGCACACCCCAGGAAGGGGAGGTCATCAAGTGGCGAACCTCAAGCCGCTCGAGGACAGGATCGTCGTCCAGGCCAGCGAGGCCGAGACCACCACCGCGTCCGGGATCGTCATCCCCGACACGGCCAAGGAGAAGCCGCAGGAGGGCAAGGTCCTCGCGGTGGGTCCGGGCCGCATCGACGACAAGGGCAACCGCATTCCGCTGGACGTCAAGGTCGGCGACGTCGTCATCTACTCGAAGTACGGCGGCACCGAGGTCAAGTACAACGGGGAGGAGTACCTGATCCTCTCCGCCCGCGACGTGCTCGCGGTCGTCAACTGAGTCGAGGCTCCTGACGGGGCCGTCGCCCCCGAGCGGGGTGGCGGCCCCGTCTCGCTGGTTACCTGAAGGGACAAGGCAGGACATGCCGAAGCAGATCAGCTTCGACGAGACCGCCCGTCGTGCTCTGGAGCGCGGGGTGAACCAGCTGGCCGACGCGGTCAAGGTCACCCTCGGCCCGCGCGGGCGCCACGTCGTGCTGGACAAGAAGTTCGGTGGGCCGACCGTCACCAACGACGGCGTCACCATCGCGCGCGAGATCGAGCTCGAGGACCCGTACGAGAACCTCGGTGCGCAGCTCGCCAAGTCCGTCGCCACCAAGACGAACGACGTCGCCGGCGACGGCACCACCACCGCCACCGTGCTCGCCCAGGCCATGGTCACCGCCGGTCTGCGCAACGTGGCGGCGGGCGCCAACCCGACGGCGCTGGGTGTCGGCATCGCGAAGGCCGCCGAGGCGGTCACGGAGGAGCTCAAGAAGCGGGCCATCCCGGTCGACGACAAGGACCACGTCGCCCAGGTCGGCACCATCGCCTCCCGCGAGGCCGAGATCGGCGCCCTCATCAGCGAGGCGCTCAAGACCGTCGGCAAGGACGGCGTGATCACGGTGGAGGAGGGCTCCACCCTCGCCACCGAGCTGGAGATCACCGAGGGTCTGCAGTTCGACAAGGGGTACCTGTCGCCGTACTTCGTCACCGACCCGGAGACGATGGAGGCGGTCTTCGAGAACCCCTTCATCCTGCTGCACCGCGAGAAGATCTCCGCGATCGCGGACCTGCTGCCGCTGCTGGAGAAGGTGCTCGGCGAGAGCCGGCCGCTGCTGATCATCGCCGAGGACGTCGAGGGCGAGGCGCTGTCCACCCTCGTCGTGAACTCGATCCGCAAGACCCTCAAGGTCGCCGCGGTCAAGTCGCCGTTCTTCGGTGACCGCCGCAAGGCGTTCATGGAGGACCTGGCGATCGCCACCGGCGGCACCGTGGTCAACCCCGAGGTCGGCCTGAAGCTGGCCGAGGTCGGCCTGGACGTCCTGGGCTCGGCTCGGCGCGTGGTCGTCACGAAGGACGCCACCACGATCGTCGAGGGCGCCGGCTCGGCCGAGGCCGTCGAGGCGCGCATCGCGCAGCTGAAGAAGGAGATCGAGACCACCGACTCCGACTGGGACCGCGAGAAGCTGCAGGAGCGGCTGGCCAAGCTGTCCGGCGGTGTCGCGGTCATCAAGGTCGGTGCGGCCACCGAGACCGCGCTCAAGGAGCGCAAGCACCGCATCGAGGACGCCGTCGCGGCTACCCGCGCGGCCGTCGAGGAGGGCATCGTCCCCGGCGGCGGCTCCGCGCTGGTGCACGCGTCCGCCGTGCTGGAGGGCGGGCTCGGCCTGGCCGGTGACGAGGCGACGGGTGTCGCGATCGTCCGCGAGGCGCTCAAGGCGCCGCTGTTCTGGATCGCCACCAACGGCGGTCTGGAGGGCGCCGTCGTGGTCGGCAAGGTGGCGGAGAAGGAGTGGGGGCAGGGCTTCAACGCCGCCACCCTCACCTACGGCGACCTGGTCGCCGAGGGCGTCATCGACCCGGTGAAGGTCACCCGCTCCGCTGTGGTGAACGCCGCGTCGATCGCCCGCATGGTGCTCACCACCGAGAGCGCCGTGGTCGACAAGCCCGAGCCGCCGGAGCCCGCGAACGGGCACGGCCACGGGCACGGCCACTGATCGGCGCGAGCTGATCGACGACTGAGCAACGGAGGCTCGAGGGGCCGCTCCGGGTGCACCCCGGGGCGGCCCTTCTCGTGCCCTGGCTCCTGCGTCGAGAACCTCCTGCGTCGAGAACGAGGTCGTGGTGATCAAATCGCCTTGTTGATCACCACGACCTCGTTCTCGACGCCGTCCCGGTGGCGAGCGTCCAGCTTCCGGCCACCTCGTGCCAGCAGCGCTGTGCGCTCGGCGACGGAGAGCCCGCCCCACACCCCGTACGGCTCCTCGGCCGCGAGCGCGTGGCGGCGGCACTCCTCGAGCACGGGGCAGCGGCGGCACACCTGCTTGGCCCGCTCCTCGCGCCGCGCCTTCGCCGCGCCGCGTTCGCCCTCGGGATGGAAGAAGTACGCGCTGTCCATGCCCCGGCAGGCGCCGCGGAGCTGCCAGTCGTAGGTCTCGGCCACCGGTGTCGGGAGCCTGTGTGTGTCCGCCACCCGTATCACCTGCCACTCCGGAGCGCGGGCGAAACCCTCACCGTAAGGCCGGGGCACGGGGCCGACAAGGTTCCGACGAGCGATCCGCCCGGCGAGGATGACCGGGTGAGCCGGCTGCGCGACATCGCGTTCGGGCACGCGCCGGGAGCGCCGGTCCGCGTCCCGCGCGACGCCCCGCCGCGCGACCGGTGGCTCGCCGCCGTCGCCCTGGGCGGGCAGGGCCGCTACGCCGCCGCAGCCGCTGAGCTGGCCCGGCTGCGGGCCGATCCAGCCACCCCGGCCGCGGTGCGGGCCCATGCGGCCGTCACGGCCGCCTCGCACCGTCGTCAGCTCGGCGGGCACGCTGTGGCTCTCGCCGACGACGGATGGGCCCTGCGGATCGCCACCACGGCCGTGGAAGCACCGACGGCAGCCGCTACGGCCGCAGCCTCGGTAGCGGACGAACCGGACCCCGACGGCACGGATCTGGCCGCGGCTCGCGTCGACGCGCTCGTCGGGCTCGCCGCCGACAACGTCGGCCTCGGCAGACCGCTCGTCGCGCAGCGCCTGCTCGACAGCGCAGAGTTACTGACTTGTTACCATCCGTCATGGCGCCTCCCCGTTCGGGTCGGCTGGGTCCGGGCGGAGCTGGCGCTGCTGCGCGGTGATCCGGGCGCGGCCCTCGCGCCGGCGACCGACGCCGTGCAGCGGGCCAGGGCGGCGGGATCGGTCCGTCACCTGGTCAAGTCGCTGATCGTGCGCGTCGTCGCGGCTGCGGCGGCGGGCGCGCTGGACCCGGAGGAGGCAGTCTCCGAACTGGATCGGTTGGCCGGGGAGTGCGCCGAACGGGGGCTGGCGCCACTCGAATGGCCGTGTCTGCTCGCTGCGGGTGATCTACTGGACCGTACGGGCGACGCTGTAAACGACGTCGCCACTCGAACGGTGCAGCACTCGAGAGGCGGCTCGGTGACCGGTCGTGCTCAGCGGCGACACGCCGCGCAGGTCACGATGAGCGTCATCGCACGTAGATCCGACCCACTGGGCAGGCGACTCCTCGGGGTGTCGATGCGGTCACTCGGGTTCCACGCGGTAATGTGATTACTCCATTCGGACCTTCGTCACCCACATGACGAGTGCCACTTGGCGCAAGACTCTCGAATGGAGGGCACAAAACCGCCCTGATCGTGTCAAGGTGAAGCTGTCACTCGCCGATGCTTGGGGTGACACATCACCCGGCTGCAGGAAGCTGCAGGAAGGAATCGTCGTGACGACGGTACTCATCTGCGACGATCGTCGCAGCGTCCGCGAAGGCCTCACCCGCGTGATGTCCGCGGTCCCGGGCGTGCACCGGATCGATTGCGTTGCCCACGGGGACGAGCTGCTGGCCAGGTTCTCCCGCCAGCCGGTCGACGTCGTCCTCATCGGCACGCAGCGAGCGGTGCCCACCGGGGTCGAGGCCACGCGTCGCCTGGTGGCGGCTCACCCCCAGGCAAACGTGATCGTCTTCGGTGCACCCGATGACGCGGGCAGCATCGCTGCTGCCATCGCCGGTGGTGCCCGGGGCTACCTGCGCTGGGACGCCTCGCGTCCCGAGCTGGTGGCCGCCCTCGCGCACACCCTGGCCAGCACCGCGGTCCCCACGCCGCGGACGCCGACCGACCCCGGCGTGCAGTTGACCGAGCGGGAGCTGCAGGTGCTGCGCGGCATGAGCCAGGGCAAGAGCAACGGGCAGATCGGCCGTGAGCTCTACCTCTCCGAGGACACCGTGAAGACCCACGCGCGACGGCTGTTCCGCAAGCTCGGGGTCCGTGACCGTGCGCAGGCCGTGGCCCACGGCTTCCGCCGCGGGCTGGTGTCCTGAGATCGATCTCCGCCGTTCCACGCACCGTGACGTCCGTCGGGCGCAGCGTGCCCGATGGAGGCGCACCTCGTCGCCGTACCGGGTGGTCCCGGCCGTGTTGACGCTCCGTCCGCGGCCGGGTCCATCCGTATGGTGTCCTGGAGCCGTTCGGGTGGTGGTGCCCGCCACCGCACAACGGATCGGCACGCTGGATCGTCTTGGGGGTGTCGGTTCGGGATCCGTCCGCCGAGCGTGACCGTCGCTTCGCTAACGTGTGAGCGCAGAGGACACGGTCGAGAACTCTCGGTGATCGACCCGGGCCGCACTCCGACCAGGAATGTGCCGTAACACCAGGACTACACCCCGCGATGACTGAGACGACAGAGGTTCCCGACGAGCTGGTGGCCCTCGCGATGACCGGGGACCGCCGGGCCGTCGGAACCTTGCTCGCCATCATTCGTCCGCTGGTCGTGCGATACTGCCGCGCGCGCCTCGGCCGGATGGACCGATCGTCGGTCTCCGCCGACGACGTCGCGCAGGAGGTGTGTCTGGCCGTGCTGACGGCCCTTCCCGGTTACCGCGTCCAGGGTCGCCCCTTCCTGGCGTTCGTGTACGGAATCGCTTCCCACAAAGTCATCGACGCGCACCGGGCCGCGTCCCGCAACCGCTCGGAACCCGTCGCGGACCTCCCCGACTCCGTCGAGTCGGCGGACGGTCCCGAGCAGCGCGCTCTGCAGGTCGAGCTCTCCGGCGAGATGGCCCGGCTGCTCGACACGCTCCCCGAGAAGCAGCGCGAGATCCTGATCCTCCGCGTCGTCGTCGGCCTCTCCGCCGAGGAGACGGCCGAGGCGGTCGGCTCGACCCCGGGTGCGGTCCGGGTCGCCCAACACCGGGCACTGGCCCGATTGCGCAAGTCGATGCCCGAGGAGGAGGTGGTCTGATGCGCGACGACGAGCGCTTCCACCGCGCCGACCACCGCACCAACGGCCGCCGGCCCGAGGGCATGTCGACCCGGGCCCACCAGCTCGAGGACGAGCCGATCGACCTCGTGGCCGTGCAGGCCGACGACGAGCTGATCAGCGCGCTCGCGTCCGGCATGCGGGTCACGACGCCCGGGTTCGCCGGGTACGACGCCGACGACCGCGTGGCCGCGATCCTCGCCGCGTGGCGGGAGGAGGTCGACCGCGACCCCATCCCGGAGCTGGTCGACATCGACACCGCCATCGAGACCATCCGCAGCGCCGGCCGGCCGCAGCGCTCGCGCGCCCGGCGGCACCTCGCACCGGTGGCGGCGGCCGCGGCCTTCGCCGTCTTCGCCCTCGGCGGCGTCTCGGTCGGCTCGGCCTCCGCCGAGCCGGGGGACGCGCTGTGGGGCATCTCGAAGGTGCTGTTCTCCGAGCGGGCGACCTCCATCGAGGCCGCCGCCCGTGTCGGGGAACGCATCGACCGGGCCAAGCGCGCCCTCACCGAGGGCCAGCCGGAGGTGGCCGCGGCGGAGCTGGCGGAAGCCCAGGCCGAGCTGGCCGTCGTCCGCCCCGAGGAGGGCCGCGAGCAGCTGGCCGAGGTGCAGAACTTCCTGGCCGCCAAGGCTGAGGAGACCCCGCCCGGGCAGCCCACCGATCCGGGTCAGCCGCTGCGCAGGGACCGCCACCGCCGCGTCCCGCACGGCGCGGCCGTCGGGGCCGACCCGAGCTCCGCGCCGCCCACCGAGCCGACCACGGGCGGCAGCACGGCCCCCGGCACCGGACCGGCGACGGGCGGCAGCTCACAGCCCGCCCAGGATCCGCGCACCCTGGACGACCCGTCGGCGTCGCCGGGCACCTCCCCGTCGACCACGACCACACCGTCGTCCGGATCGACGTCGGCCACACCGGAGGGCAGCCCGTCGTCGACCACGGCCGGGTCGGGGCAGAGCATGGGCAGCACACCCGGCGTCACGAGCACCGCGGCCCGGCCGTCCTGAGCCGGGCGGACGAGTGCGCGGCCCCGGCATCCGGGGCCGCGCACTGCGTCAGGTCTGGTGTCAGCCGGCGAACAGGAGCGATCAGGAGTCCGAGAGCACCGCGTCGGCGTAGCCGCGGCAGTACTCCCAGGTGACGTAGCGCGACGGGTCGGGATCGAACGCGGGCTCGTGGGGGCGCATGTAGCCTTCGTCGAGCAGCTGCTGCAGGCTCGCGCGCAGCAGGTTCCACTCGTGGTAGTGCTGCTCGCCGCAGTCGCCGCAGTCCACGACGATGCCCCGCACTCCTCGCCCCTCCAGCAGCGCCTGGAAGACGGCCAGGTCGGCGAGGTCAGCGATGACCTCGTCGCGCTCGATCTCGCTCAGCCGCTCCACCTCCGGCTCGTCGCCTTCGAGCGAGAGAGCCGGATCGTAGGGGTCGCCGGCGAACGGGTCGGGCGGCAGTGCATCGGGTGACACGCCGTCAACGATACTCGCGACGACCGATGGTTACGCGTCGGCGCGGCCCCGGATGTCGGAATCGATCGTCGGATCCGTCACGGTGCGTGTGGCCACTGACCGGACGGTCAGGGTGCCCCGGCCGGTGGGTGACCGGTTTCGCAGTGACGGGCAGCCGGGCGGCGGGCCACGGGTCCTGGGGCCGTTTACGATGGCTCGAAGGCCATGTCCACTCGTCCGCCGGCTCCACGAGCTGCCGGCGGTCATCCCTCAGGGGAAGTCGTACGGAAGGCGCGGATCCCGCCGATGACCAGCGAGACCGGTGGTTTGCCGGAGAAGTTCGCGATGCTCGGCCTGACGTTCGACGACGTGCTGCTGCTGCCCGCCGAGTCCGACGTCGTGCCGAGCGCCGTCGACACCAGCGCCCAGGTCACCCGGCGTGTGCGCCTCAAGGTGCCGATCGTGTCGTCGCCGATGGACACGGTCACCGAGGCGCGCATGGCCATCGCGATGGCGCGCGCCGGCGGCCTCGGCGTGCTGCACCGCAACCTCGCCCCCGAGGAGCAGGCATCGCAGGTCGAGGTCGTCAAGCGGTCGGAGGCCGGCATGGTCACCGACCCGGTGACCTGCTCGCCGGACGACACCCTCGCCGACGTCGACGCGCTGTGCGCGAAGTTCCGCATCTCGGGTGTGCCCGTCACCGACGAGACCGGGCACCTCGTCGGCATCATCACCAACCGCGACATGCGGTTCGAGATGGACCACTCGCGGCCGGTCCGTGAGGTCATGACGAAGGCCCCGCTGATCACCGCCCGGGTCGGGGTCAGCGCCGAGGCGGCGCTGGGCCTGCTGCGCCGCCACAAGCTGGAGAAGCTGCCCGTCATCGACGGCGACGGCGTGCTGCGCGGGCTCATCACGATCAAGGACTTCAACAAGACCGAGAAGTACCCGAACGCCACGAAGGACCCCGACGGGCGGCTGGTGGTCGCGGCGGCCGTCGGCGTCGGCGACGAGGGCTACGCGCGGGCGATGCAGCTGGTCGACGCGGGTGTGGACATCCTGATGGTCGACACCGCGCACGGGCACTCCCGGCGGGTGCTGGAGACCGTCGCGAAGCTGCGCGCCGAGGTCGGGAACTCCGTGGACGTCGTCGGCGGCAACGTCGCCACCCGGGAGGGCGCGGCGGCCCTCGTGGAGGCCGGTGCCGACGCGGTCAAGGTCGGCGTGGGCCCCGGCTCGATCTGCACCACCCGCGTCGTCGCCGGGGTGGGTGCGCCGCAGATCACCGCGATCTACGAGGCCGCGCAGGTGTGCGCGCCCGCGGGCGTGCCGGTGATCGGCGACGGCGGCATCCAGTACTCCGGTGACATCGCGAAGGCCATCGCGGCCGGCGCGTCGACGGTCATGCTGGGCAGCCTGCTCGCCGGCACCGAGGAGTCGCCGGGCGAGGTGATCCTCGTCGGCGGCAAGCAGTACAAGACCTACCGCGGCATGGGCTCGCTGGGCGCCATGCGCTCCCGCGGCGACCAGAAGAGCTACTCGAAGGACCGCTACGCCCAGGACGACGTCCTGAGCGAGGACAAGCTCGTTCCCGAGGGCATCGAGGGCCGCATCCCGTTCCGCGGCCCGCTCGCGCAGGTCATCCACCAGCTGGTGGGCGGGCTGCGCTCCGGCATGGGCTACGCCGGTGCGCAGACCATCGAGCAGCTGCAGCAGGCCCGCATGGTGCGCATCACCGCCGCCGGCCTCAAGGAGAGCCACCCGCACGACATCACGATGACCGTCGAGGCGCCCAACTACTCCAGCCGCTGAGCGGGCGCCGCGGCGGTCTAGGCTGACCACCCGTGCGTGACGTGGTGGAGATCGGGATGGGCCGTGAGGCCCGCCGGGCGTACGACCTCGATCAGATCGAGATCGTGCCCTCGCGGCGGACCCGCAGCTCGAAAGAGGTGTCGACGGAGTGGCGCCTGGATGCGTACCAGTTCGACATCCCGCTGGTGACCCACCCGACGGACGCCGTGGTCTCCCCGGCCAGCGCGGTGGCGATCGGCCGGCTCGGTGGCCTGGCGGTGCTCAACGCGGAGGGCCTGTGGGCGCGGCACTCCGACGTGGACGCGGCGCTGGCCGAGGTGCGCGACGCCCTGGAGGGCAGCAGCGATCCCGGCCCGGCCATCCGCACGCTGCAGGAGCTGCACGCTGCGCCGATCGACGAGGGCCTGCTCGGCGAGGCGCTCAAGACCATCCGCGACGCCGGCGTCACGGTCGCCGCGCGGGTGAGCCCGCAGCGCGCCCGCGAGCTCACCCCGATGCTGCTCGCCGGCGGTGTGGAGATCCTCTTCGTGCAGGGCACGATCATCTCCGCCGAGCACGTCTCCCGCGGTGAGCCGCTGAACCTCAAGGAGTTCATCAACTCCCTCGACGTGCCGGTCGTGGCCGGTGGCTGCGGCGACTACCGCACCGCCATGCACCTCATGCGCACCGGCGCCGCCGGGGTCATCGTCGGGTACGGCCAGGGCGTGGCCACCACCACCGACGAGGTGCTCGGCATCGGCGTCCCGATGGCCACCGCGATCGTCGACGCCGCCGCGGCCCGCCGCGACTACCTCGACGAGACCGGCGGCCGCTACGTCCACGTCATCGCCGACGGCGGCATCCGCAGTTCCGGCGACATCGCCAAGGCCATCGCGTGCGGCGCCGACGCGGTGATGCTCGGCGAGCAGCTCGCCGAGGCCACCGACGCGCCCGGCGGGGGCCTGTACTGGACGTCGGCGGCGGCGCACCCGAACCTGCCGCGCTCGGACGTGGTCACGGTCGGCCCGGCGGACCGCACCCTCGAGCAGGTGCTGTTCGGGCCGTCCGACGAGCCGTACGGGTCGGTGAACCTGTTCGGCGCGCTGCGCCGGGCGATGGCGAAGACCGGGTACTCCGACCTCAAGGAGTTCCAGCGGGTGGGGCTGACCGTCCGCTCCTGAGCCTCGGGTGACGCGCCGCCGGCGCCGTGCGATCATCCCGGCATGGGTGCCCGTCGATGACGCAGCCTCCGTATCCGCCTGACCCGTACCAGGACCCCCATCGGTCCGGGTACGGATACAGCGGCCAGCAGCCGTACGAGCAGCAGCCGATGCCCGGTGCGTACGGGCCGCCCTACGTGCCCGTCGGGCGACCGCCGATGAGCGGGAGCGCGGTCGCGTCGCTGGTGCTGGGGATCCTGGCGGTGCTGTTCTGCTGGATCCCGTTCATCGGAGTGATCGCCTGGCCGTTGCTGATCATCGGCGGGGTGCTGGGGATCGCCGCCTTCGGCCGTACCCGCACAGGTGAGGCCGACGGGCACGGACTCGCGGTGGCCGGCGTGGTGTGCTGCGGGGTCGCGCTGGCCGTCTGCCTGTTCTACCTGGTGCCGTTCCTGCTGGTGGCGGCGTTCGCGTAGGCGGGGTGCTCGGCCACCAGGTCGTGCACGAACCGCAGCTTGTCCAGCACCGCGGGGGCGAGCACGAACGGGTAGAGATCGGTGAACCCCATCGACCGGTTCACCGCGTTGAGCGCGTAGGTCAACGGCAGCCAGGTGCCGATGATCTCGGTGAACATCTGCGGGGTGGCGGTGGGCTCGGCCCGCAGGTCGGCCCGCACCTGCGCCGTCGGCCCGGTGACGACGATCCCGAACTCCGCCGCGGTCTGGCTGGTGTCGCGGATGTGCAGGTAGTGGGCGAACGTCTCGGCCCAGTCCTCCCACGGGTGCGCGGCGGCGTAGGCGCTCACGTGCCGGTCCGCCCAACCCGCCGGCGGCCCCTCCGCGTAGTGGCGGGCGAGCGCGTCGGAGTAGTCGGCGCGCTCGTCGCCGAACAGCACGCGGAACTCGTCCGCGCGGCCGACGCGATCGATCAGCACCTCCCAGTACCAGTGCCCGGTCTCGTGCCGCAGGTGCCCGAGCAGTGTGCGGTACGGCTCGGCGAGCTCCACGCGCATGCGTTCGCGGTGCCCGTCGTCGCCTTCGGCGAGATCGAGGGTCACCACGCCGCTCGCGTGGCCGGTGACGACCGGTTCCTCAGCGCTGGAGAGCAGGTCGAACGCGAGCCCCCCGGAGGGGTCCTCGGCCCGGTCCACGACCGGGAGGCCGAGGTCGTCGAGCTGGTGCAGCAGCCGCCGTTTCGCCGCCTCGGTGGCGGCGAACGAGGCGAGCGCCTTCAGATCACCGTCGGCCGGGCGGGTGCGGGTGAGCGCGCAGCAGGAGCACAGATCGCCGGGGTCGGCCGGGTCGAGCAGCCAGTTGCAGTCGGCGATGGTCGCGTTGGCGCAGCGCCGGCGGCCGTCGGCGCGGACGAGGCTGCGTTCGGCGCGCGAGTAGCCGATCGCGGTGCCGCACGACAGGCACGCGGTGTTCGCGAAGAAGACCAGGGCCGCGCAGTGCGGGCAGGCGAAGGAACGCACCCGACCAGTCCACCACGGCGCCGGCGTTCGCGCCCGACGGGAGCGTCGTCCACTGTAGATCTACAGTGGACTGTCTGACACCATCATCGGCGAGGCAACCAGGAGATATGTGACATCACGTGCGCTGTCGCATACGCACCGCAATTGTCTCGTCCGCTCCGAAACCGACCCAACTGAAATGGAGATTCGAGAGTGCTGATCTCCTGAGGCAGAGCCCGGTTAGCCACCCTCGGCGCGGGTGTGGCCGCCGCGGTGACGGCGGGTCTGCTCGCCGTTCCCGGGGTGGCCGCGGCCGCGCCATCGACGGATGATGCTCCGGCGAAACCGACGGTGTCGGTGAGCGCGCCCTCGGTGACGCCGCAGCGATTCACCGGCAACTGTCCGGTGACGGTCACCTTCTCGGCGAAGGTGACGCTGAAGCTCGACGGGAAGACCACGATCTCCTACCGCTGGGTGAGCGACGAGGGGGCCACGAGCGGGGTCAAATCGCAGACCGTCGCGGGCCGCGGGACGAAGACCGTCACCCTGACCAGCAAGGAGACCTTCAAGAAGGACGCCGAGGCCGGGTGGGCCCTCCAGCTGCTGTCGCCGCGGGAGGTGACCACCGAGAAGGCTCGTGTCTCGGTGGCCTGCCGCGTCCCCGGCAAGGACAGCGGCAAGCACAGGGACGACAAGCACAAGGACGAGAAGCACAAGGACGACAAGCACACGGGCAAGCCCGGGCACCCACAGCCCGACAAGCCGAAGCCGGAGCAGCCCAAGCCGGAGCAGCCCAAGCCCGGGCACCCGGGCACGCCCAAGAAGGA